>LSQX01282548.1_pt1 | contig 21410 bp, 16 predicted proteins | sample 654561 | NCBI WGS metagenome assembly LSQX01 (sample SAMN04489861, study PRJNA283612) | anaerobic digester metagenome | isolation source: 4 biogas reactors fed with cattle manure at either 37C or 55C with and... | place: Denmark: Kongens Lyngby | collected 2014 | reverse complement strand
GCTATAACCCTTCGAATTATATTTATTCTCTTATCTGTAACCTTTAGCATAAGAATATTATATTCATTATACATAGAATCCTTAATAATTTCGAATGAAAATATCTTAATCGATTTATTTTTATTCATTTCTGATGAAAAGTGACTAAAAGTCTCAAATTGATTATTCAGCTCCACTTCTAGATTTTTCATCTCCTTATGAAAAGCCTCTATTTCCACGTCCATCGAATAGATACCCCGCTCTATATACAGGTGAGATAGAATTAATCGATTTTGATGAACCAATAAACTTGAACAAAGAATTAAGATCATCACCCCATAAAATATGCTACCTTTTTTACTTTGCCAAGTGGAATGCCCTTTCATAGGTAACCTCCTGAAAAATAAGTTTAATCAATAATACTTCTCCAATTTGTCTCATTTGTACATCCTTAAGACCTCGACAAAGATCCATGACCTTATTTCCATAAACATAAATGAGTCGATCATCTTTTTGCCTAAGCTGCATACTGTTTCCGTTAATATAATCTGATTTCTTTATATACAAAACTTGGTCAACCAATAGAAACTGCTCCCGGTGAGTATAAAGATCAACTTTTAAAGTTTCAAAAGTTTGGTAAGCATAATCAGTCTCCATAAAAAAGTCTAAGGCTTCATTATAATCTTTCATCATACCCACATAAAACCTCAAAAATAACGTAATAATTAAAAAAGAAAAAATCAAGTATCCCATGACTTCAATCATCATAGACCCCTTCCTCTTTTTCAATTTCATACCCTCCTCTCCTTTCGCCCTTAAACCATGAAGAAATTATAATAATGTGGTTTTTTCTATCCACCTCGATGTAAGGATTTGCTCTAAGGTTCTGATTTAAATCATTTAAGGTCAAATCGCCATATGATATTCCTTCCGCCACCCACATCTCTCCCTCTCTAATAAGCAAGTAATAAGCTTCGGTGGCATAATCAAGCTTCAACTTAGTTTCAAGTTCCGCTCTATAGATTTTTTGATCCATGCCTTGAGAAGTTAGGTTAAAGAATACCATAAGTAGGATTACCACCGCCCCCATAAAGAAGATATGGATAAACCCCTTTTCAGAGCGATATTTAGATTTCATCATTTATGAGTCATCCTTTCTTATTTTATTCGCAAATCCATAGTCGAACTTCCTAAATGAATCATGAGAAAACTCTCTATTTTTCCATTTCGAATGAAATTGATTCGTCCACTTTGATTGGATGCATTGCTAATTTGGAAATTACAATCTCCAGTAAGTCTAAAACTAATATAATTCATGCCCTCATATTCAATCGTCGTGTCCTCATCATAAAAAACCGTTTTTTTAAGTCGGCGTTGATTATTCCAATGGGTGATTTTGCCTGACTCTACTTTAACTTGCTGGCTTACTCGACTTTCTTGAGATTCCCTTCGTTCTTCATTAATGCATCCCATCAAAATCACAGGGGCTTCTCTATGACTGCTCTCAAACCCTCTAAAGGAGCTTTTTGAGGACATGGCTAGAATTACCCCCATAAGAACTAAAGCCACCATAGCCTCCATTAAGAGGCTCCCTCTATAAGGTTTCATAGGCACTTAATAGAGGCATCATAATTAAAAAAGACACTAAAAAAACCATAAGCCCCATAATTAATATGGATATGGGCTCGATTAACGCTGTTTTCTTCTGCAGTAAATCCTTAAAATAAAGCCGTTGTATGGCCAAATAGGATTCTAGAGCTTCATCATAGTTCCCCGTTTCTCCAGCTAACTTAAAATAACGAAGCAATAATTTAGAGTAATGACCTTTTTTAAAAGTTTCTTCCAAGGTAAGTCCCTCTTCTATGCTTATTTTGAGTGATTTCGTTTCGTATCCCTCTTTTGAAAGCACATCAAAAATCTGAATTAGATTCATACCACCCTGATTTAAAGTGTGAAACTGTTCTATAAACTGCAATTCCTTAAATAGCTTATTTTTTCCACCTAAGACAATCTGATTTATTCTTTCTTCTTGGAAACTCACATTAAATCCTATCCTAAGGATAATTATGAAAAGAAAAATCATCACTGGACACGGAACTTTTTGACTAAATAAATGGACATTACTTAAGATTTTTGATTCCACATGTAGACTAATTAACATTTCACTAATGGGAGGAGCAATAAAATAGATAGCCACCAATAGAAATAATAACGCACTACTTAAAAGAATAGAGGGATATAGTAATAACATTAGCATTTTCTGTTTCACTTCTCTTACTTCTTTTGATCTTTTGTATAAATTCATAAATGCTCCATGAAGATCTCCTGTTTCTTCACTTAAGCGAATAAGACATATTTCCTTTTCTAAAAATTGTTTTGTACCAGCTAAAGCCTTAGAAAGATTTTCCCCACTTAATATGCGGTTTTTAATTTCTTCATCTACTGGGTCATCGGTGATTTCTAAAGCTTCCACCATGCTCATACCGTTCTTTAGGTAAGAGGCTTTTTCATAGAAGAACTTTTCCTTTGAAAACTTTGTTTTTTTGAACTTGTCCCAGATCTGCTGTATTGGCCTGAGTGTTTTCATTTTCCAAAAATCCATATAACTTTTTCCCCTCCCGACTCATCTTCAATTTTTGATAGAGCACCAATGATAAATGTAGATAGTCTTTTCCCACTCCAAAATCTAACATCCGCTCAATTACACTATCATAATGACGCCCATGGATAGTTGAAATCACTCGATGACCTGTAAGTGATGCTCTAACCACAGCTTTAGCTGTTTCTTCATTTCTAATCTCTCCTATACAGATATAGTCCGGGTCCTGCCTTAAAGCTGCAAAAATCGCTTTGTCGTAGGTGAGCCCTTTCATCTCATTGATTTGTGTTTGTATTATTCCTTCTACTTCTCTCTCACAGGGATCTTCAATAGAGATAACCTTATAATTCAGATCTCTAAGCTTCATCATTAAGGCATACATGGTCGTACTTTTCCCCATGCCTGTTTCACCAGATATTAAAGTGATTCCATAGCTTTCTTGGACACTCTTAAGGAGCTGTGTCTCAATGACTTTACTAAGCCCTAAATCTTCATATGATATTAGTTCTCGAGAGAAGAGCCGCAGTACCAGGGACTCTCCTTGTAAAGCGTTCAAAGTGCTTACTCGAATAGACTTTCCATCTTTTGTGATCACACCATCTTGGGGCATTCTTTTCTCAGAAATATTCATGTGGGCTAGAGCTTTTACCTTTTGTAATAAAACCTGATACATGGAATTCTCTAAGTTCTCATGAAGAGTTAATCTTCCCTTTTCTCGAAAATAGCATTCCACGTTTTCTTTTTTAGGAATAAAATGAATATCTGAAGCATTTTCCATTAGGGCTTTCTCCACTAAGTTGACATAATCCATGAATAACACCTCTCTCGACTTTTTTATCTTAGCTTTATTATGGTTTCGAGGTGACTTTTTATTCATTTTTTTGCTTGAGCCTCTGGAAATACGTTATAATAGATTAGTATGAAAATAAATAAACAAACAAACAAAGGAGGCATTATGTGGGTAGACCTGCATGAGAATATAATATGGCATTAGATGGAATCTATTTTAGTAATATTGTAAATGAACTTAAAAAGCCGCTTCTAGATGCAAAAGTCAATAAAATTGCCCAACCAGAAGCTGACACCATAATTCTGCAGATGAGAAGTCAAAGGGAAAACTATAAGCTTCTTCTCACCTCCAATAGTAATTATGCTCGGATTCATTTCACCACATTAGTGAAAGAAAATCCCATGCAAGCTCCTCTATTTCTGATGGTGCTTCGTAAAAATCTGGTAGGTGCTAGGTTAAATGAAATAAAACAGATCGACGGAGATCGGATTATAAATCTACACTTTATGGGCTACGATGAATTTGGGTACGATGACCCTTTTATTTTATCCATTGAAATGATGGGTAAACATTCAAATATTATTCTCATTAGAGAAAGTAATATGACTATTGTGGACTGTATCAAACATGTATCTTCTCTGAAAAATAGTTATCGAACTCTTCTACCTGGAAAAATCTATAAAGCTCCTCCTGCATCAGTGAAACTAAACCCATTAGATTATACTGATGAAGAGCTCTTAGAGAGAGGCGATCCAAATAATCTAGACCCCGAATTTTTCAGTCGATTATTTAGTGGTATATCAAGAAGAACTTCTCATGATCTTTTTGCTACTTATCAAGGTGAAAATCCTCTGCCCTTTATTAGGAGTATCCTTAAACATTTAGGAAACAGTTATGACTTTTATATCCTTAAAGACGGACCAGATTATAAAGACGTCACCAGTTATCCCTTTACAGAGGATCATGTTAAGTTTGATTCCCCTTCGGAAGCTTTAGAAACTTTTGTTCGGGAAAAAGATTTTTCTGATCGAATGAAATCGAAAACTTCAGATCTTCATAAAATCTTACAGAACAATCTCCAACGAGTTCGAAAAAAAATCACTTTACTTGAAAAATCTATTGAAGATTCTAAAGATAAAGAGAAGTTTAAGCTTAGAGGTGAGATTTTATCCGCCAATGTTTACGCCATTGAAGAAGGTTCAAAAGAAGTAACTTTACTCAATTATTATACGGGTGAGGATATCCGAATTACGTTAAATCCGATGAAAAATATAAGTCAAAATATTGAAAACTATTATCAAAAATATAACAAGAAAAAGAGAGCTGAAGTTATGGCCAGAGGCCAGAAAATTATTGCTCAAGAAGAAGAAAATTATCTCATGTCTATTCTGCTCTCTCTGACCCATTTAGAAACCGAGACAGAGATTCAAGATATTCGTCAAGAGCTTATGGTAGCTGGTTATTTACGCTTGAAAAAAACAACGAAGAAAAAACCAAAAGCTTCAAAACCTTTGCATTTTATCTCTTCCGAGGGAATTGATATTTATGTGGGGAAAAACAATACCCAAAATGATTATCTAACTACAAAATTCGCCAATCGATCCGATACTTGGCTCCATACAAAAGATATCCCCGGATCTCATGTGATTATTCGAAGTGATGAATTTAATGAAAAAACCCTGTTCGAAGCTGCAAATTTAGCTGCTTTTTATAGCAAAGCAAGTAATAGCACAAAAGTCCCCGTGGATTACACTCAAGTAAAGAATGTCAAAAAACCTTCAGGTTCCAAACCAGGTATGGTAATATACTCCACTAATAAAACTCTCTATATGGATCCTGAAGCACCACGACTAGACCGACAAGAATAACTGATATGAGGTGCATAATGAAAAAAACATCAACAAAATCAAATCGTAAGAACTTTACAAATTATATGATCAAAGTATTAAACGGTATGGCTCAGGGCTTATTTGCTTCTTTGCTTATTGGATTAATTTTAAAGCAGATTGGAACTCTTTTAGATATTAGTCAATTAATTCAATTTGGAACCATAGCGCAATATCTAATGGGTCCTGCCATTGGTGGTGCTGTAGCGTATAGTGTTGAAGCCCCTCCCCTTGGTATTTTCGCCTCCATTGTGGTGGGAGCTATTGGGGCAGGAACCTTTAATACCGTGGATGGCGCTATGGTAGTTAAAATTGGTGAGCCTGTAGGCGCATTGATTGCCTCCTTAGTAGCCGCAGAGACTTCTAAGTTTTTAAAAGGAAAAACCAAAGTCGATATTGTGGTTCTTCCCTTCTCTGCCATTGTGGTGGGGGGACTGGTGGGATTCTATATCGCTCCTTTTATTGCCTTATTTATGGCTTTTGTAGGTACTCTAATTAACAGAGCCACTGAACTTCAACCTATCCCTATGGGCATTATTATCTCTACGGTGATGGGGATAATCTTAACCCTACCCATTAGTTCTGCAGCCTTGTCCGTTTCTTTAGGTTTATCAGGAATTGCTGCTGGAGCCTCTACTGTTGGTTGTGCTACTCAGATGGTAGGATTTGCTGTAGCCTCTTATCGAGAAAATGGATTTGGTGGGATTTTATCCCAAGGGCTAGGAACTTCTATGCTCCAAATTCCAAACATCATAAAAAATCCAAGAATCTGGATCCCACCCACAGTAGCTGCTGCTATTTTAGGGCCTATCTCCAGTGCAGTGTTTAAACTTGAAGGGACGAAGATTGGGGCGGGTATGGGTACCTCAGGACTTGTGGGTCAATTTGATGCCATTAGTGTCATGGGCTCTTCTCCTAAAGTTATTATGATTTTAGTTTTAATGCATGTGATCTTACCCGCAATTCTAACTTTGTTAATCTCAGAGTTCATGCGTAAAAAAGGTTACATTAAATTTGGCGACATGAAACTTTAAGACCTCATGGTCCTTAATATTAAATCATAATCTAAAAATTAAATGAAAAAGCGAGAAATCAAGGATTACCTTGTTTTCTCGCTTTTTCATTTTAAACTCTTTAAGAACTCATCTGAAGTCTACCTGTTCACCTCAAGGATTCCAACTCTTGAAATATGCTTAAGGTTTCTTCTTCACTACTTAAGTTGAAAATAATGAGTTTATCTTGATAGTTAATGTAGATATAACTGGGAATGATTTTATTTACAAATAGTGTGACATTTCCATCCTCTTTGGTTTTAAATCGCCCTTTAAGACGACCAGCCAGTGAAGACCCATTGGTTCTTAAAGTGATTTCAGGGAGTTCATTTTTCAACTCTACGGTGGATATCGAATTCCAGGAATAAAAATCCCCATACAACCCTTTAATTTCAATACCCGCGTCATTGAGAATTATTTTAGGAGTAGATAAAGAAAAGAAAAAAATGACACCTACAAACACCACCGTAACCCCTAAAATTCCAATGGTCATGTTTCTTTCTTTTTTGCTCTTTGAGGTTAATTTCCCCTCATCATCTCTAGTGCTGTGATCATATTTTTGACTTAAAATTAGTAAGAAAACTATAGAGACTATGAGATAAACTGTAGATGGCCACATAGGAATTGAATAACCTAGTCCCTCCAGTAATGCACAGCCCAGAAAAATTACCCCATTAGAATATCCAAATACACCAAAAAGTTTTCCTAAAGCTTTAATATCAACTTTTTCTTTTCGCTCATCAGAGTACATATTGTAGCCTGAAATTAAAAAATAGGCTTTAAATCTGTGGATTAAGAAACCTATAAAGAGAAGAGTGACTCCCATAAAAATATAGTACCAAATCATATTTTTCCTTCTTTCTTATTTAATGTCTAATGCTTTTTTCCACTCATCTTCTTTAAACCCAACTAAAACGAAAGATTCTGCTCGAAGAACAGGTCGTTTCATTAGCATAGGATGCTTGGAAATTACGTTTAGAATTTCATCTGAACTCATGTTTTTCACTTTGTCTTTCATCTCTAGTTCTCGATAAACTAAACCACTGGTATTTAGAAATGCTTTGATTTTTAATCCACTCTTTTTGTAAGCATCTTTTAACTCTTCAAAGGTAAGGGGATTTTCGATAATTTCTCGATCCTCATATTCTAACCCTTGATTCATTAAGAATTTTTTTGCTTTTTGGCAAGTTCCACATTTTTTATAACAAGCTAATTCCATCATTTTATTCCTCCATTTACCACAATTTTACTTCCTTGTCCTGGTTTAGATGTTACTTCTATTCTACCAGGAATTCGGTCTTTAAGTTCTGTTACATGGGAGATAATTCCCACAATACGGCCCGATAGATTTAATTCCAATAGACACTCTAAAGCATTATCTAATGAATCTTGATCCAAACTGCCAAATCCTTCATCAATAAAAATCGTTCCTAAGTTTACACTACCTTTGTGACTTTCAATAAAATCCGATAATCCTAAAGCCAAGGAAAGAGAAGCTTTAAAGCTTTCTCCCCCAGACAAAGACAATACATCTCTTTCACGACCGCTATATTCGTCAAATACATTTAGTCCTAGCCCTATTTTTTCTCTTCGATTTTCAGTTTCATTTCTCCTTCTTAATTGATAACGTCCTTCTGACATTTTTTTAAGTCTTTCGTTGGCTCGAATTAAAATACCTTCAAAATAATAGGATTGCACAAAAGTTTCAAATCCCATACCAAGATTTGCCGTGTCGTAAAGACTCTGTAAAACTGCCAGTTCTTTTTTATTCTCTAAATATTCTATGTATGTTTCTCCTAATCTTTCATGGGCTTTATTTAGGTTAAAAACAAGAATAGATTTGTCATTCATTTGTCTTTGCTTTTCTTTTAGAGCATCGAATGCCTCTTTTAGAGTCTCACTAATGGGCTCTAATTCTTGCATGATTCTCATTTCTCCTTCTTCTTTAAGACTTTCAAAAATTCCTTTTTTCTCATAATAGACTTGATTAAATCGTATAGTCTCTTCATCTAAATCTTCAATCCGATCAATTTCATTTCGATGATGTAAATACATATCTTTTTTTAGATTCTCTGCTTCTAGACCATTATAGAATTCTTCTTCAAATTGTTTTGCCATCTCTAAAGCTTGAATCAGAGCTTTATTAAGAGCTGTCTCTCTACCTGATAAATTTTCTATTTTCCGTTCCACAAAATCAGAATTATCTATTGCTTTTTTCAAAGCAGTTTCAATCGTATTAATTTCTTCTACCAGATTACTAATCTCATTTTTAATATTAATAAAGTCTTTTGGCACTCCCTCATTTTCTAGGGATCGAAGTTCACCTTTGAGTTCATTTATACTTCCATCTATTTTTATTTTTTCAAGAAGTAAAGTTTCTTCACCCTTTAGGGCTTCAGTTAATTTCTGTATGATTTTATTAATTTTGGTAATACTATTTTGTCTAGCATCCCAATCATTTTGTTTATCCATAAGAGATAATCTTAATTTCTCATATTCTTCTTTTTCCCGGATACCAACTTCTTTAAGCTCAGCTGAATCCATCAATGGGATTTCATTTTCTTCTATTAAAGTTAATATTTCACTTTTTAACTCTTCTAGACCTTGCTGCTCATACCGCACTTGTATCAGGTTGTCTTGGACTTTATTTTCTTCATCCTTGACTTGGACTTCTAATCGATTTAAGTTATCTGACTCCTCATGGGCTGACAGTTTGATTTGCAGAGGATGATCTAAGCTCCCACAAACCGGACAAGGCTCCTGGTCCTTTAATTCGTCTCTCAGAAGCAGAGCATAGTTTTCATTTCTTTTTTCTCTCTCTAGCTTTAATTTATTTACGGCTTCTTGTTTTGAAAATTGGAATACATCCCCTTGCTTAATCAATTCACTTATTTTTTGTTCTAATTTTTCTTTTTTGGCTACTTTATCATAAAGCATTCTATAAATTTTAAGCGTATTTTCTAATTTACTACAATCCATCATTAAATTAGATTTTTCTTGAGCAACTTTATGGTTTAGCGTTACCATTACTTGTTCTTCTGTTCTAGAATTTTCAAATTCATGTCTCATGGTTTTAAGATGAATTAATTCTTGGTCTAACACATTTCCTTTGTTTATGGATATGGATAATTCTTCATCTAATTCGTTTATTCTTTTAGATTTCTCCATCCATTTTATTAGTTCACTTCGTCTTTCTTTCTTAGAGTCTAAGGTTTTTCCATTTTCTTTAGCCGTCTCCAACATCATTTTCGCTTCATTGGCTTGTAGGGTTAATTTGGATTTATCTTGTTCTAATAAGTTTAATTCGGCTTTATTTTCTTTAACTTCTTTTTCTTTGCGTATTAGTTGCCTTTCAAAAGAAGCTACTTTGGAAACTTTCCTTAGCAGGTTAAGGGTAGTACTTTTTTCGTCAATCTCCGGTTTTTTCTCTTCTAAGGCTTGATACTCATCTCTTACCTTTTCATATTTCGCTAATTCTATGTTGTTATTTTTAGCATCTTCTAGCTTTATCTCTAAACTTTTCACGTTTTTTAGTTCAAGGATCTCTTCTTTTTTAAGAATTTGAACCATTTCTTCTTCTTTTCCTAAGGTTTCAAGCAATGCATCTGGTCCTTGCTCAATATCTTGTCCTTCAAGTCCTACATCTTCTATGATTTGATAAAATCTTCGAACTAAGTTTTTATCTACTCCCACCACCACGTCAAAACTTTCTTTGATTTTTCGCTGAAAAACCTCATACTGTTCTGTAGAGAATAATTTCTTTAAGATATCAGATTTGTCTTTTGTTCCCGCTGTTAAAAACTCTCTAAATTCCCCCTGGGGTATCATCACAATCTTCTTAAATTGATCTAAATTGAGGCCAACTATGGTTTCAATTTCTTGATTTACTTCTCGAATTTTTGTCCAAAGGGTTTCTGGGTCACTAACTTTATAAAAATAGGCTTTGTTGAGCCCTTTTACAGTTTCAACTCGTCGAACATGATACAGTTCCCCCCTGACTTCAAATTCTAGCTCTACCTCCATATTTGTCTTTTCACCAGCCAATTGGCTTCTAAAGCACTTTGCTTTAGTTCTAGTTTCACCAGATCCTTCTCCGTAAAGAGCATAGGCCACTGCATCAAAAATCGATGTTTTTCCTGAACCTGTAGGACCTGTAATTAGAAAGATTTTGTCTTCGTATAGTGGTCTAAAGTCAATATTTGTCTCTTCTTTAAAGCCAAGAAAAGCGGTCATTTTAATCTGTAAGGGCTTCATCTATTCTCCCCCTTCTATAGAAAATGAAAGTTTTTTCACATAGTCTAATTGTTCAGTTGTCATGTCCTCTTCGTTTTTAAGCTTATAAAAATCTTTAAACAGGCTAGCCATATCCTTATTATCTAGAATTTTGTATTCAGAATAATTTTTAAGGATTTCTTCTTCATCTCTCTTGCGTTGGAGTTCTAAAATGTTTGGAAATCTGCTTCGAAGTCTCATCATAGGTTCTAAAATCTCTTCTGTATCTCTTAAGACTACTCGTAGATAGTCTTCTTGATTTCCAGTGTAATCCATATTCATCATTTCAGAAAAAGTCCCCTCAATAGTCACCACATCTCTTTTTGAAGTTAAAGGGATTTCTTCCACAGTTACAGACCCAGCCTTATCTAGATTAACCAAACTTATACTTTTCTCATGTTTTTCTTCAGAAAAAGAATATTTCAGTGGTGATCCTGAATATCTAATTTTACCCGGTACAACCCATTGAGGCTTATGAAGATGGCCCAGTGCCACATAATCAAAGTCTTTAAAAGCATCAATCTTAATAAAATCGTGACCGCCCACAGATAAAGTTCGCTCCGACTCACTCTCCACCATCTCTTCTTTACTAGAACCAGCCACAAAACCATGATAAATTAAGACTTTGCGATGATCATTTTTCTTAATACTTTCTTCAAATATTGTCTTATAAATTTCCGTATCATCTTTTAAAGTTTCTAAACCGTATATGGTTTTCAAATTAGCAGTGTCTCGGTACGGGAGTAAATAAAAGTCCACTGGTCCAAATTCATCTTTCAATGTGATACACCTGAGAGGTTTTTTCACCTGATGTTCCACCATGAGCCCCCGCTCTTCTAATAACGAATTTAAAAAACCCACTCTTTGATGAGAATCATGGTTTCCTGTAATTAAGATATTTTGATTGCCTAATTTAACTAATTCAGTGAAGAACCAATCACAAACTTCTACGGCGTCTTCTCTTGGGATAGATCGATCATAAATGTCTCCAGCTACAATAACCACATCGGGTTTTTGAGTTGCAATTGTTTTAAGAATCGACTTTAACACTTCTTTTTGGTCTTCTAATAGAGATATCCCATTAAAATACCTTCCAATGTGAAGATCTGCTAGATGAATCATATTCATACAAATTCCCTCTTTTCTTCCATTTAGTTTTTTACTCATTCCTACTTTAAAGTTTATCTGATATATTTGAAATAAACAATGTCATAAGCATCTAATTGTTGTAGAATAACCTTAAGGGGTGATGAAATGTCAAAAAGAATTCGCATGTGTTTAAGACTAAAAGATACATCTTATACGTATCCAAAAAGTTTTGTGCTGGTGGATGAGATATCGCTAGAAGCTCTAGCTGAGGCCATGCTAGACTCCTATATGGGTAGTGTAGATTATGAGGGAGAAACGCTAGATGAAACTCTAGTGGAACTAGAAAACGTCATTAGCGGTGATTACGGTGAGTTTCTTAGTGAAGCTTCTTTTGTCATCATTGATAACGAAGAGGTACAGGCTTGTATTCTTATTTGTTTATATCGCGGCGAACCCACAGTCACCTATAATTTTACAAGAAAATCAGCACAACGGATGGGATACCAGACTCTACTTATTGGTAGATCCGCTGAGATTCTTTACGAGAAAGGCTACCATTCTCTTTATCTCTATGTACATTTAGAGAATAAAGGAGCTCTTCGTCTTTACGAATCCTTAGGCTTTCAAGAAGTCCCTTTGACCACCATAACAGAGATTTTCATCGATTAAAAACCTTATGAGTACAACGATATTTTTATACTGCTTCAATTTCTGACAATAAGCCTACTAAGCAATAGGCCATTGTCCTTGTTTTAATGAGTCCATTATCTATTTATACCTTCAAATGTATGCCTATAACTTTTCTATCCTCAGCTTTATACTTAAGATTTAGATTCATGTTTGTAATCTTTAAATCGTTTTATTTGCTTTTGTTTATGTGAAGCTCGCTGGCTAGTTAGTGTAGTTATAGGTTTAATTTTTAAAGAATAAAGAATCCAATATTATTTAAGTAATTTCCTTTTAAAACCACCTCTAACCTTCTCAAATAATTCTGGAGTCAGAGCAACTATACTTCGAATACACAAAAAGCTGATAATCAAGTTTACTTGACCATCAGCTTTTTTAAACAATATCTTTGGCTAAATTAATTTTTTATTTTCACATTTATGGCCATAGAACTAAGGTCATTACCGCCCACACAACTAATGATAAAATACAAAGTAATTCAATAAATGAACCTACTTTCGAATCGCCAATGATTTGAAGGGATAGTGATCCTATAATAAGCAGTAAACCAAAACCGCCAGCTAAGAATTGAGCAGGACCACACTGGAAAATTATGGCAGATAAAATTAAAATAACTCCTATAGTCATAAAAATATAACTGGTACTATTTTGAATTTTTTTCTCATATAACACTNNTTCTTTTTCATTTATCAGAAAACTTCAATTTTATTTACTCATTTTTTCTATACCTAATGATATCATGATTATTCTTATCAAAATCCCGAACTTCTTCGGGAGTTTTGGGGTATAATTCTAAATTTCATCTTAATAGCGGCTTTTTTCTTATTCACCTAATATTTTTCATTTTAAAAAGGAGCTCTTTACAAAGCTCCTTAATGTTGATTTATATCCTATATCTTTCATTTTACGGCAGCATTTCTGGTACAGTTCTAAATGCATACCCTCTACTCTTTAAGGTTTCAATCATTTTTGGTAGAGCATCCACTGTTTTTTGGTAGGCAATGTGCATGAGTACAATATCTTGATTACTCACATTGTCCAGTACTCTATTGTAAATAAAAGTAGTAGTTACCGTTTCCCCTCGGATAGTCTCTGCCCAGTCAATAGTATCAATGGACCACATAATCGTATAGGGATACCCAGACTCTTTAGCCACATCCAAGACTAAGTCATTATACTCTCCAAATGGAGGTCTAAATAATGTAGGGGTCAAACCTAATACGTTTTTAAAAATCGCTGTAGACTCTTTGAATTCACTCTCAATAGCAGCTCTAGACATTTCTTTCATGTGTGGGTGAGTCAATGAATGATTTTGAATACTATGTCCTCTATCTCTTATAGCTCTAGCTAAATCAGGATGATCTTTCACCCAATTTGCTCTTAGAAAAAATGTGGCTTTGACACTGTATCGATCTAACATGTTAAGTAGTGGAATCGTCGTCTTATACTCCCAACCTGCATCAAAAGTTAAGGCAATCTCTTTTTTAGATGGATTCTTTATTCCTTTAGTAATTACTTTTGATGGTCCTTGCACTAAGTTTTTAGTAAGATAAGCTTTGTGAGCATACCCTGTTTTACCTTCATAGGTTACCTTAAACCAAGATTCAGTGCTAGGGACCGCAATGACTTTAGAACCATAAGGCATAACCGCAATAATCTTATATCCTACGCCTGGTCCATTCCTTAAATTCAACTCTTCTGTTGTGTAATAGGCCGCACTTTGAACTGGTGGGATTATTTCATCAGTTAAATAGGTCAAGGAACAGTATCCTTCACTTCCATTGTAAGCAACTTTAGCCCATCCACCACTCCTATTAGTCACTAAAACTTCTGCCCCTTGAGGGATAACTCGAATTACTGGATTATTCGTAGAGGGACCTGTTCGCATATTCAAATGAGCAGTAGTCTTCATCGTAATATTTGTTGCTGGAGGCTGTGTAGAAACAGGCCTCAAATAATTAAGAGAACAATATCCAACTGAACCTGAATAATTTACTTTAGCCCAACCGTTACTTGTTGATATTACTGAAACTTCTGTTCCTCTAGGTAAGGTTCTGATAATCTTATCATTTATGGAAGGTCCGATACGCATATTAAGATTTGCTGTTGTAACCATCTTAGATGACTGAAACTCTTTCATATAGGCGGTGGAGGCATACCCTGTAATTCCATTATAAACAACCTTTGCCCAAACCCCAGAAACATTTAGAACTTCTACTGTAGATCCATTTTTCATAACGGTAAGTACACTGTATGATGTTCCAGGTCCTTTTCTCAAATTTAAGTTCGCCGTAGTTACTCTAGTATCTGATGATGCATAAACTGTATTTTCACCACTACTAAATTTCATATTTTTAACGCTATTCAGTAAGCTGGGCGTAAACCATAAAAAGCAAGTGAAAACCAAGATAAATGTTATTATTTTTTTCAGTTTTCCCGTCATTTTAATCCACTCCTTTTATAAAATGACGCATCTCTTATACCGTAATTATACAATATCCACAAAAAAATTTAATGTCAAAACCACTACAAATTGTCAGATTATTTCCAAAATTTATCTCAAAAAAGCAAGACCTTCTAGGTCTTGCTTTTTATTGACATAAATTGATATTCAAATTAGATTACGCTGATAAAAAGGAGAGATTAAGAATCTTTTTGTTATTTTAGCTGGTGTTAACCATTGAATGTGGGCATCATTCTTCTTATTTTTTAGCATTTTCTTAACCAAGTATTCTGCCACCACAAATGGATGGTCTCCAAGAATATTAAAGAAATACGTAAACTGTTTACTATCTAGTGCTTCATTTTTCCCTAGATCAGGAGATTTTAAAATAAAATCTGTTTTCATCATTCCTGGCGATAATCTCCCCACTTTAACATTTGTTTTTTTTAATTCTTTAGCCACACCTTTAGTAAAATAAGTTAATGCACTTTTAGTGGTGCCATATATAATAGTCTTCTCCTGAATCATACCATTTGAGCCCAGTCCTTCCATATTGTAAATATAACCATATCCTTGTTCTATCATTTTTTTAGAAGCTATTCTAGTCCCATTAATCATACCCATCAGATTCGTCTCAATGACTTTCTCAATTTGGAGTGGATCTGTTTTATAAACATAATCAAAGGTCGTGTTAACACCTGCATTATTAATGAAAATATCGACTCCGCCAAATCTCTTTGCTCCTAGGTCAAATAGCTCAGCTAATTCTCTATTATTTCGGACGTCACATGAAACATACTGATATTTTCCATCATACTTACTTAACCAATCCAAAATATTAGGGCCTAAGTCACCTCTTCTTCCTGAGAAAGTTACAGCACATCCATTTCTGAGGAAAAACATTCCCATGGCTAAACCTAAACCTTTGCTACTTCCGGTGATAACTACACTTTTCATGATTAACTCCTTTCATGCATATTTATCTTTAGTTTAGGCTTGACAAGACTTTTCGTCAATTAAAAAACCGTTAAATCTTCATGCTTTAAAGCTAAGATTTAACGGTTCTACTTTTATTAGTCATTATAGACTACTCATGTTTTAATATTTGATTAGGAATCTTCATTTCTTCTTTTTTCTCTATACTCTATTTTTAGTCCAGTACCCGCAAAATCAAAAGCATCTCTGAGTTGATTTTCGATATAACGAGTATAAGAAAAGTGCAAAGCACTCTGATCATTAATAAAGAAAACAAAAGTAGGAGGTTTTGTTCCCGTTTGTGTACCGTAATAAACTCTTAACCGTTTAGTACCAACCATAGGAGGCTCTTTTTGAAGAAGAGCTTTTCCAATGACATCGTTCAGAACTCCTGTACCTATTTTCTTGTCATAATTATCATAACAACCTTTAATCATTGAGAGAACTTTGTGAGTTCTTTGCCCCGTTAAAGCAGATATAAATAGAAATGGAGCGTATTGCATGAATTTTAAACTTTGTTTGAGTTCTTTCATGTAGTTCTCCATGGTCTTATCGTCTTTTTCAATTAAGTCCCACTTATTAACGATAACCATGATGGCTTTTTTCATATCATGGGCATATCCGATGATTTTCTCATCTTGTTCTGCAATTTTTTCTTCTGCATCTATCATTAAAACAACCACATCCGCTCTTTCAATGGCTGTTAATGTCCTTACTACAGAATATCGTTCGATTTCTTCTTTAACCTTTGATTTTCTTCTTAGCCCAGCAGTATCCACCATGACAAATTTTCCTTCTTTTGTTTCGATGAAACTATCGATGGCATCTCTAGTGGTTCCTGGAATATTAGTGACAATAGATCGTTCTTCTCCTAGTAGTCGATTAACTAAAGATGACTTACCCACGTTAGGTCTTCCCACAAAAGCAACTCTAACTACCTCATCGTCTTCTTCAACTTCATATTCTGGAAAATGCTCCACCACTTCATCTAATAGTTCTCCTAGACCTAAACCTTGTCCAGATGAAATAGAAACAGGATCTCCTAGACCTAAATTGTAAAACTCATAAACCCCAGGTTCATCTTTTTGATTGTCAATTTTATTTACCGCTAGTACTATTGGTTTTTTACTGACTCTTAGCATATTAGCCACTTCATGATCAGAATCTGTTAGACCTTGTCTACCGTCTACTAAGAAAATAATCACATCAGATGTATCGATGGCGATTTGTGCTTGCCTTTTCATCTGCGCCAAAATAATATCATCAGATTTTGGTTCTATACCTCCAGTGTCGATTAATTTAAATTCATGAGATAGCCAATCCGCGTCAGCGTAGACTCGATCTCTGGTTACCCCTGGAGTATCCTCCACGATGGCAATCCTATGGCCAGCTAATTTATTAAATAAAGTTGACTTCCCTACATTAGGTCTTCCAACAATTGCAACTATTGGTTTTGCCATTTCATTCACCTCTTTTTATTAATTGTCTTGATTACATCTAATCATCTTACCTTAGGAATTGATTGGTGTCAAACCATTTTTCCAGTGGCTTAATCGATTTGAACTCTATCTTAATGTGATTTCTTTGAATTATTTCTATGCCTTTCAGCCATTTAGTTATTTCTAATAAGATTTTAAATCAACCTAGATTAATTGTCACTGTCTATAAACTCTGTATCTGGATTTTTAAAATTCTTACTAAGTAAAACCTTATTGATAAATACATCCACAATATCTGCATCAAATTGGGTGCCTGAGCACCTTCTTAATTCATCTATGGCTTCAAACTTAGATTTTCTCTTTTGATAAGTTCGGTTACCCACCATGGCATCATAAGAATCCACCACTGCAATAATTTTAGAATTCAAAGGAATATCTTGATCTTTGATTCCTTCTGGATATCCCTTGCCATCAATTCTCTCATGGTGGTAAAGTACATCTTCTGCGATGATAGCATATTCATCTACTGATTTTAGAATCTGATAGCTGACTTCTGCATGCCTTTTTATAATTTCATATTCTTCTAATGTCAATTTCCCCGGTTTTTCTAGAATTGCCTTAGGAACCGAAACTTTGCCTATATCATGAAGTCTTCCTGCATTCATTACTCTTTTTGTTTCTGCATCAGAAAACCCAAGAGCATGAGCCATTTTCTCACAATAAATCTCAACATTTTGAAGGTGGTGCCTCTCTGGCTCGAATTCTTCATTAAGATTTCTTAAAATATCCTTCACCATTTTTCGTTTCATGATTTTCCCATATTTTAACTTATTTCGATACATATTGTTATCTGCTACTTTTTGTACTTCTTTTAAATTTTGAGTTTTGTAGGTTTTGGCTGCGTATCCAATCCCTAAAGAAATCATAATGGGGTGGTTTTCTTTATCTTTAGCAATCTGGTTAATCTTCTTTTTTATTTCTTCTGCTTCTTGAATACTAGTCCTTGGTAGCAAAATAGTAAATTCATCTCCACCAACTCTAGCCACCACATCATCTTTACGGCTGACCTCAGTAAGAACTTCTGCGACTTTTTGAAGGAGTTCATCTCCTTTATGATGGCCAAATGCATCGTTGGTTAGTTTTAAACCATTTACATCAATCACCATAATTGTTAAGGGTAGATGGCGATTCCTTTCGATTTTTAGGACAGCTTCATCGAGATACCTTCTGTTGTGAAGTCCTGTTAGGGCGTCATGGTAAATCATAAACTCATTTCTTTTTTGTTTTTCTTTTTTATCTGTAATGTCTCTAAAAACGATAACAGCTCCGGTTATTTTACCAGTACTATCCTTAATTGGTGAAGAACGATCCTCCAGAGGGATTTCTATGCTAGTTTTACTTACTAGAATAATGTCTTCATACTTTTTCATTTGTCCTTTTAGAATAACTTCTTGGATATGATTACGTACGGAAACTTTTGTCTTTTCGCGATAAAGAACATATACATCATGCAAATCTACTCCAAAAGCTTCTTTTTGTGTCCACCCCGTCATCTTTTGAGCCGCTTCATTCATAATGGTGATTTTACCCTTATTGTTTGTGGCAATTACTCCATCCCCTACAGACAATAGTGTCGTTCGAAAAAGCTCTTTTTCCAAGTGTAGAGATTCTTCTAATCGTTTATTTTCAGTTACATCTCTAGCTGCTGCGTAAATCATTCCATTCGAATATTGAGCTTTCCATTCTAAAATCCGATACGTTCCATCAGTTCTTCTAAAACGATTTGTAATATTAGCTTCAGTCTTTTCTGTTACCATGGTCTCAAACGCTAGTTTAGTATGATCATCGTCATCTTCATGAATCCAATCAATAACAGGATTTCCCAAAAGATCTTGCTGAGCATAGCCTAGATCTTTCTCCCATGGAAGATTAATCTTCATAAAATTCCCTTTAAGATCAAGGATGCAGAAGAAATCAAGGTTTACGGTAAAAAACTGTTCTAGTTCATCTTTTTGCTCTCTTAGTTTTTTGGTGGCTATTTTCATTTCTGTGACATCTCTAGCCGTACCTGCAAAGCCTACATTTTCTCCCTCATTATTCCAAAGAGCTGTAGCATTTGTATTGAACCAGCGCCATGTTCCATCCTTATGTAAAAGTCTATAATCCGTAGTTTGCATTCTCTCTTTCGATTTTTCCACACTACCAAAAAAATCCCAAATCATTTGGATATCTTCTGGATGGACATATGTTCTAAATGGTTTGCCAATAACATTAGAAGAATGGCCCAATTGTTCAGTCCAAGCTTTAGAAACGAACGTGAAGTTTCCGTTCATATCAATATGATAAATTATGTCGTAACTACTCTCCACTAAAATTCGATACTTATCTTCGCTCTCTTTGATCCCCATCTCTAGGTTCTTACTCTCAGTAATATCAATATGAGCTCCAAACATTACAGCAGGCTTACCTTCAGGTGTCCAGCTAATGACTTTACCACTATCAAGTACCCACACCGGTTGACCGTTTTTATGTTTCATTTTACATTCAACAGAATAGTATTCTTTCTTCTTTTCAAATATTTCCTTGACTTCTGCTTCTGACTTTTCTAGTTCTCCAGGATAAGTATACTCTTTAAAGGTTTCTCTGGTTATGGGAGAGATTTCTTCAAGGGTGTACCCTAAAATCTCGGCCCATCTTTCATTGTAAACCATCTCATCCGTCAAAATATTCCATTCCCAAATCCCTACGTTAGTAGCATCAAGAATATTATTAAGCTTTTTATTTTCATTGATTCTTTGAGTTTCTTCATTGTGGATATGGGTAACATCAATATGAATCCCTATGAAATAAAGAGAGTTCTTCTCCACATCTTTTAGCACGGATCCTCTAGCCATAATCCATTTATACTCGTTACTTTTAGTTCGTAGACGATGTATAATTTCATAATTCTCTTTTTTCCCCGATAAATATTCTTGAATGTTATTTTTAATCATTTCTTTGTCATCAGGATGCCAAAGCTCTTCCCATTGCATAGGAGTACCTTGTAGTTCTTCAGGGCTGTACCCTAACATTTCAGCCCATTTACTGGAATAGGTCACTTTATTGTTTGTCAAATCCCATTCCCACGTAGCAGCTCCAGTAGCTTCAATGGTGTGGATAAATTTTTCCTTGTTCTTAATTAATTTTTTTTCTGCATCATGTTTTGCAATCACTAATCCAATTTGTGTGGCAAACAACTCAATAATCTCATGAGCATAGAATTCTTTATTCTCATTCATAACTAATGTGAAGTCTCCTAAAGAAACTCCTTCTTTAATGATATTAACTAAAATAACCTCACCAATTCCCAGCTCTTTTTGCATTGTTTTCGTTACAGTCTCTTCTAAAATATCCTTAGTGATTTCTAATAAATCTTTTATTACGTAGATGGCTTTGTCTTGAAACAAGTGCTTTTTCTCTTGATTTTTCTCCCATTTCTTACCAACGATTCCAAAACCTAATATTTTCTCAACAGATTTGAGTAAATCACTATTCCCTGCAGATGCCATGGTTTGAAGCTCTCCAGTAAATTGATCATAGAGATTAAAAGTGACATGCTGAGCATCAGACAAATATAACATCAGATTTGAGATTCCTTGATAATCAATTCCTTCAAGATTAACACTTCTAAAATCATTATCTGTATGAATGATTTTCATCAATTTATCTTCAATGATATTTTTATTTCTAATTTCACTTCTATCATTTAAAATGCATATCGCTTTAATAGATTGGTTTTTCTCATTAGAAATTCCTAAGATACTCCCTTGTACAGGTACATCATCACCGCTGATTGATTTTAGAATTAAATTTACATTTTTAATGGTAGTTCCATTCTTAATTTTATTAAGGAGAAGCCCGTCTTCTTTACTCCTAGAAATTAAAATATCATCAAGGTTAAGAGTCGATATTGTATCCTCTTGATAACCTAAAGCGATTTTCCATGATTCATTCACGTATAGAAAATCACCGTGGCCATTTATCACTTGAATCATATCAGTGGTATGTTTTAGTATGTTTTTAAAATCCAGTAAATTAAATAGCTCTTCTCTTTCCATAGTGCTCCCCTTCTTGAAAAATCAAATTATTAATAATCTTCTAAATATTCTATATCTTTTTAATCTTATATGATTATTTCATTATAATCCTTACTATTATAT
>LSQX01297625.1_pt4 | contig 21411 bp, 9 predicted proteins | sample 654561 | NCBI WGS metagenome assembly LSQX01 (sample SAMN04489861, study PRJNA283612) | anaerobic digester metagenome | isolation source: 4 biogas reactors fed with cattle manure at either 37C or 55C with and... | place: Denmark: Kongens Lyngby | collected 2014 | reverse complement strand
AGTTAGAAGAGTTTGTTGGAAGCTATGAACAAGCAGAGCGCTTGTTTGGAGAGGGTCAGTTACTACAGGCCTATGAAGAACTGGTGCTTGCTGGTGCTAAATATATTCACCTTCTAAAAATAGAAGACAATACACCAGAGAGCTTTAAGACAGGATTGGATGCAATCTCTGGCTACCCGGCAAATATTGTTGTGCCTGTTGGAATCTATTTTGATACCCCTGAGGGTTATGAATGTGCAAAAAAACTGGCCGAATTTTGCTCCAATATTGGAGACTGTATAGGAGTAATGGGTGTTGTTCCATTTTCCGATAATGGTGAGCCCATGAAAGAGTTTGAAAGAAAAGAAAAAGAGTCAATAATAGAGTGGAAAAACAGGATAAGTTCGTTGGTCAGAGAAAAAGTCAACGAATTGGTTGATGATTACAGTATTGATAAGTTCGGAGATGCAGGTATGTTCCTTAATGTCGTCTTTTCTACGGTATGCTGTTTTTATGGCGATATTAATAGGGCAATCTCTGGACACACCATTTATGCAGGATTACTTTCTAGCCTTCCTCCCGGTATTAGTCCGGTAAACAAAACTCTTGTTGGTGTAGATAGGCTGTTGTTTGACGTTGTTAATATTTATACAACAGAAGCCCCTTTACGGAGTTTAAAAGATGTCCTTGCCGATATTGGGTTTGTTACTTTTTCCCGTTTTGTAAGATCTGGGATTGCCCCTGCCACTGCTGTTACAATGGCAAAAAAAACAGGTCTTAAAAATGTTCATAATGTCAGAGTTTTACAAGATGTTTCCTGGTATATTAAGATGATTGGCAATGAAATGCTTGGGGAACCTGTATACAAAAAGGCCCAAGTATTGGAAGAAAAAATTTCAGAATATCTTGATGACTATGTTTCTGTCGGAATTCTTCGTTCTTATAATTTCTATTTAAAGACCAACAATTCAGATATTGAGGTTTATTTGGATTTTGATTTTATGAACACCGTTCAAATACAAGATGTGGTTATCAAGTTGGCTAATTAGTGGGTGATATTTTGGAAAAGATGAAAACTATCGAAGAGCTTCTGCGCCCATTACCCAGGGAAAGAAAGATTTTTTGTTTTAATGATTTTATTACCGTGCTTAGGAATACCTATAATATGGTAAACGGTGATAAATGGGGCAGTTTTATTCACGCTAATCCTTTAGCTACAGAAACTAAAACATTAAATCCTCCGATTATCACCTATCTTATAAGTCAAAAATCTCCTGCCCAAGTAGGTAGTGTTCAGCAAATAAAACCTGGTGTAAGAACGTCTGGTCTCAGTCAAGAATCCCAACGAAAAGCAACATTGTTTGCTCAGCGTTTCCTTTATACTATTGAATTTAATGTTTGGGAGTCCAGTTGGGAAAAAGCCCTTGAGCATGGAGAAAATTTTGAGGATTTTATGTCCACTTACACAGGGCTGTTCAAAGAGTTGGGTGTTTCTGAAATAATTTATATAGGGGCAACAGAAGAAATGGCAAAACCATCTTGGCGAACAGACCTAGTAGCTTATAAAACGGTATATGACGTATATATTGAAAAGCACATTCCTGTGCTAAATAAAACTATCAATTCAATACAAGTTACATTAGGAGGAGAATTAAATGGCGAATTTTAACCTTCCCGGTGTTTACACTTTCTATAAAGAGCGTGGCCTAATGGTTGCTCCTGCTGCGCCCGATAGTGTGACCGATGAGATTTTGCTTATTGGTACTGCACACGATGGTCCGAAAAATATCCCTACAAGAATAGAGAGACCTGAAGACGCTTTTAACCTTTTTGGTAATCCTGGCCGGCTTGATAACAAACATGCCGGGTCTTTGCTTGTCCCTGCTTTCTGTGAAGCCTATTACGCTGGTGCTCGCAATATCTATTTAATGAGGATTACCGGTGAGGAAGCTAAACTGGAGGGTGTGGGCGGTCTTTTTGACCTTTATGCTCCTTACCCTGGTGAGAAGTACAATGGTATTATGGTTGCTGTTGATAATAAGAAGATTTACATTTGGAATAAGGATAACATTGGTATTGATAGCTGGGAGGACCTCCTGGATAATGCCGATGAAGACCAGTATGAAGTTTTTGATGCTGCCAATACTAATAAATATAAAACTGTTGGTGATCTTGCTGAAGACATTGTTGCTCGCGCCAATCTGCGTGTAGTGATAAGAGATGATGTAGATGTGAACGCTCAGCCTGGCGAACTGATTGGGGATTTTGAAAATGCCCAGTTTGAAGGCGGCGAAGACGGAACAGACGTTTCCCCCAGTGAATATAAAGAAGCACTGGCTGAAGCTTATGAATTAATTGTTGACTATAATGTAAAAATAGTTGTCCCTCTTGGTGTCTATGTTGGTATGACTGATGACACTACTCCGGTATATGATCGCACTGATGCCGATATTTTGGCTAACTTCTGCTATACTGCCGCCAAAAGAAACAATGACGTTATTGGTATAATCAGTGTTAAGCCGTTTGGTGGTAACTCTCTGAGTGAAGTAAACACTAAAATTAAGGCCTTGGTTAATAACGCCAATAATGAAATAATTGCCGAAGACGGCATTGATATTGGCAAATACGTGTCGATTGTTATAGGTGAAGGACTTTTTAGTGACCGTAGACTTGGTGAGTATACAAACACTATTGCTGCGGCCTATGCTGGACTAGTTAGCACGTTGCCGATTCAATCCGGCTCTACGAATAAAGTTATTTCTGGTATTTCGTCCTTGCTCTACGACATTTCTCCTGCTCAGGCTTCTGAGTTACGGGATAAGAGGTTTACAGTTATCAGAAACAAATTTAATCGTGGAATTACGGTTGTTGAAGGTATTGTTTGCTCGCTGCCGACCTCTGACTTCCAGAGTCTTTCTACTGTGCGGGTTGTTCATGGTGTGATGGATGCAATCCGTGAAATCGTTGATCCTTTCATTGGTGAGTCACTTGATATACCGCATGTTACTTCTTTGCAGAACGCCATTGAGGGGAGATTGAACAGATTTGTGGAAGAGGGCGCTATTACCGCTGCATCGTTCCAGATTCTGTTCCCGCAGAATGCAGCTATCCTTGGTGACGTACATGTTGAACTTGAATTGGGAATCGCTTCTGAGCTTCGGAGAATTCTTGTTACGGTTTCTAGAAGCATTAGCGATCTTAACAATCGGTTTAGGTATAAATTTTAAGGAGGATAACAAAGATGGCCAACACTCTTGAAAGAGGAGCCTATACAAACTTTGCCGGGGCTGATATTGTTGTTATGCTTAATGATGTGGTGTTCGGCGAATTGCAGGCTATTACTTACGCCGTTCAGCGCGAGGTGGCTCCGCTTTATGGTTTAGGCAGCGCTAACCCTCGTGGTTTTGCTAAAAATAAACGTGGTATCAGCGGCACGATGGTTTTTTTGGTGTTCGATAAAGATGCGCTTCTTGATGCCGCTAAAAATACCAAAATGATTCCTAAGGGCGACTTTGGTTATACTGCAAAAGCGAACCTTCTCAAGAAAGATAGGACTCCTCTTGGATATTCCAACTACAATAATGTTTACGCTCCGACTGCCTGGAACACGACAATGAACAGTTTTATTACCGGGGTTAGGGAAGATGGTCTGGTTACTGTTGATCAGTTGTTTGAACCTTTAAATAAAGACAACATTAGATACGCCGATCAGATTCCCCCGTTTACGGTGACTATTTCGATGGGTAACGAATATGGTGCGGCTGCCGGTATGGCGATTTATGGGGTACAAATTATCAATGAGGGTTCTGGTGTTAGTATTGATGATCTTGTTACTGAAAAGGCAGTAACCTTTGTTGCTACCGACATTAAGCCGTTAACTCCGCTTTCTGGCTCCGGGCGGACAGCTTTCAATAAATAAGATAATGTTTTGCTTTAAAAAAAGGGGGAGCTTATTTCTGCTCCCCTTTTTTAAGATTTTTTTAGGAGTTGAGAGCAATGATTCCTAGAACAGGTAGTTTTACTGGCGCTGATATTGTGGCAACTGTTTATGTTCCCGCTTTGCAAAAATATATGGTTTTTGGGGAGTTGTCTACAATTTCTTATAGTATTCACCGCGAATTAAACCCTGTTCGTGCTCTCGGCGCAATTAATCCTAAAGGGTATTGTCGTGGCCCGCGTACAACTGCCGGATCTTTGATTTTTACTGTTTTTGATAGGCATGTTCTCTATGAGGCCCAGTTGGCACTTAGGGAAAGGTATAAAGAAATGCTAATACAAACTTCGCAATACAATTTGGTTTCTCCTAATTTTGTTAGTAATATTAAATTTATTACTGATGAAATTCCGCCTTTTGATGTAATAGTTAATATGATGAATGAAACAAGCCCCGTAGGATCTAAGTTGGTTATTAAGGGAATAAGGATTGTTAACGAAGGGCAAACCATGAGTATTAATGACTTGATTACTGAAAATGTAATGCAATATGTAGCAGATGGGATTGAGTTGATGAGTCCAACTTTTGTTGTAGGGTAACGAGGTGGTAATTTTGATAATTAATAAACCCACTCCTAAAATTGAGTATCAGGTTTACCCGGAAGATTATTTTTCCGGCAGTGATATATCCATTTATTTTGGAGATGTGTGGGTAGATGAGGTTGTCACTCTTAGTTTCGCTTTGATGGAATATGTCCAACCTCTTTTTGGTTTTAATAGTTATACTTGGGATGCAGTATCTAGAGGGGCCAGGATAGTTCAGGGTACTTTTAGTATAAACTTCAGAGAAGCCAATTATTTGAATAAAATATTAATGACACAAGCTGCAACACAGAATGACCTTGAATATTGGAGAAGGCATCCTGCAGAACGAGTAAGTATTGATGAGTTTGACAATAGTATTCTTCTCTATCTTAATGACCCCGAAGGAATGCGCGAACAACTTAAATACAAAACAAAAGAAGAGCTTGCGAAAATTGCTGCCGAATTAGAAAAGAGAAATTATAACCCCTCAATTACAACTAAAGATAATGATCCTCATTTCTTTAAGAATTATCGAAAAGGTTTCCAGAAAGGCTTTGATATAGTCGTTTTATATGGATCCACAACGCAGTTTGTTGCTAAAAAGAAGGAATATGAACAGAGATTTTTAATTCCTTCGGCTGCGGGTTATAAAATAAAAAATATTCAATTAAACGGGCTTAACCAAGATATTGCGTCTGATGGAACTGTAATATATGAGAATTATAGTTTCATCGCGCAAGACTTGGAACCAATAAAATAAAAACAGGGGGACTAAAATGGAAAAGAACGAATACTTCGAAGAGATGGAGAATCAGGGCGCTACTCAGTTCGTTGAGAAAAATTCCGACGAAGAGATTTTCCCTGGGGGACCTACTCGTAAAATGGTAGAGGAATGGAAAGCGCATTATGGCGATATTTATTCTACTACTTTTGACGAAGAGGTCTTCATTTGGCGCACATTGAATCGCACTGAGTACAAAGAAATCCTTAAAATCAGAAATGCAGATGGGATGTACCGTGAAGAAAGGATTTGTGAGAAGTGTGTTTTGTGGCCTATTGGGTATAGCCATTTGCAAATGGCTTCCGGTAAAGCAGGCATTCCGTCTTTATTAGCAGAACAAATTATGGATAAAAGTGGTTTCGTCCCGTTGAAGGAAGAACCGGAGAAACTATAAGCTAGTGGGTGAGCTAGATGACTCCCCAAGAAGAATCTTTGCTTTGTGAGGCCTTTGATTTATACGATGAGGTTTATCGTATAAATATTTGTGATATTGATTTTTTCTTTAGACTGCCGACAAGAGAAGAATTTGACATATTTATGAGGTCATTCGAAGATGGTTTTGATTTTGAGGACAATATCGCCCAATTATGTACGATTGTTCCTCAGAATTTTGATTTTGCCAATTGTAAAGCCGGTATTCCGGCAATGTTATGTCTTACAATTCTCCAGCTTGCGGGTTATGGCCCAGAAAGTGTAATCTCTTGTCTACAACAAGCAAGAGAAAAAATGAATGTGTTGGAGAATCAAATGGACGCAGTAATTATGACAGCCTTCCCTCAGTATAAAGATGAAGAACTTAAAAAGATAACGAGGCCCCGTCAGTTTGAGCTATACGCCAAAGCGGAGTGGGCCTTACGTGAATTAAGAGGGATAGCTCTTAATGATATTGCAAATCCAGTAAATAGTTCTTCACCATCTCCTCCACAATTGCTTTAAAGGGTGAATCTCCGATGCCCAATAAGTATAGCCGGTATCTTGAAAGAGAGGAATCTTCTCGCTATACTCAAGAATTAGAGGGAGCCCAGGATAAGCGGCGTTGGCTATTACCTGTAGCCGCGACTGCTGGCCTGGGTCTTCTTTTTGTTGGTATGCGTAATTTTAAGGGGCGTAATGTCCTCTCTCGTTTAGCGCAGCCCAAAGGAGCGCTTGATCTGGGCGATACTGCTTTGGGCAGGTCGTTGGTAGAAAGGCATCGGCTACTTAGGAACTACAGAGAAGAACTTCTTGCAGAGACAAGAAAAATAGCTGGCCTGAAAAACTTAAGATTACTTATCAAAGACGATACTACATTTACTGCCCTTCATGAAGCAATTATTAATGTTGGTAGAGACAAAGATTTTGCTGATTTTTTCCTGCATCCTCGTCGTAGGGCTGAAGAATTTGCTAAGGCCGTAATCCAAAAGTCTCCTTTGCCTATTGATAGGCTTGCTCTGGAGGGGGCAACTGATAAACAGAAGGCCACTTTTTTGCGTATCTATTTGGAAAAATCTTTTATAGAGCTGAGTCCCGCACAAAGGAAACAGTTTGCACACCGCTATAAACAAATGCGGGAAATTTATAATGAGGAACTTTTGAAGAGGTTTCAAAGGAACCGGAGCAGATTTGCCGCAGCTCTTGGTTTACGTCCTCTTACTATTGGCGATTTAGAGAAGCTAAATTTGGATCTTGGTACCTTTAAGCCTCCTGGGTCAAGTGGTCTCGATACTGATCGGCTTTTAAATCTTGTTAAGAGAAATAAAGATTTTGAAAAGATGGTGATTGATCCCTATCTTTTCATTAATAAGACTGGGCAGTTGGTTGACTTCAGAAAAGCTGCCGAAAAATATGGTCGGTTTGTAGAAGAGCTTAAAGAGTTTCATCTCCCGTTTCTCGGTATTAGTCCTTACGATGTTTTAAAAATTGGATATCGTCGTGACCAAAAGCGTATGCCCTTTCTGCATATTTTTAAGCCCGGCAGTCCTTGGTTTTTAGAGACAAGAAAACCAATGGCCGGTGTTGTTACCGGCAGCTTTGAACAATATGCTCTTGATACCCCACGAGTATTTATTGGTAGTAAGATAGTTGATTTTTTTGAACCCTCCAAAGTCATTGAAGAAGGAGTTGTTTTGGCTCCTGGAGGATACGGTATTGCTGCCCGCACAATGGCCACTATTTCTGGTTTGGCCAGTGGTGATCGTAAGAGACGTTTTCTGGGTATAGGCGAACAAGAGGGACACAGTTTTTGGCGTAGCCTTAAGACTATTTTTACCAAGTTCAAAGATCCTGAATGGGCTGGCAACTATATTGAAAATATTGCTAAAGCAACTGAAAAGGGCGAAATAGAAGAAGGTCTTAGGAAGCTTCATTATTTTGTCCGTAAAGAAACATTACCACTTCCTGATGATGTTTTTAAGAAGGTTGTTGGTGGGGCTGGAATAGACCTTTCTTCTCGGGAAGATATTTTGCAAGCCTTCGAAAAACTGGCAACTAGCAAGGATTTGTCTGTTCGCTACGGCGGTATTATCAAAAATGAATGGCGCAATTATTTAGATGATCCCTTTGGTTACCTTTCCAAGGCAAGATCTTATCACAACAAGTTTGCCGATGTTGGTATTATTTTAAGTCAATTCTCTGAAAGACAAACCATTTCAAAGATTGATGACATTAAAAAACTTGTTCAGCAAGAGCTTATCGAACAGGCTTTTATTAAAGACTATGGCGGCGATGTTCGTGCAATGATAGACGCTCTTCTCGGAGCGAGCAGCAGCATTAACACCAAGGGAATTGCATTGGATTTCTTCTTGGGGAGAATGCATAGTGGACATGGTTCATTAACCGCCGAACAAGTAAAAGAAGCTTTGACTTCAAGAAGTAGAATTGGTAGAATAGCCGATGAATTTATGAAGTCTCGTGCCCCTATTTTTGGGTATGGCAATATCGAAGATACAGTTGTCGGCAAACTTGGTAGACAAAGTAAATATATAGCCATAAGAAAAGCCACTAGGTTTACGGCGCAAGATTTACTGGCTTTTTTTAATGAAAATACGAAAGTAAGGGCCGCTGCTCGGGAAAGAATCAGGAAAACATTTGCACAGTTCTTCGCGGGTAGAAATAGCCTTGAAGACTTTACTGAGGCATCGATGTGGACTTATTACTATGGGGTTGGGCGTATGCATGATATGTTCAACTTCCTTGGTATCGGTCTGCCTGCACGCGATACTACTTCTACCGGTGCTATTTTTATAAAACTTCTTACTAAGCGTTATCTCCCCGTTGCTTTAGGCATTGGTTATGCTGGTTATCTCTCTTGGGAGATGGGTAACCTCATTGGCATTGAGGGAGATGAATTCCTTACCAATTTGGTTTATGGTATTAAGGAAGATTACGCACGGGCAAGAGATATTCTTGGTATTACGGAGTTTGCTAAACGGGTTAGGCGTGTTACCCCTGGTTCCGAGTATTTGGAAGAACTTCCTTTCCTTGGGCCCGCTTTCTTCCAGATGCACCGAAGTTATGATGAAGTTAAAGAGGACCGTTATAAAGATGTTCCCATAAGAAAGGGCCGTTATTGGTTTGTTGGGAGCAACACTCCGTTTATCGGTGGGAAAGTAGACTATTACTTTCCGAGTGCATATGTGCGAGCCAGAGCGGATTATAGGATGACTGATGTCCTTTATGGCTCGGAAAGTGAATATTATCAACACACATGGTTTCCCACGCCACGATATCCTGCTGCACCGCTTCGTCATTTTGTTACGGACCCTTATCATTGGGAGAAAAAACATTATCGTAGTAGGCCTTATCCTGAAACTGGGCCTATTTCGGCTTTGGCTGACATTCCTATTATTGGTCCTATTCTTTCTGCGACTATTGGCCGTATTCTTAAGCCTCCCAAAAAAATGCACCAGGAAGAAATGGCAAAGGCAATAGTTCGTGAACATATTACCTCTATCAACGAAGCTGAAAAAGAGGAAGCTCGCCAAAAAGATGAGTTATTGTATATTTCTCCTTCGGGGCAGGTTAAAGTTGTTTATGATGCTGGTCCTGCTTCAGTCTCTAGGCCTGTTCGTGGTCGTGGGTTTAAAGTTGTTAGAGATATTGTTCGCGGGAAAGCCGCGACACAAACTGAGTCTGATATTGCTGCTATTAACGAAGGCATTAAGAAAAAAGCCAAAGATAAAACCAGCGCCCTTGAAACGAGGACTCTTCTTCCCTTCTATGATTATAAAAAGGGTACCAGATATTTATCGGCAGATGAAGTTAAGTCTACTCACAGCCTTGATTATACCCTAGCAAGAAGTTATTACGGTTTAACTGAGTGGGCAGGTCTTTATGGTTTCTTGTTAGAAAAAGTAACGGGTCAGCCCTATGAAGAAATGAAGATTTACCAAGATAGTGGCCGAATGACAAGTGCCAATCGTTGGTTCTGGGACTTGGGGCTTGGTGGTCTTGGTTCTGAAATGTCTGAAATGGGGCGTAGATTTATTCCTAAACCTCGTCGTTATCAAGAGGAATTGGAGTATAACCCGTTACGTAACGATATGCCTTCTTGGATACCTGGAGAAAATTATTTCCAGAATTTCAAACTTGGTGATCCGTATGCAAAAATTCCTAGAGGTGAAGGAAGGCTGCCGGGGGCTGGTTACGAAGCTCTTCGCGGTTATGACCCGATGAGAATGACCCTTCGGGCTTCTGTGATGGGTAAGAGTGAAGAAGAGATTATGAAGTACCTTCTTCATGTAAAAGAAGAGGAAACTCCTCAGTATTTGCAAGACATCATGGAAACTGGGACTGAAATTCATCGGGAGATTCAAAAGCTCTGGAAAAAACAGGGTATTCTTCATTCCGATGAGGGATATGTTTATGACGAAGAAGCCAATATTACTGGACATTATGACGCAATCATAAGAACCAAACAAGGGCTTAAGATCGTTGACATCAAAACGGTTTCAAGAAAGCGGTATCAGGAACTCCTAGAGCGTGGCAAACCCTTTGAGGAGCATATAGACCAAGTAACGGTTTATATGCATGCCACTGGGCTGAATGAAAGTGGGGCAATTCTATATGTATCACGAGATCCCAATCTTGAACCGCTAATGATGGAATTCAAGTATGATCCCAAGCGGTATGAAAGGATCAAGTCTAAAGCTGAGAGAGTAAGAAAACAGATCAGAGCTTTAATTGATCAGGGCATTATTTCCAGGTATGAGTTATATGACCCAGTTCATAGGTTTAGAATTTTAGCAGATGTGGCTCCCTATTCTGATGAATATAAATATTGGAGAGATTATGTAACAAGAGAATATTCCAGTTTAAAGGGATACACAGGCCAAGAACGTAAAGAAAGGGAGCAAGTTAAAAGATTAATTGCCGAGACAAAGCGTCAGGTTGCAGAGCGTAAAAAGAAGCATCGTTTCTTCCCCTATCGGTTCAAACATATTGATATTGTTAAACAAAAAGTAAAGGTTACCGATGTGCTTGGCGGAGGCATGTTCCTAACCAAGGAATATCCTGATACACCGATCTCTTTAGCAGGTATTCGGGTATCCTCTGCCCTTGGGGCCAAAGAGCAAAGAAAATTCCTTGAGCGCTATATCAAGAGGGGTAAGAAGGTATACATTGGTATTAGCAAGCATGATGTAAAGCCCCTTGCCGATGGTGAGCTTCGTTCGGTTGATGCTGTTGTTTATGCTCGCGGGCACAACGTCAACCTGCGCATGATGCGTGCAGGACTTGCTAAGGAGAAAGAAGAAGATTTTTCTCCGGCGGCGGTGCATGCCCGTTTTACACCGCTTGAAAGAGCAATTGGTTCACTGTGGGAGTCTTTTGCTCATATGGATACTCCCATACATACCAAGTTGCTCCCTGTAAGATCGCCCCTAGAAGAATATAGAAGAAAAGATGTGTACGGTAAGAGCTTTCAGACTTGGAGTATAAAAGACCAACTTATTCCGACACTGGAATCTTACGCTGCTGATTCTCCTGTAGTAGCTGCTTTATCTGCCGGTACTCTTGGTTTATTGGTTTATGGCACTACTTGGAAAAAGCGTTTAATAGGTTTTAAAGTAGGAGCCACCATTGGTGCCACTCTTTCTCTGCTTCGCATAATAAATGAAGGTATAAAGGGAGAAAAGTGGATCCCCAAGCGTCGTCGTAAAGAACGTGAAATAAATGAATATTTTGACATTTTAGAATATATTAAATATAAGGGTCTTTATGAATATGCCAAAAGAAAAGCTCTTGAAGAAGAAGGATTTGATGTTGAAGAATTCTATAAAAAAATAAGAAAAAAGTCGGGGATAACTAGGGCCAAGCGGTATAAACTTGAAGAAGAAAAGAAAAAACTGATAATTGAAGACCTAAAAAAGAAACACACGAATGCTGAAAAATATTTTGATGAACTTAGTAAACTCAAAGAACATCGAGATAAAGAAATTAAGAAGATTAAAAAAAGAAAATGGCAAAAAGTAGAGCGTATCAAAAAGCGTTGGGAGCGCCGTCGTGAATTTGCCTATCAAAAGTGGGAGGAAATGGAGGAAGAATCCCGACGCTCTAAAAGAGATATATCTAAGTCTATTACCCAAAAACGTGACAGACAAATTGAGAAAATAAAAAAATACTATGAGAAGAGAGAAGCTGAAGCCCGTAGACAATGGCAAGAGCGTATAGAGAGCCTTGATTTTAATAATTATTTTCAGCCAAATCCAAGAATTAGTGATATTAACAAAGAGCTTGAAGAATTGGCTCAGAATAAAGAAGTGATTGCTCTTCCTGATTGGGCAGTAAAAGCAATTAAGTATCGTGAAAGATATGAATCTACCTTATATGGTGCTGACAGTTATGGACATGTAGGTAAGATTATGGCGGCCCTTCCTTCGAAGGAGAGAGAATACTTTGCGGCTTTCTTGCAGGCTAAACCGGAAGAGCGCAAAAAAATTCTTGAACTTGTTCCTAAAAACATACGACGATTTCTGCAGGCTTCTTGGGGCATGGAGCCCGAAGAGAAAATCGATCTTGAAGAATACTTTAAGAAGCACTATCTCCCTCCTGAAGATTGGGAAGGTTGGTCTGAAACAAAAAATCTTTCCGATATAAAAGTAAAGGTTATTCACAATGAAGGTTTGGATTTGTCTGAATTCGGTTTTTGGAAAAACGATTTGGAAATGTCTAAAAAGCACAATGCTCCCAATATTCCCATTACTAAGCCAAATTTGAACAATGATCAAGTGAAAGAAGTGTTGAGAAAGGTCCTTGAGGGAGTTGGTCTTCAGGAGGTTGATGTTGTCGTTCATGAGTCCGATACCCCTGGTTTTGATATAGATATCCAAGTAGAAAAAGATCGCAGAGACGATATTGTCGCTTATGTTAATGATAACCTTGATGTATTGTTGTAGGAGGGTAAATAATGTTAGAAAGATATGGAATAAAATCTACCGGTAAGTTCACTGTTCCTCCGTTCAGTATAATGAAAATGTCGCTTTTTGGACAAAAAAAACAGGATGATACTTTTTGGAAACTTGCCAATGAGGCACGTCAATTACAATGGGTCAATCAGCCTGAGATTCTTAAACCATATACTTTTGCACCCTCCGAAACACCATGGGCTTTTGTTAGTGCTCCCTATCAATGGTCTACGGATGTCCAAAAAACAGTCCAAATAATGCACAGATTAAAGAAGTCCTCGGATCCTTTGCTTTTCTTAGATTTGGAGACAACTGCGCTTGATATTAATAGTGAGTTTTTCCACATTACCGAAGTTGCTATGCTAAAATCTCACGGTCTTTGGGGTAGCTGGAATGGACCTGGTGAAGCATTGCTTAATGTTGCTGTTTCTCCTAGCAAAGAAAAGGCCAACATTCTACAAAATTTAATTGATAGAGCTAGTGCTGGTCAACCTTTAACCAAAAATGAACGGTATGCAATTGCCAGCTTAATGAGATATTCTGGTGATGATGTCATTGATCCTGTTACTAAGGCGGTCAAGAAACATAGCGAGCTTTTTAGTAATGATGTATTGTCTAAGCCATTTACACAAAGACAAATTGAGGCAATGAAGGCAGGATTAATGAATCTTCAGAGAAATGGTATAGCAGAAACAGAGGTAATGGAACGTATTAAAAATTTTGTTTCCGACCTTAAAAGCGGAAAGGCAACTATTGTTGGTCATAACATTTTTAATTTTGACTTGCCCGCTTTGCAAAAACTAACCAACAACAAACAACGCTGGGCCAACCTGGTTAATTCTTTAAATAATCCTGATGTATTAGATACTTTTCATTTATACAGAATGTATAGAAGCGATTATTCAAAGCTTCACAAGTCTTTAATTTTTAATAGGCTTGTTCGCACTAAATACGCCGGGGAAGTTATTACTCCTTCGAAAGCGAAAAAAATTGCTAAAGAAGCAAGGGTAATCCTTAAAAGTCTAGATTTAAGTAAGGTTGGGCCGTATAGTCTTGATTCCCTTAGAATGGTTGAAGGAATAATTAGCCAAGGAGCTCACCGGGCCTCTGTTGATATTACCGATTTAAGGAATATATTAGCGGCCGAATTTGATGTCTTATATTCTTTTCTTTTGAGGGGCACGAGAGGCAAAAGAACTTTTGGTCCTGCAACACATCTTATGTACTCTGAGGTTCCCATGCAAAAAGGGCAATTGTTCCTTGTTGGTAGGAGTCAAATGGGTACTGGATTTGATTTTACTGCTGACAGATTGCCTTCTGGGAGCAACGTTATACAAAGGTTTACTGGTTATGGATTAAGCAGAGGTGTTTATGAATTTCAAGGATTTTATCAGGATACCCTCGAAGATGGCAGAACTATTTATATTGCCAAGTTTTTTGACCAAAGCGCCGACCGCTATTCTTTCCTAACTGGCGCGACTCCTGAAGAACTTAGAAAAAAAATTCAACAGGGCAATTTACAGTTTTTAGGTGACAAAATACCTGACGAGTTTGTCAATTATCCCTTGGATGTGCTTGAGGATTATGGCAGGAGACGATGGGAGCGTTTTAGTGATATTGGTCAATCCAAGGGATATGGCTGGGATCAAGCGAAACGATTCTTTGATGCTCTTGAGGATCCTAGTTTTCTACAAAGTACAACGGAATTGCGTGACTTTGAAATATTGCGTTCTAAATTAGAGACAGAAAAAAGAATTTTTGATATTTTTAGAAAACAGGTAGATATTGAGGATTTGGATTCTGTAGAAAAAACTTACGCATTTTCTTTGTTTGATAAGTACCTTAGTGAGCGCTATAGCCAACCTGATTTACCGGTAACCAGATCTTATCCTTGGCAGAAATCTGTTTATATTTTTGGGAAAGGACCTCTTGCCTCTGAATTAGAAGATCCTGGAACACGGGTTTTTTTAGGAGAATCATTTGTTAGCCAGGTTGATAAGGCTATTCAGAGCCGTATAAAAGGAACAGCGCTGGAACCTCAAGTAGAAAGAACGAAAGATATTCTCTTGGAACAAATGGCGAGGAATCTTGATGAAGCCTATGGCCTTGAAGGAAGGGCAATTGTTGCTTCTAGAATGCCCATTCCTTATAGGGAAAGAATTAATAAAATCAGAAATATACTAATTGAATCTAAAAACATTCTTGATGAAGTTAATTTAAATAGATTAGTATCAAGGGACCTTTCTTCTCTTAGAATAGAAGAAGCACAGATGTTAGCTGCAGAAGCAATTAATATGGCAAAAACTGTATCACGTTCAGTGAATATGAAGTTCTTTGAAGGCCATCCCCATCAAAAGAGAATTGCAGATACTATAAATAGGCTGTATGAAGCCTATAGGCAGCAGGGTTTCGGTGTTGGTATTGTCAATTTGGGCGGGCATGTTAAAATGGTTCTTACACCAGGGGATTGGAGCTCCCTTAGCGCAATGTATTCTTCCTTTAAAGAGCAAAAATTGCCGAAGAAAGCCATTGTTGTTGATATCCCCACACTTTCAGAACTTGGGAATATAATATATGGTAGAGAGCATAAAATTTCAACGAGAGGATTTATCCGCGAGGGGAAAGAAATTTCTCTTTATGAAGATATTGTCGATTCTATGGTAAAAAGGGCACGTACCGTTAAAGCGCTTGCTAATTTCGAAACTGGAGACATTGAAGTGGCGCAAAGAGTTTTAAGAGAAACGGTTCGTGATCGTCTTGAGCTTGCTTCTGGTATCTCCCGGTATGGCACCTATGATAGATACGAGGAAGCATTTCGTCTTGATTTGCGCGGCAATGAAATGGACTTACTTCGCCAAAGATTTATAAACATTCGGGAAATGGCAAAAGAATTCACTGGCGAAGACTGGGATGATCTTGGTTTATATGGGATTATTGATTATGTTGAAACCTTTAAAGAGAGGGCATTAACTTATTACCCTCATGAAAAATGGGCACGAGAGCTTACGGTTACTGGTATTAAAGACCAGGCATCATTATTACGTGGAATTTATGGAACTCAGGATGCGAGAGATTATTTCCCGCTAGGTCATATGACGCGATCGTTGCGTCCGAACGTTGTTCAGTGGTTAAATTTTTATGCTTATTCTGCCAATGAATTGCAGCGAAAAATTGCGAAAAAAGGCATAAGAAATATTAGTCTTAATCCTTATATTATTTCAAGAACTGGGTTTGAAAGCTATAGAATATTGTCAAGAGGGCGCGATTCCTTAGCAAAAGGCATTTCTATTGGAGCTTTAGAAATGTCTTCTGAAGATATTGTATATGCTCTCACATCGGAAAGAGGACAAAGAATTTTAAAGAAATATGGGTTAGGGGTCGATGAGATTCTTGCTACTTTACCTGGTACATGGGAACAAGGTGGGGTATTTTCCCCTGAAATGAGGGGACTTTTGGATGCTATTCAGCCTAAAGATTTTGAAGTTTCGGCTTCTACTCTCGATCAGTTTGGAGACCCTGTAAGGAAATTCTTGAAGCGTGCCCAAAAAACTGTTGCCCCTGACGGATCTATTCTCTATACAGGTTCGCCCATTGATATAGGATTAGATGATGTCCTCTTTACTGAAAAAGTTAAAGTGCGCGGTGAAGATGTATTTGTTCCCACACTGTTTAGAGAAGGTGGTGGCGAACTTGGTAAGATTTTCCAGATAACAGAATATATTCGCGATGGGGAAAGATATTACAAAATAGGAACAAAAATTCATTTCCCCATGGACGAAGCAACCAAATTTATGGCTGATACCAGAAAGCTTACGGCTAGTTATTTTGGTTTTCATTCTGGCGAATTGGTGCGCACCACTGAAGGGCTTATGACCAAAGAAGTCGCTTCGAGTCGTGCTTTCCATGAGCTTTTCGGCGAAAATGTGCATTTGCTTTATTTATCAAAGCGGGAGAAACATCTAGACATAGCTGCCGACTTAATAGGGCGCTTACGTGTAGTCGCTGAACAGCTTTCCAAGACGAAAGAAGGTCGCCATGCCTTTCGGCATGAATTAACAAAATCTTTTGGTAAAACAAAAATCGCCAGGATTGCTGGTATGGGTGGATATACTTTTGTTATACCCGATGCTACCGAACTTATGGAGAGAACTACTCCTGAGTATACTGTTGCTGAAGTTAATAGGATTATTAATACTCTGGCGGAAAAGTTCGATCTTGATCTGGGTGACATAACAATAGGCGATCGTGTCTTTAGAAGAAGTGTTGTTGAGCTAAGAAGGTCTTTGGTCAATGAGCAAAAATATATTGTTGATTGGCTTGGAGAGGGAATTTTTCAAAAACATGGAGTAAAAATTACTCCTAGAGAAATTGCTTCACTAAAAATTAAAGGCGCGGTAATGGGTGTTAATATGCAGCCTATTCTTGATTATCTGGGGGCAGAAGCCGTTTCCAGGCCTAATTACAAAGAGCTGCAGGAAATAGCCTCTAGCATGATTACTGCGGTGGGGGCCCTCACCAAGCCTGAAGAGTTGGCCAAGTTACCTTTATATAGCGTTGAGGACTTGTTGCCAGTTCCTGCTCTTAAAGATAGAAGCTGGTATTTGAAGCGTGAACTTGTTGATACTATTGTTGGTAAAGATGAGACATTTGCTCTTGCTTTACCCAAGGGCTTCTCTCTTGTTCTAGATGATAAAACAACGATTAGTGGTGCGTTACCGGTTCCAAAACAATTGTTAAAGGCATCTGATTTTTCTGGGAAAGTGTATCTTGATGAACAGGCCAGAGCTCTTGTGAGAGTGCAAGAGGCTATTATGACTTACAATTCTTTCTTAGAGAAAGATGCTTTACATGGTCTGGCTGACTCTGTTACTGAGGCAGACCAAATGTTGCGTAGTGCAATTACTAGTTATGTGGATGCATTAGCTAAAGATATAAGCTATTCGCATGGTAAGTTAATTGAAGACGTAATGTCTTATCGGCTTCCTGCTTCGGGTTATGTTAAGGCTCAAAACATTTCTGCCCGTATCGTTGATGATGTTGCGATGACGGGCGAAATCAGAATTAGTAGAGACCTTGCAATAGAGATGTTTGGTTCTCCCGATGTCAGTCCTGAAGTGTGGAAAAGGTTAGAAGGCGAAGGTTGGTACGGTTTAGTCCGTCGTGATCCCAATGAAGCACATTGGAACTTTGCTGTTGCAAGATATAAAATTGACGACAATATGGGGCCAAGAACTGCAAGGCTGTCTGCCGTAGACGCTGCTTTAATGGGGGCAGACTTCGACGGCGACCAGATCGCACTTCTCTCCCCATACTCAAAGCGCATTGCTGATATGGATCCCAGCGAGGTAGCAAGGCTTCAGCTTGCTTTGTCCAAAGTCCACAAAAAACAAGTAGAATATACTTCAGGTGTTCAGGATGTTATTAGAGAAGCTTATGAGAAAGAATCTAAAAAACGTGTAGAAAGTATCAGCAAGGATTATATTGAATATTTGAGATCGGCCTTAACTGAGCAAGACAGTAAATATTCTTTGGCTGATTTCATGTGGGGTAGCCTTCATGAAGAACAGGCTATGCTTGCCAGAATAGCCAAGGGTTCAACAGGTTCTCTATATAACATAGCTCATATGTATCGTGAAGCTGGTCTTGCTATTTACGATACTGTTGCTGATACTAAACGAATTGAGCTTTTGGATTTCTTTACCTATATTACAACTGAACGTTTTGCGTTACAAAGTAAACACGGCGGTAAAGAAACTAAAACTCTTAAGAAGTTGCTAAAAGATCTTTCAAGAGGAACTGATTTACACAGCTGGACTGAAGAGTTTGCCAAGGCTATTCCTGATCATATAGCCGCCGTATGGTCCCAGGGGAAACAGGTTGCACGATTGTTAGGTGCTGAAAAATTTATTGATTTGGATGAAACTGCTCGTACCGTTTATAAAACATATATGGCACAACAAACACTGGATGTAATCAGTCATATTAGGCGTACTGCTGAAATGAGTGGTTTCTCCAAGTATTTTGATCCCGATTCGGTTCCGGCAAGAATGTTTTATAGCCAAAGGGCTTATAATAAACATTATAAACATTTGAGGCTGATGTACGATCAGTTCTTAAATATTCGTCCTGGCGATGAAGAATTTATGAAGAGTTTTGTACCAACTGTAACTTGGAGGGCTTTTGCTGAAAGTACGGGACAAACGAAAGGGTTTGAAGAAGCGGAAAAATTCTTCCGTAGAAATTTACGAGTGGCTCCGGTTACCCGTTTTGAGGACCTTGTTGAGCCTGTGGTTAGAGAGAAATTAGATGATATAGCGAGGGACGTTGCTTCTCGCAAAACTTTTTCTGGTTTATGGAGAAAAATACCTTCAAAAGCAAAATGGGCTGCCGCAGGGTTAGGTGCTTTATATGTCCTTGGTCGTGGATTGTCTGCTCCGCCCGAGCCCGACGAAGTCCCTATTGAGCAATTTGTTTCTTCGCCTGAAGCCTTAATTGCTCTTAACAATCCTGATGAGCAAGGTATGAGTGGAAGGAAGATTACAGTTAAAGCAAAAAATCTTAAATCTATAAACCTTGATCAAATCCAGGAAGTGGTTCAGCAAGTATCCCAGAGTTTTGGCAATAAAGGCAATATTAATATCCAACAAAGAGATGACACATCGACCATAACTACTCCTTGGCTTCAGAATTTATTTGCAAGGGCCATTAAGAATGGCAGAGTTTAGGGGGAAATTTTGATGCATAGTATTTTAAACGGTATTATTGAGGAAGTCACTAAGCAATATGTTAAAGTTCGTGCCAGTAATCGTTATTACTATTTTCAGAGAAAGTATTATCCTATGATTTTTGAGCCCTTTAAAGAAGAAAACACTCCCCTTCGTTATAAGACAGTGATCACTGACGGTGAGATTGTGCTCGTAGAGAAGGGAGACAAAATAACTTTTGTAATTAAAGATTTCAATGAAGATATACCCATAATTGTAGCTTATGATAAAACAGATTCCATTAGTAAAGATTTTGAAGAAAATATTAGGAGACTTATTAGAGATATCCCCTGGTCTGAAAATGACTTTCAACTTGGCGCTTCTTTGCTTTTTGCTCCTCCTGTTAATATTACAGTAGAAAAAATGTCCTCTACCCAGAGAGTGCCGGTTATCAGGTCTAAAACCTCTGTCAAACAACAATCGGGACATACTGATACCAAAGTAACAATGACCCTTTATTTCCCCGATGCTAACTCTATCAATGACCCACGAGACGGCCTTAGGGGAATCTTATCTCAGTTTATGAAGACACCTTTTGTTCCGGTTATAAACACATTTTTAAACGATGTCCATCATATAGAGTCTCTTTGTTTGCATGATATTACAATTCATACAATTCCCAATTTCCCTGGGGCTTTGCAGGCAATTATTACTTGTTTTGCTTTTGATCACAGGGCCTTTGTTCCACAAGAACCATATTTTGTTAACATGATTGATGCGGATTTGTTTGAGTGGTATATCAGTAGAGGAATAGATAGCAAATTAAAAACTGTTACGGGTAGAGATTCTGGCTTACATTTTTATTATGTCCCTGAGGAGCAAATGCAAGAATTTGCCCAGAAAAGATTTGATGCCAACCAAAGAAACGTTGAGGTAGGCAATCCTTTATTATTGCGCCAATCCTATCATAGTATGATTACTGTGACGAAAAGAGATTTAAAAACTGTTAAAGAATGTAAAAAAGCTTTTGACGAAAAAATTGGCGATTTTGTGGATGTCAGACGTCCTATTAGGCAGTATAATGATCCTAATGGTTATTTTAAGATTGATAAAATAAAAACCAGGATTATTGTTAGGTTAAAATTAAATAATTCCTATAATTTCAAAGGAAAGCAAGATGAAAAATTTCTAAAGTTGTATCTAGGTTCTTACTCCATAGCAATGGAGTATAGAGCTGGTGAAGAGGGCCAGAAAATTGAGGATGATTATAACAAACTTTTGGCCGAAGTAGAAAAAAGGCTAGAAGATTACGAAAAGAAAGCCAGGGAATATACTTCGGTTGGTTCTCTAGGTCAAGAATGGAAACTCTCTCTTTCTCCTTATGATTTGGGCAATGTCATAGTAACGAGTGTCTCTGTTTCTTACCAGAATGTTTTTTCCAGGCTTCCTGTGCAGATGCTAGAAAGTCCTACTTATCAATTTTTGGGCAGTAGCGATATTTATGCTCAGGTTGTACTGGAAGTCTTAGATAATGAATCTATGGAAAAGATTGTTTCCTTGTTTGAATATACCCAGTATTTAGCACGCCAATATCGATTTCGTGTGGCCTCTTCTTTCTTGAAGGTAGAAAACGAAGTTCTTAATTTGGTTGGCATGAACTATGTTTTTATTGATAGTATGAGTTGTACTCCTGTACCTAATTTTCCTGGTCGATATATTGTTGAATTAAACTTAATAGATTTTGACTTACTGCAGTCGCAAAGAGAGCAAAGCAAGGCAATTATTAACACTGAAGAAGGCCCGAAATTAAGGTCTATTTTGGACGCTGATTTTAGTCTTCCTGGAGATAGTCTCCGTTTAAGATCTGGAGAAGAGCTTGCTGTTTATTGGGGTAGAGTAAATAATATTTTAAAACAAATTAATGTTTATCCTGACTTAGACCTCCCTACCTATAGTGAAATAAATGCTTTTTTGGCTTCTATAGGGCGCGGTGCGCTTCCTAACCCCAAGAAAAATGTTTATGTTGATCCTGATTTTTATTTCAGAG
>LSQX01348564.1_pt2 | contig 21413 bp, 17 predicted proteins | sample 654561 | NCBI WGS metagenome assembly LSQX01 (sample SAMN04489861, study PRJNA283612) | anaerobic digester metagenome | isolation source: 4 biogas reactors fed with cattle manure at either 37C or 55C with and... | place: Denmark: Kongens Lyngby | collected 2014 | reverse complement strand
TTTTTGAATTGTTCAGCAGGCATTACTTTATAACGTTAACCCGTCAGAATATCGGCGACAGCTTAAACGCCGACTATATGTCTGTTCGTCATTTCTAACAAAAGTAGTTACAGATTTGACCAGTGAGTGGTTTGCATAAATCCTGGCTTGATATGCGCCGAATCCTTTTTCCAATATACTGATACTAACGATAATTGCCCCAGAATGTTGATAATTGATGATAACATAAGAACACTGATACTATATTGTCAAGCATTTCTAATAAAAATGATTGACATTTTTCATAAGCCTGCATATAATACCCACAAAGGCGAGGACGGAGACAGTAATTCGCATTTAAAAGTCACAGTGAGCTGGAGACAGTGAGAATCCGGTATGAGTAAAATGCGGACGAATATCACTCCCGAGCCGCGCGCCGAACGCCAAAAGCCAGTAGGTTGCGACGGGTTTCCTCCGTTACGAGGAACGCATATGCTTGTATGGCGTAAATGGGTGGTACAGCGTGAGTTTCGGCCGGTAAAGGCAGCTTTCGTCCCGTGCGTAAATGGCATGGGGGGAAGGCTTTTTTTATCCCATGTTTTATGGAGGTGTTCGGGCGATGATAAAAGCCTGTGTGATTGACAGCCTTTCGGACAGGTAAAGAGATCTGAAAGGAGGAAATATCATGTCGGCATCAATGCCGGATTTTATCAAAATGGAGCACGAGATTTTAGCCTTCTGGACGGAGCAAAAGTGCTTTGAAAAGCTGCGTGAAAAAAACAACGGGAATGAACGATTCCGGTTTCTGGACGGGCCGATAACAGCCAACAACCCGATGGGTATCCATCATTCCTGGGGCAGAAGCATAAAGGATATCGTATTGCGCTATAAGGCGATGAACGGGTATTCATGCCACTATCGTAACGGATTTGATACGCAGGGGCTCTGGGTGGAGGTGGAGGTCGAAAAAGAACTCGGCTTTCGCGGGAAAAAAGATATTGAGGCATATGGCCTCGACCGGTTCACAAGAAAATGTGTGGAGCGCATTATGCGTTTTTCCTCTGTGATAACGCAGCAGTCCAACAGGTTAGGCCAGTGGATGGATTGGGAAAATTCGTATTACACGCATACGGACGAGAACATCTCGGCGATCTGGCATTTTCTTAAAATTTGCTATCAAAACGGCTGGATTGTAAAAGCGGACCGACCGATGCCTTGGTGCCCGCGTTGCGGTACATCCCTGTCCGAGCATGAAATGTCAGGTTCGTATAAGGAAAAAACACATACGGCAGTCTTTGCGCTCGCGCCGGTGAAAAACAAAAACATTGATTTGCTGGTCTGGACGACGATGCCCTGGACACTTAGCGTAAATACCGCGCTGGCTGTAAATCCGGAACTGGATTACGCGCAGGTTCTATGCGAAAACCGCACCAAACCGTTTATACTGGCAAAGTCTGCGGTCAAAGCACTGGATGGTAAATTCCGGGTACAGAAGCTGTTGAAAGGAACTGAGCTACTCGGGCTTCAATATGAAACTTTTTTACCGGAACTCACGGTGCAAAAGGAATTGGCACATCATGTGATCGGATGGGCACTGGTAGAGGCTGAGGAGGGCAGCGGTATCGTGCACATCGCACCGGGCTGCGGTGCGGAGGATTATGAACTGGGTAAGGCATTTTCCCTGCCGGCGCTCTGCCCTATAGACGATAACGGTGTGTTCACGCAGGAATACGGCTTATTAAGCGGCCTGACTGTAGCATCGGCAGCGCCCATTGTGATTGAAATGCTGCGTGAACAAGGAAAACTGTTCATAACACATGACCATATTCACAGCTATCCCGTATGCTGGCGTTGCAAAACCGAGGTTCTGTATCGCCTCGTCAAAGAATGGTATATTAAAACCGACGAAATCAGACCGAAGCTGCTCAAGGCGGCAAAAACGGTCCACTGGGAGCCCCAGTTTATCGGAAAGCGGATGGAGGACTGGCTTTCAAATATGGGGGATTGGAATATATCCAGAAAGCGTTTTTACGGTCTCCCTCTGCCGTTTTATCCCTGTGATGAATGCGAACACCTTACAGTGCTCGGCTCAAAAGAGGAGCTGATAAGCCTCGGTGGATCGGCCGCCGAGACGCTGACTGAGCTTCACCGGCCGTTTATCGACGAGATTGCGATCAACTGCCCAAATTGCGGATCAAAGGTCCGGCGTGTTCCCGAGATAGGGGACGTGTGGCTTGATGCCGGAATTGTGCCCTTTTCCACGCTGGGGTACTTTTCGGACAGGGAAGAATGGACAAAAAATTTTCCTGCGGAATGGATAACTGAGATGCAGGAGCAGGTCAGACTCTGGTTTTATGCGCAGTTGTTTATGAGCGTAACGATCACAGGCCGCGCGCCGTATGAGAAAGTCACGACCAACAACTGGGTGCTTGCCGAGGATGGATCTAGGTTTTCAAAAACAGGCTATATGATCCGTTTTGACGAAGCAGCGGAAAAGCTCGGTTCGGATGCGATCCGTTATCTATTCGCGGGCGCTTCGCCAACAGGCGATGTTCGTTTCGGCTACTGGCTGGGCGAGGACGCAAGGCGCAAACTTCTGGGCTTCTATCAGATATGTGCGTTTTTTATGATCTATGCGGAAATCGACAAGCCCGTGCTTACAGGCGAAAAATCCGACCGGCTGATGGATCGTTGGCTGCACAGCCGTATCGGGTATTTTATTGAAAAAGCCGACCGGTGTTATGAAAACTACAGCTTTCCCGTGCTGATAAAAGAATTTGAGGTTCTAATAGGTGATGTATCCAACTGGTATGTCAGGATAAACCGCAGGCGCTTCTGGAAAAACACATTTGATTGCGATAAGCAAAACGCCTATGAATCACTTTATTTTGCGATAAAAATTATGGTTCAAATAATGGCACCTGTCATACCTTTCCTAACCGAATATATCTGGCAAAATCTGATTTTACAGTACGGAAAGGCTGAGCAGTCCGTGCATCTGTCCGAATTTCCCGTTAAATCAAATTATGATGTGAATCTGCTTAACCGGGTAGAGAAGGTAAGAGACGTCCTAACACAGGCGCTAAAGCTTAGAAATGACAGGAATCTGAAGGTAAGGCAGCCGCTGTCGGCATTGTATTTGAACAAATCCTTTCAATCCGTTTACGCGCCTTTTGAAGATATTCTAAAAGACGAGTTGAATGTAAAGGAAATTATCTATCTGGAAGACTTCGCTGTTTTGTATAAAGAATACCTGTCTGTAGACGTCAAAACCGCCGGTAGATTTTTAAAAGGCGACCTGAGTCGTGTAAAGATACTTCTGGAACAAATGCCTGAGAGCGGAATGTCAGATTGCGTATCGCTTTATAAAACAGGAAGGACGATCAGTATATCCGGTTATGATTTGGCTCTGCACCCGGAAATGCTCAGACTCAATACAAAGGCGCTTGAAGATATCGCCATTTCAAAAGACAATGCGGCGGCAATCCATACCGGACTGACAACCGAACTAAGAATCGAGGGCATATATCGTGAAATTCTGCGCCATTGTCAGGTACTACGCAAAGAAGCGGGATTCGATGTCACCGATAGGGTAGTGTTGTGGTTTGAAACAAGCGCACCTGAACTGCAAGATGCGATAGAAATCTATAAAGGGGACATCATGTCTGAGACGCTTTCCAAAATCGAACAAATCGCCATACCGCATAAAGAAAAAGAAGTCCGGCTAGACGAAGGCAGCCTAACGGTAAAAATCAAAAAACAGGAAAGGACAAGTGCGTCCGGCATGGGCGTAGTCTAACGGGTGAAAGCCCCGAACACGCCCGGTAGCAGGAAGTGTATAACCAAGGCCAAGGGTGTCCGCAGCGACGCGGAATCTGGAAGGAAAGCGGTGGCAAATCTCAGATCCGACGAACAGAAATCGCATTAGGCAGACGCTGTGGATAAGGCTGCCATACAAGCCGAAGTCAAATAGCTGCATAGAATCCGCGAATGTAGATGCGGCGAATATATGAAGAGAAAGACTGCGCTTTTACCCGGAGAGGTCTCGCTTGCGTGAGCGAGTAAACATATTCAAGAGTGAGCGTAGTAACAACGAATTGCGGGAAGTAAGCAGAGACAATCGTTCACCACCAGATAGAGGCAAAAGCAGAGGCAAATCCTGAACCCGTCTGCTTGGCATCCGGCATGAAGACGTCATGAGCATAAACAGGCTTTGGTACGGAACGCGGGAACCTGTGCGCTGGTGAGAACCGAAAGGGCACAAGTCGCAGAAAGGCAAGGCCGAAAATAGAGATATGGTGTATAGGATCGGAGATGCCCGTAGTAGTGTTGAATTTTTGTAATGGAAATGGAGCAAAGGGGCATCATCATTCAGCAGTAAACATGAGTCAACTGAGAAGTCAGAAGGAACCAATGGAAAGCAGCAAACCATACATAATTTCAAAACAGGCATTGTGGATAGCTTACAAGCAAGTGAAAGCGAATATAGGCAGTGCTGGTGTTGATGGGATAAAATACAAACAAGAGGTCAGTAACTCAACTAATGGGTGACCTCCTATTTGGTTTTTAAATGATGGTATTCATTACAGCGATATGGTATAATTCGTCGTATGAAAAGTGTTATTTTAATATATTACAAAAGCACGGCAAATTACAGCTGATACCCAGATAATTATCCGCAAAAGGCCGAAATGGGGGGTTAGCGTGAAGAAAATTTCCGGCTTCATTTCCATCGCGCTACTTGTCACCGTGATTGCGAAGGCTCTCGGAATGGCAAGGGAGATGGCGCAGGCGCGTATGTTCGGTGCATCACCCGAAATGGATGCTTTTTCGCTGGCAAGCAGCAGCACTGTCGTGCTGTTCACGACCCTCGCCTACGCGCTGTGTATTGCGGCGATTCCGATATTGTCCGGTCTTTCCGAGGAAGAGAGTTTCCGGGCGTCTGATAATCTGCTGCTGATTACGCTTTCGGGTTCGGCGGTTTTGACTGTAATCTTCACAATTCTCAACGCCAAGGGCGTGCTCCCCACGCTAGCGGGCGGAACCGTGCTGTATAAAAATCTTGCTTCATATCTGATACCGCTGCTACCGCTCATTACGGTAATCTATATGCTGTTGTCGTTATTGCAGGCACGAGGCCACTATGCGATTCAGGGCGCTCTAAGTCTTCCATATAATCTGGTAATTATCATATACATTTTGCTTGCCGACGAAATGAAAATAACCCGATTTGTGATCGTTGTGGTGCTGGCTTGGTTTACGCAGCTGGCCGTTTTGATACCGGGTTTGTTAAAGGAGCGTTATTTCCCACGTCTGCGGCCGGACTTTCGAGCTCCTTATTTGAAAAACTATTTCAAAACGGTGTTCAGCACGATTTTAACGACATCCGTGTTTTATTGGCTGTTTCTGACCGATATCCTGTTCGTCAGTCAAATGGGACCGGGCTCCGCCAGCGTATTTTATTATGCGGATAAGCTGTTCACCCCGATAGCTACCACATTACTGTACAGCATAAGCGCGGTTATTTTTCCACGTTTCGGAAAGGTGGCCTCCGAAGCGCCGCAAACGACGACGGCAGCAGGATCATCGCCGGACCGGGCATACGCAGCATATGTTCTAAATCTGCTGGACGGCACACTGCGGCTGATTCTGCCCATATCGGCGCTCTTGTTTGCTTTTGCCCCGGATATTGCCCGCGTTTTGTTTGCAGACGGGAGCTTTACCAATCATGACGCGCTTATATCAGGACGCATACTGTCGCTTTACGCGCTTGGCCTTGGCGGCTTTTTTGTGCTCGACATTGTCAGCAAGGCATGGTATGCCTTAAAACGTATCCGATATCCCAGTATGGTTGTACTTGCGGTTCTCCTCATAAATTTTCTTTCCGATATATTAGTGACGCGTCTATTTCCGGACGCTTGGGCGTTTCCGGCGCTTACCAGCACGCTGTGCCTTACCGGCGGCGGGATAGTGCTGATGTACGCGCTATTGCGCAATTCAGGGCAGAACGTCAAGCCGTTGTATTTGTCCGCCGCCGTATCCGTTGCTCTGGGTGCCGTTTTATATGTAATTCGTTCTTTGGTTGACTTCAACCGATTATCCAAGCCGGTCGTTATACCGGTCTGCATTAGCTTAGGCACCGCCGGTTTCGGCATTTACTGGCTTATAACACAGCTTCTCAGGAGGAAAACATGAAAAAACTCGCTGCTATATTGATTATTGTCATTATTCTGATCAGCTTCGCAACAACGCCTTTTCTGTTTGAACGCCATAAGGCAGAAGCTACAAGGCGGGCTGTAACGCTCGCTTTTACATATGAGGACATCACAGTGCTCTCTGAAGGCAGTCGTTTAACCCCGGAAGTATGGCTGTCAGAGCTGCGCGAAATGGGGCTGGGTCTTGTATTTGTCAATGAGGAGCAGTATAACAATGAGGCGGTTATCGGGCATCTCAATGAATTGGATCTGCCTGTCGGTACGCTGGGCTTTGCCCCACAGAATGTTCCCATTTACATACCGGATGATAATGCCATGAAAAGCATCGCAGGCGGCAATACAACAGTGGGTCTTGTGGAGAATGTTGAGCGCATGGGTGCAAATCTGCCTCCGGCATTTGACTATGATTCAATTAACGGACGTGCCACCCGAATTTTAAACTTGTGGAAACCTTACAGCAGGAGCTATGCGGCAAGCGGCTATGAACCGGGCGAAGAGGTCAGCAATATTTTGTTTCGTGCCGTAACCGAACGGACGATTCAAATCATTTTGCTCAAACCGATGCTGCACAAAGACAATACACCGGTTCTGGAGGTGTCGGAATACCGCTTGATGATTGAGCGTTTTATAAACAGGCTTTCCGAATACGGTCTCAGTTTATCTGATTACCGCATACAGGACAGTCCTTGGCTTTCCACTGGCAGCACAAAAAAAGCAGACAGCCTTAGACCTGAGTTACCGGACATACTGGTTAAGGTGCTTGCGTTCGGGATTTCGATATGTTTTCCCTGTTTAGCAATCATTATGTTCCATTGGCAAAACGGTAAACCGGGCAGGAAAAATCCGCCACTGCTTTATTCGCTGGGCCGCTTTTACCTGCTTCTTCTCTCTACGACCGGGATCTGCCTGCTCGGCGGGTTATGGATCGGCGCTGTTCTGGGCAGCGGTGCGTATATGCTGGAAGTTTCACATTTTAGAGGCGTAAAGCTTTCGCTGATTCTGCCGATAGTGTTCTCTCTTTGCTGGTATAGCCGATACCATAAAAAAGGGAACACTGTCTTTACGGATCTGAGAGATCTGCGTCGACAGATTGAAATACCGGGCTGGGCTTTGCTGGCCATTATAACGGCGCTGATTATTGTGGTGGCGGTTTTTTTATTTAGAACAGGAGATGTTTCGATTCGCGCATCTGCGCCCGAACGGTTTATACGCGACACGCTGGAAAATCTGTTCTATGCAAGACCGCGCACAAAAGAGGCTTTATTCGCGCTGCCTCTGCTCGCCCTCGCGGCTTTACTGTCGGCCCTGAACAGAAAGTTGCTGCTGCCGGTTTTGGGTACATGCGCCGCCATCGGCTTTGGTTCTATTGTTAATACCTTCTGCCATATTTCAGCACCGTTAACGGTATCGGCTATGCGTACTTTAGGCGGGGTTGCGACAGCTTTTGTCCTCGGAACACTGTTTATTCTACTTGTATATCTGCTTCGCCATATCTTCAGACCATACATACAAGAAAGTGATGAATAATTTTCTGATAAAAAACTGCCGGTGCCGGCAGTTTTTTATCAGCTTCTGTCCGTATCGAAAGGAATGATCTGGCTTGCCTGTTGTGCTTTTAATTCTTGTTTACGTTTATTTCGGATATAATTATATCTGATCACAAATGCAATATACATAGCGAAAATTAAAACAATCAACGCAATAGTCCACTTCACCCATGCCTTATCCAGTGTATCTTTAATCTTTGCTTTCATGTACTCGATTTTTGAAAGGGCAATATCGGTAATTGCAATAAGGGTGAAAGGACCGTAGACCTTGCCGCCGCGAGATAGAGATATCTCACCAAGCACCTGATCCGCAAAGACAGGCGCAAGCAAATCATCCGCGCCTTCTATCTGGCTGTATATGGTTATCTCCCGAACAAATGCGTCGGGTTCCACTTCATTCGGTAAAATCAACCTGAGCGAAGAGGATGGTCTGACAATAACACTGTCAACGCCCTGACCAAGCTTCACGGGCACATCACAGATAAGCTCGCTTGATTTGAGAATGTCTTTATAGCTAAAAGAGTCATAAAACCATGTAAACATTTTTCTGGTTTCCGTAAAGCTTTTGATTTCATAGGATTCGTCCTCGCGCTGTGTGGCTTCTGCGCCCAGAACCACGGAAATCAACTGGATTCCGTTTTTCTCAGCGGAGGACACCAGACAGAATCCGGCATCTGACGTACTTCCAGTTTTGACTCCAAGCGCGTGCTGATAATAATATTCCTGTTTATCCGGTACAAGCAAGCTATTGGTGGTGGATAGGAGCCGAGGATCTGAGACATTCGTCGCTTTCGTTTCCCAGACAGCAGTATTGCATATTTTCACAAATTCGGGATGGCTGAGTGCTTCCAGTGTCATCAGGTACAAATCGTATGCCGTTGTATAGTGATCTCCGTCTGGAAGGCCGGTAGTGTTTGTAAAATTGGTATCATCGCACCCAAGCTCTTTTGCTCTTTTGTTCATCAACAAAACAAAATCCGAAACGCTGCCATTAGCTATGTATTCCGCGATAATGTTACAAGCCTCATTTGCTGAGGACACAAGCGCGCAATACAGCAGATCCTCAAGGCTCATGATCTCTCCCGGAATAATATTCTGTGTGCTTCCGTCCCAGGCAAGGCCTTCTTGTGATGTTGCCGATGCTTCCACCATGTCGCTGAGCTTAACATCGCCTCGCTCTACCGCCTCTATTGCAAGCAAAGCTGTCATAATTTTTGTCGTACTTGCGGGATAACAATGATCCTTTTCGTTTTTGGCGTAGTACACTTCACCTGTCGACACTTCAACAAGCAGAGCGGCTTTTGCATTTACGTCCAAAGGTTCCGCAGCCGAGGAAAAAGCAGGAAGAACCAGCCCGATTATTAAGGAAAATATTATTACAAAATTTATTTTTTTCATAGAATTCTCCCGCATTTGTGGTATAATAGCCGAAAGGCGGTTTTAATGCCGCAGGACTAAAGTTAATTATAGCAACAACAGCAAGCTAAATACAACTAAAATTTCGTTACAAACTTCATTTGGAGGATACATTCATGAGCGGACCGAGTATTAAACATCCGCAAGGTGACCGAGTTCCCCATAATGGTTTTGTTTCAAAAAGGTTTTATTTCCCGGCAATCAACAAGCCGCTTCTTTTTGTTGCTGGACTTACAGCTGTTTTTTTGCTTTTTTTGCTGGGATACCATATCGGGCGCTCGGACAGGCAAGACAGTTATTCCGTTGTGTATCAGAAAGATTTGCCGGCCGAAACAGACGGCAGTTTAACTATAGTAACCCATTCACCCGCTGCAAAAGTGAATATCAACACCGCCTCGGAAGACGAGCTGTGCGTGTTGGAAGGAATCGGTCCGGCTATTGCAAAAGGAATCGTGGAATACCGGAATGCAAACGGCGATTTTATCTATTCTTTCGACATTATGAACGTACCTGGGATCGGAACGGCGGTTTACGGTAGAATCAGAGACTTTATAACGTCAAGTTGATTTAAAGCATTGTGAAAGAGAGGAAATTAAGCATGAAGGTATTGGTAGTTGATGATGAAAAATTATTGGTAAAAGGCATTAAGTTCAACCTTGAAAACGAAGGTTATAAGGTTGATGTTGCTTATGATGGCGAGGAAGCCGTAGAGATAGCCAAAAACGGAGATATTGACCTGATTATTATGGATATCATGATGCCCAAACTCAATGGTCTGGAGGCCTGTATGCGGATCCGTGAGTTTTCCAAAGTTCCGATCATCATGCTGACAGCTAAAGGCGAGGACACGGATAAAATTATCGGATTTGAATACGGAGCCGACGATTATATAACAAAACCGTTTAATATCCTTGAACTGAAAGCCAGGGTCAGGGTATTGCTTCGACGCTCGTCGATGAACGAACAAAAAGCAACCTCAAACGTTGTCACCAGCGGCCATATCAGATTGGATTCCGAAAGAAGAACGGCGCAAAAGGAAGGAGAAAACGTCGAGCTTACGGCGAAAGAATTCGATCTTATGGAACTGCTGATGAAGAATCCCGGAAAAGTATACAGCAGGGAAAGCCTTCTGTCCGTGGTCTGGGGCTACGACTATCAGGGTGATATCAGGACTGTCGATGTTCATATCAGGCGGCTGAGAGAAAAGCTGGAGCTTGCTCCAGCCGAACCCGAGAAGATTATGACGAAATGGGGAGTTGGCTACTATTTCAAGGATTAATCCCAAGGGGCTTTTGAGATACAGCGTTCAACTTAAATACACGGCCAGCTATATCATCTTGATCGCAGTCATTCTGGTTTTCATGAATGTTTTTCCGATTGCCCGAATCAGAGATATTTTATTTGAATCAAAATATATGTCCATGCAAAATCAGGCGACTGTTGTTGCGTCGTCTATGTCCGCATGGACTATACTGTATCCAGAGGATGTCGGTAAGGTCATGGACCTACTTGAACTGGATATGACTAGGCTTGTCATTGTGGATACGGATATGAAAATCGTGTATGACAGCTTTGACAACGAGGGCAATGTAGGTAAGTATGCTCTTTTCTCTGAGCTGAGTACAGCCTTGACCGGTAAGGACATCTTTTATTCGAAATATCTAAACGGCACCTTGATCAGCAATGCGGCTGCCCCGGTAACATCTGGCAATAAAATTATCGGTGCGGTATATATATATGATTATGAGATCGAACAGGCTAGATTCATCACCGCGTTGCAGAGCGACCTTACCAAGGTTTCTGTCCTTATCGCAGTGATTACGGCAGGTTTGGCTTTCTTTTTTTCGAAAATGCTGACCGACAGGATTAAATCCATACTTAAAGCAATCAAGAATGTGAGGTCGGGTCATTATTTCTACCGGGCTTCGGTAAAGGGCAAGGATGAGCTTGCCGAATTGGGGAATGAATTCAATACGCTTGTCAATCGGCTTCAGAAAACTGAGGATATGCGGCAGCGGTTTGTCTCCGACGCGTCGCATGAGCTCAAGACGCCGCTTGCTGCAATCCGTCTTTTGACCGACAGCATAGTGCAAAACGAAAATATGGAAAAAAGCACGCTCAGGGAATTTATTTACGATATCGGTAGAGAAGCGGAAAGGCTCTCCAGAATCACCGAAAAGCTGCTCGACTTGACCCGTATCGATAATCACGCTACACCCGTAAATGTTCCTACCGATATGAGAAGGATTGTCAGACAGGCGCTTATGTTGCTTGAATCACTTGCAAAAAAGCGAAATATAAGTCTCGAGGTTCAGCTTGGCGAAAAATGCGTAGTTATGGCAAATGCAGATGACATTTATCAAGTCGTATTCAATATTGTCGAAAATGCGATCAAGTACAACAATGATAACGGTTCGGTAACCATTTTGCTGTTTGTCAGCGATGAGGATGTCCGTTTTATTGTTGATGATACAGGAGTCGGGATTCCGGAGGACGAGATGCCTTTCATCTTTGACCGGTTCTACCGGGTCGATAAAGCGCGAAACAGCGAAATCGGCGGAAGCGGCCTCGGCCTTTCTATCGTAAAGGATATGGTCATAAAACATGGCGGAACGGTCGAGGCATCGAAAAGGGAGCATGGCGGTACCAGATTTGAAGTGAAAATTCCAGTTTATCATACCGCACCGGGAGAGAAAATACAATGAGAATCATTAAAGTTTTGTATTTGACGATGACGTTTATTGTCCTTTTGTTGTCGTTTTCCTGTGCACTGCCGCGTACCATGGTACCGATAAGCGGGTTTACAAGTCTACAGGTTTATTACGCGCATACCGAGGAGAATCGAAACAAGGGCAAATTGATCGGGAAAATGGATTTGCAGGTGCCTACAGACGTCGATTTACTGGCAGAGGCGCTCAGCAGGATTCTGGAAAACCCGGACGACAACAGCTATATTTCGGCATTTCCGACAAATGTGAAGATCATCGACTTTACCTTATCGGACGGAAATGTGCGCGTTTCAATGACGAATAACTATAAAAATATGCCCGCCTTGGACAAGATTATCGCACAGTCTTGTCTTACGCTGACCTTATGCGCACTCAAAGAGGTCGACACAGTATCAATCTATGCAGAAGGCGTTCTGCTGGAAAAAAACCTGAGCGCTGACGATATCCTTCTTCCCGAAACCGAAAAAAGCGAATACGAGCAGCAAATAACGGTCTGCTTCGCTGATGAAAATAATAGCTTTCTGGAACAGGAGAGGCGCTATCTTACCATCGGAAAAGACAAGTTACTTTCAGAATATGTTGTGGACGAGATAATCAGAGGCCCACAAAATGACAATCTCCATTCGGCAATACCCGAAGGTACGAGGGTGCTATCCGTAACGATGAAAAGAAACCTGTGTACAGTAGATCTTTCAAAGGAATTTTATGTAAACAGACCGCAGACGGCTGCGGGTGAACGGGTTGCCATTTATTCAATTGTTAATTCACTGACGTCTTTATCCGGCATTGAAGCCGTTCAGATTACGGTTGAGGGTGAAAAGCTCGACAAGTATTACCTGATCAACCTGAATGAACCGTTGACCAGAAACGAGTCGATTATATGGCGCCCGTCTTCGGACAGCACGCTGAGCATCATTACCGTTTATATGGGCGTAGGTAGTGGAAAAATCGTGGCTTTGCCTAGAATTGTTGAGATGGACTATAATGTCTCAATCGAGCAAAATGTGATTGAGCAAATGCTGTCCGTGAAAAGCAGTTTTGGTTATTATCCGCTCATTCAGACGGGCACAAGACTGATTTCTGCCTCAACAGTAAGCAGGGTCTGCACGATTGACCTCAGTTCGGAATTTCTCGTAGAAGGCAACAATATGCGGGTCGATCTGGCGGTTAAGGCTCTGGCCGCGGCGGTTATTGATTCAGGCAATGCCGATTTCGTTGTTATATCAGTGGAGGGGAGTAAGCTGAACAACGGTTTGAAAATAGGTAAGGATTCATCAGTCATTTTGTATTAACACAATCCTATACGATTTATAAGGAGGGAAAGACTGGCTACAGTCTGAACACTATGGAAAACAAACGGAATACTAACTGCGTGCAGTCTGGATATGCGCCCGGAAATGGCGAACCGAGGGTAATCCCGATTATTCAAAGCACGACATTTAAATACGATTCAAGCGAAGAAATGGGCAAGCTTTTCGATCTGGAAAACAGCGGTTACTTTTATTCCCGGCTGCAAAACCCGACATGCGATAAGGTTGCGGCAAAGATTTGCGCACTGGAAGGCGGTACTGCTGCTATGCTAACAGGATCGGGTCAGGCGGCCTCGTTTTTTTCCATATTCAATATCTGCTGCTGCGGAGATCATATCGTATGCTCCTCTGAAATCTATGGCGGGACCTATAACCTCTTTGCTGTAACAATGAGAAGGATGGGTATCGAATTTACCTTCATCAAACCGGACTGTACGGATGAAGAACTCAACGCCGCATTTTGTGACAACACAAAGGCGGTATTCGGTGAAACGATCTCTAATCCATCTCTGGCGGTCCTTGACATCGAACGCTTCGCCAAGGCGGCGCATGCTCATGGGGTACCGCTGATTGTGGACAATACGTTTCCGACACCCATTAACTGCAGGCCTTTTGAATGGGGTGCTGATATTGTGACACACTCCACAACGAAGTATATGGACGGGCATGCGACCTCCATCGGGGGTGCGATTGTAGACAGCGGTAATTTTGACTGGACAAAATATCCCGACAAATTTCCCGGCCTGACCCGACCGGACAGCAGTTATCACGGCGTGGTTTATACCGAAAGATTTGGTATCGGCGGAGCTTTCATAACAAAAGCTGTTTCCCAGCTCATGAGAGATCTTGGTGCCGTTCAGTCGCCGATGAACGCTTTTTTGACCAATATCGGTCTGGAAAGCTTGCATGTGCGTGTGCAGAGGCATTGTGAAAACGCAATGGCAGTGGCCGAATTTTTAGACCGTCATGACATGGTCAAGTCAGTGAATTACTGCGGACTGATCGGGAACAAGTATTATTCGCTCGCAAAGAAGTATATGCCGAACGGTACCTGCGGCGTCGTTACTTTCTCCGCGAAAGGCGGTAGAAAAAACGCTGAAACGTTCATGAGCAACTTGAAACTTGCCGCCATTGTAACACATGTTGCCGATTCAAGAACGAGCGTTCTTCATCCGGCCGGGAGCACGCACAGGCAGATGAATGATCAGGAACTAGCCGCGGCAGGCGTAACAAGCGATATGATCAGGCTTTCTGTAGGGATTGAAGACATTTCGGATATCTTGCAGGATCTCGAAAATGCCCTGAGCACAATTCGATGAGAGAACTGTGGGGGGATTTTCTGCCGATGGAAGAAATGGGAAATATTAGCAGTCTTGGCCTTGCTTACATCGGCGACGCCGTATTTGAGCTGCATATCCGCTTAAAAATATGCAGGCAGGGCAAACTTACCGCATCAAAAATGCATGATATTGCGGTAGACCATGTCAATGCCCATGCCCAATCCGTGTATGTAAACAAACTTCTTCCGGTGCTCAGTGACGATGAGCTGAGTGTCTTCAAGCGGGGAAGAAACGCAAAAGTATATTCGGTTCCGAGAAATGCCGACCTGTCGGAGTATCACGCCGCCACAGGTCTGGAAGCGTTGATCGGCTACCTATTTTTACGCGGCAAAAACGATCGCCTTGCGGAGCTATTTGATATCATGATCGGGGAATAACAACATGCCATTGGATGCCGTATTCGTTTCCGCCCTGAGAGCGGAGTTGAATGAATTGCTGCCGGGCATGCGGATTGACAAGATCCAGCAGCCGGAGAAAGATGTTTTTATCTTTCAGGTAAGAGGGCGGGGCGTGACTAAAAAACTGTTGATCGCTGCCGGCGTTGGCAGCGCGCGCGTCCATTTTACCGACATTACCCGGGAAAACCCACAAAGCCCGCCGATGTTTTGTATGCTTCTGCGCAAGCATCTGATCGGAGCGAGAATCGTAAGTGTCAGGCAGCCATATCTTGAGCGCATACTGGACATTGAGATGGATACCTTCGATGAGATGGGCGTCAACGCAAAGAAGCGTATTATTTTGGAAATGATCGGCAAGCATTCAAACTTTATTTTGCTGGACAGCGAAGGGCGGGTCATTGACTGCTTGCGTAAGGTAGACGCGGAGATGTCAGAGGTACGGCAGGTCCTTCCGGGCTTGTTTTATCGGCTGCCGCCCGGTCAAAATAAACACGATCCGTTTACGGTGACCGTTGAAGAATTAGAAAAATACGCCGAGGCGCAGCAGGACAAGACGGTTGATTCCTTTCTACTCAATACGTTTTCAGGCCTCTCGCCCCTTATGTGCAGGGAAATTTCCTACAGATGTACAGGCAACACGGACATTAGGCTGGTTACAACCAACAAAGAGGAACTCTTTGCCTGTTTTCTCAGGTTTATGGAATTGCTGAAAACCGGCCCCTATACTCCGTTTATGCTTTTTAATCAGGACATACCGTTTGACTTTAGCTGTATTCCGATTCTACAGTACGGCTCGCTTATGTCACCTTCCTCTCTAAATAGCTGCTCTGAATTATTGGACAGCTTCTTTACAGAAAAGGAAAAACGGGAGCGAACGCGCCAGAGAAGCCAGCATTTACTGAAGACGATAAAGAACCTCAGAGACAGAACGGTAAGAAAACTTCAAGCGCAAAACGAAGAGCTAAAGGCGACATATGTAAGAGAAAAGATGCGCGAACAAGGGGATATTATAAAGGCGAATATCCATCGTATGTACAAGGGCATGAGCTTGCTCAAGGCGCAGAATTTTTATGCGCAGGATGCCGGGGAAATCGAAATACCGCTAGATGAAAAACTTACACCGCAGCAAAACGCAGCAAAGTATTATAAAGCTTATGCTAAGGCGAAAAACGCGGAGATTATGTTAAAAGAGCAGATAAGCTCAGCTTCCGATGAACAAATGTATTTGGAAAGTGTTCTTGAGGAAATTTCACGCGCACAAGGCGAAAAAGACCTCAATGAAATAAGGCACGAATTGATTATCGGAGGCTACCTAAAAAACAAGGACAAAAACGATACCAAAAAAGCCAAATCGCCCGAGCCTGCACCCCTGAGGTTTAAATCCTCGTCGGGTATAACAATTTATGTCGGGAAAAACAATCTTCAAAACGACAAGCTCACCTTGAAAACAGCGCTCAAAAATGAAACCTGGCTGCATACGCAGAAAATACACGGCTCTCATGTGATTATTAAGGCTCCTTTTGAAGAAACGGATACACAGACAATAAAAGAGGCTGCGATGCTTGCGGCTTTTTATTCCAGGGCACAGCACGGCGAAAATGTACCGGTCGATTACACAAGGGTCAAAAATGTTAAAAAGCCCCATGGTGCAAAGCCGGGCATGGTCATTTACACCGATTATCAAACGGTATTCGTAACGCCAGACGCCCGGCATATCGACAAGATGCATAACGCATAATTAATGCTTAAAAAATCCGGTAACCCTATGTGGCGAACGGCCTTTTATGTATACAAAAACGGCGGAGCAATCCGCCGCTTTTTGTTTCGGTAAATTACCGTACTTTGATTACTGGGAAAAGCAAATCTCGAGCTGAAAAGCCCGGAAGCCACGCTGCATGGTTTGCTTTATCCATTAACCAGCGACAATCGAAACCTTAAAGAGCCCGGATCCGAGAAATCAGGCAGAGCGCTTCACAGGTTTTACCATGCCCAACTCAGAAGAGAATCGCTGCTGTCTCGCGTTGCGATCAGGTTGATGGTTTCCAAAAGCAGTTCTGCCGCTTCAGCGCGGTTAAGGTTTTGGGTCGACATCATTTCCGGGTTCGGAAGGATATCGCAGGCATACAGATTGGAGGCCGCTTGAGACGCCCAGATGGGTACTGCATCGCTATCTGTTAGCCCTGTATTTTCCACATCGGATATACCCAGTATGCTGTCGAGCAGCACACCGGCTTCGGCTTTTGTAATAGGCGCCGTTGCGTCAAATACAATAGAACCCGTCTGCGTCGTATAACCTCTGATGATACCGGACATCAGAGCAGTGGATACATAAGGCTTTACCCATAGGGGCATAGAAGCATCGTCCGCAAAACCGGTTTTAGTGATGTCCTCAAGTAGCTTAATATCCGCCATTGTCATACACATGGATAAAAACTCGCCTCTAGTGAGGATCAGGTCGGGATGGAAATAATGCGCTTTTCCGATTTTTTCGCCGATAAAAATACCTTCCTCGGCAAGCCTTAGCGCCGCATAATTGGACCCGTTGCCCTGCATATCGGAATACGAAATTTTAGTGGATTGCTTCTCAATCAGAATACTGACCATTGCTTCTCCCGAAACATTACCCGAAGTATCGACTGCAACATAGGTGAATACGTCCTTGCCCTTCTTTCCGTCTTTCGGCGTATAGACGAAGGCGCCTTCGGATACCTGCACCGTTCCCTTTTTAGGTGAGGAAACCAGTCTGTAGCTCAGCAAGTCACCCTCCGGATCGACAGCCTGAAAATTGCCGTTTATGGACACGCCTTTATATGTTGTAAAGCTCAGATTTTCGGCAATCGGCGCATAATTCTGCTGCGGCTGAACCGAATCTTCAGTCAAAGAAATGCTTTCGATTTCCAAAGCGCCGGACAAAGTCACAAATGTCAGGGACAAAGTAATGCAAAGGAGTACAGATAAGGCATAAATTTTGGCTTTTCTTTTCAAAATAAAACCTCCCGGCAAAATAATGATGGTGCGGCGTTTATCCGCCGCAGGCATCACTAGTATTTTTTACCGGAAAGTCAATAATATACCCTATATGGAAAATAATCTATATAATTTGGGTTATTTAGCCAGATGGCTTTCAATCTCCTTAAAAACGACAGCTCGTGAATCGTTTGATAAAATAGCGTACATGACATAAAGACCCATCGTTTTGATTTCGGCTGATACAAGCTTTGGCTTTTCCAAAGGCATGTATTCTTCCATCCAGGTGTCTTTTCTCATTTGCAGATAATCCTTGATCTCTTCTTCCACAGCCTTCAGGGAAGATGCATCCTTCGCCTTAAAGATGCCGTATTCATCGATGTTTGCGCCCGCCGCGTTGACCTTTACCACATACTCGGCAAATAAAGCGGGATCCATCTTCATCGCGCCCTTGACATAGGATTCTGTCATATCGGCAAGCGCATCGGTTTCAAGACGCGCATCAGCTGCTTCGACCAGTTGGGTCACGGGTACGTCGTCTTTGTATTGGGTCGCGGATTTTACACAGGATGTTAAAAGGCAACAGGCAGCAAGCAGAAAAAGCAATGATTTTAGCTTCATACACCCTCCATACTCTCATTAGTACTGATTAAATGATACGGTAAATGATTGATTATTAAACTAGGGTTGCGGAAAAATCGGTGAAAATTTGGGTTCAGGTATATCCGTGTGTTCTGATGTAGTTGAGAACCAGATTGAAGCTGTCCTTGTTCAGATGCAGACCGTCACCGTTATGGTATTCCTGGGGCATGTATCCGTCGCTGCCGATTAAAACAGAATAGGTGTCAAGATACTTAACACCGGTTTCTTCAGCAATGGCCAGAATCCAACCGTTGGCGGCAGAGATGTTTGTATTGTTGATATCGCCTTGATATTCATAATTTGACGCAATCGGAAAGATGGACTGAAGGATAACTTTGGTGTCCGGGCTGGTTTCACGAATATCGTTAACAAGGCTTGTATATTCGGATTTAAAATAGTCTTCATCCATAAATGAAACACCGTTAACACCCAGAGTGATGACCATTATTTCCGGCTTTGCGCGCTCCACGGCATCTCTGATCGGTATTTCTTCTCCAGTCGGAGGATAAACGATGGTCGCAAAGCCTTGTTGTGATAGGGTAAGTGTACCGCTCACTGGCGTCCACACCTGCTTGGTCTCTTTTCCGCCGGACAAGACCTCGTAGTATTTTAGTCCGTATGTTGTGGAATCACCGAGAAAGATGATCTTATCGATATATTCCTGACCCATATCGTCAGTCGATGAGAGTTGGGCATCTGAGCCGGGAATCATTTGTGTCGGCGGGGAAGAAGGTGTGTTCGTCTGTGGTGTGGCGGTTTCCGGAGACGCATCGGGCGATTCGGCAGGAACCTGCGTCGGATCCGGTGGTTGTGTCGGTAAAGGCGTCACGGAAGGCGCAGATGTCATTGATGGAACCGGTGTTTGAGCTTCTTGCGGTGATGGAGAAACAGAAGGTATGGCGGAAGCCGTAGAAGGCGGTGTGATTTCGATGTCGTCCGTCCGACCTGCGCTTTTTCGGTTGCAGGACATGCATAAGATAAGGAAAACGGTAAAAAGCGCAAGAGTGACGATAACCGAAAATGTGAAGCGTCTTTTTTTGTTTCTCATATGTGATTCCTCGTTTGAGCTTATAAATTAAGGCTTCAAAACCCCCAGGCGGCAATCCGCACGATCTGAAAAAAGGTAAAAAACGATACCCGCTTTGTGCCGAATTATATCATAATGAAGGACCAATTACAACAGGGAATCCGCGTCCGAGAGGTCCGCATTGGGGCCTCTTGGGCCCGTTTCGCTCCAGTGCATCGTGAATGTCGGGATAGACTCGGCACGAGATGCTATCGAACACATCGGATAGAAAATCGTAAGGCCGTCGGCGGTAATATAAAAGCGATCGGTTGAAAAATGTCGGGAACAGTTTTTCCGTACGTGATCATAATAATCTGAAAATTCATAGTCCTTTCGTCTTTGCACTTCCTTTGCGACAAAGGTTTTCAACAATTTTTTATAATTAGCCTTCTTTGAAAAAAAAGATGACATTGGGAGGGGGCAGCCCGTATATAAACACCAACTATCCCCGAGCCGTACCGTAAAGCTTTCTCTCCCGTCATACTCGGTAATATCAGTGTATAGGCTCAGTAGACCATTTGTATTACAGCACAATTTGGTTTTTGATGTAACCATCGGTGCGATAAATACTTTGCCGTACTTCAGGGCGTCCCTGTAATCGGACAGGGACTTTGGCAGCAGTCGGCTTTTGCAATATCGAGCCAGTTGCTTGTTCATGTGAAGGTAATATCGATTAATTCTGTTTATCGCTCCGCTTATCTTTTTTGCTCTAAAACTGAAAAATTCAATTTCCAGGCATAGGATACTTATGCCTTTGTCCGACCAGATTTCCTTTTCTTTTTCATTCATCACAATTAACGAATCGCAGGTACTTATCCGCATAAAATCAACTCCCCATACCGATTATCAAAAGCGCCCCTGTTTATAACCGATATGCCAGATGCCCGGCTAACCAGTCTGTTATATGATATGTTAAAACGATAATAGTGGAACCGATTGCTTTACTTTCATGATATATTGTGATAAAATCTCTAAGTAATTGTAGCGTTCATAAAACGGTAAAACGCCATTTTAAAGCAGCCTGTATCGATTATCGGACAAGGTGACGAATAAAGTGTATTCACGGCAAGCATTACCGCATTTCCTAAGCGGCATCCAACGGCAGCATTTTTCAGTGTGGCGTTAACGCGTTACGGAGGTAGTACCAATGATCAGAAAAGAAAAAATGCCACGTACCGACGAGATGTACAAGGCAATATTGGCGTTGAAGACGTTAGAGGAATGCAAGGCATTTTTCAATGATCTTTGCAGCATCTCAGAAATCATGGCGCTGGAACAGCGGTTTACCGTTGCAAGGCTTTTATATAACGATTTATCATACAGTGCGATAACGGAAAAAACAAAAGCCAGCAGTGCGATCGTAAGCCGCGTAAACCGTTCTTTAATTTATGGAGAGGGCGGATATAAGATCGTTTTTGAACGGTTGGGTGAAGAAGAAAAATAACCGGTTGCCTTTCAGACTGCACGTACATCCACTCCCGTTTTACCATGCTATATTTGAGTGAATTATGCGTAATTCCGGTTATTGCCTGTTTCTTGTTGTCCTGCAACAAAAAATAAAAAAAACAGATAAAGCTGTTGACATTTTTCAGGCTCTATAGTAAAATACATTTCGTTGCGTGAAATAAACAAAGAGTAATTCGGGAGCATAGCTCAGCTGGGAGAGCACATGCCTTACAAGCATGGGGTCACAGGTTCAAGCCCTGTTGTTCCCACCAGTAGCAGATAATATTTAACAATAAATGGCCCAGTAGTTCAGTTGGTTAGAACGCCAGCCTGTCACGCTGGAGGTCGACGGTTCGAG
>LSQX01187311.1_pt1 | contig 21415 bp, 18 predicted proteins | sample 654561 | NCBI WGS metagenome assembly LSQX01 (sample SAMN04489861, study PRJNA283612) | anaerobic digester metagenome | isolation source: 4 biogas reactors fed with cattle manure at either 37C or 55C with and... | place: Denmark: Kongens Lyngby | collected 2014 | reverse complement strand
GTTATGTCGTCTTTGTCGCAGTGTGCGGCTATAATTTTTTGTGTAAGTGTTTTAGGCATCGCAATCCGCTCCTTCTTTTTGCCGAAAGCTATCAAGCAATTTATTTTGAGTGTGGACATAAGCCTCGATACTTGCTTCAATAACATCAGTTGAAAGCCCTCTGCCCGTAAAAACTCTATCCGCTGTACGAAGCGTAGTCATAACCTCTCCAAGACTGTCTTTTCCCTCTGAAACGGATTGGATTACATAGTTTTCAAAGCTATATTTAGGAGGATTAGTAATTTTATCAACAGCACGGAATGCGGCATCAACAGGACCGTTGCCAAGTGAAACCTCTTTAAAGATTTTCCCGTCCTTTTCAAGTGTAATGACGGCTGTGGCAGATTCAGGATGACCTATGTGAACTGAATAGCTTTTTAAGGTATAGTGCTTGCTTTCCTCCGGAGTAATGTTTCTGACGAGTGCTTCAATATCCTTAATGGAAACGGTCTTTTTCTTATCACAAAGCACCTTAAATCTTTTGAAACAGTCGCCCAAATCGTCTTTATTAAGCGTGTATCCAAGCTGTTTTAATGCATCATTAAATGCGTGTTTTCCGGAATGCTTGCCAAGTACCATAGAGTTTGACGAAACGCCGACAGATTCAGGTGTCATAATCTCATAAGTCTCCCTATTGGCAAGAACGCCGTGCTGGTGAATTCCCGCCTCATGAGAGAAAGCGTTAGCTCCGACTATCGGCTTATTGAGCGGCGCTGTTCTGCCTATAATACCGAATACAGCCTTACTCGTACTGTAAATCTTTGTAGAGTCAATTCTCGTATCGGCATTATAAATATCGGGGCGTGTGCGAAGCGCCATAACGATTTCCTCAAGCGGGGCGTTGCCTGCTCTTTCGCCAAGTCCGTTGACGGTGCATTCTACCTGACTTGCGCCTCCTAATATGCCTGATAAGGAGTTTGCCGTTGCCATACCTAAATCATTGTGACAATGGACTGAAAGCTCTATATCTTCGCATTCGGGAACATTTTTAATAACTTGCTCAATAATTGAACGCATTTCATTAGGGGTAGAGTAGCCGACAGTGTCAGGTATATTTACTACATTGGCACCGTTCTTTATAACGGTTCTTACAATTTCCGACAGAAACTTAGGGTCACTTCTTGTAGCATCCTCTGCGGAAAACTCTACATCAGGGCAAAGCTTCTTAGCGTAGCGCACCATAGCCGCCGCTTTTTCAAGCACCTCATCGGGAGACATTTTCAGTTTGTACTCCATATGAATAGGGGAGGTGGCTATAAAAATGTGTATTCTTGGACTTTCGGCTTTTTTAAGAGCCTCGTATGCGGCATCAATATCCTTTTCGGCACATCTTGCAAGTGATGCTACACTGCAGTCTTTCACAGTTTCAGCAACTGCCGATACAGACTCAAAGTCACCGGGGGAGGATATAGCAAAGCCTGCCTCAATAATGTCAACCTTGAGCAGCTCTAGCCTTTTTGCCACCTCTAATTTTTCTTTTAAGTTCATACTGCAACCCGGTGCTTGCTCACCGTCTCTGAGAGTTGTGTCAAAAATTTTAACACGATTTTTCATGCTTATCCTCCTTTCATGTAAGGATATTATATTTTTTACAGCGCAGAGCGCGTAAAATCTAAAAAAAAGAGCCTTGCAGTTGTTACACTACAAGGCTTTCGGGTTGAGTTGGTATATAGATTATACCTTTGCTTTCCTTTTGTAGGCAACACAATTATTATCACCGCCGCTTAGTAGCACAGCGATAACGATAATAATTATGACAGATGCCGCAGAAAACAAAGTTGCCATCGGTATAATCCTTTCAATAGTTTTTTAGATTATTGCATAAAGAAAATTATTTGTCAAGCTTTTTTTTAATTGATACTATTCAAATTATATTTATATGTTACAAAACAATAAAAAAACGCAAAGCATAAAGCCTTTTGCGTTATTTATAAATTATTCCCGCCTTGCCGGTTACGGTAAAATATCAACCTGCGTCTTTGCAGGTGGGTGCCCTCTTAACGGTTTCGCGCTCCCTTCGTCCGCCAAAGCGGGAGGTCTGCAATCCGCCGCCAAAGTTAGGCTCCCTTAAAATGCGTGTTGGGTTAGTATTTGACCGTAATTATCGAACAGGGCAGGAAGTCATTATTCTATTTATTCCCCATCATTATCCTCAAATTCAAAAATGTCTTGTAAACGCTCTTCAAAAATATTGCCAACCTTACTGAATAATTCATCTTCCTCAATAGGCTCAAGATAGATTTCGCCTTCTTCTTCATTCACTTGAAGAACTATAAGCTCGCCGCTTTCTGAAAGAATGTCTTCCGCTTCATCATAAATCGGAAGAAGAGCAATAAACTTACCCTCGTCGGTTTCAATTCTGTCAAGCTCCTCAAAAGAATGCTCTATTCCTTCTTCATCTATCACCGTTACAAGGTCAGCGATAAAATCTTCTTCGGCGTATGAATCAGCGGTGTTTTTATCAGACATTTTGTTTCCTCGTTCCTTAATAGTCATTCTCTTTTCTGTCTTGAGTATACAGGAAATTGACTGTCTCGTCAACTGTTATTTTATAACTGAATATTTAAAAATCGCTAATTTTCTATTTCTACACGCCAGTTAAATGAAAAGTCTTCGCCTGCATTTAACTCAATAATGCCGCGCTTTTGGGATATGTCAGACTTTTTATTATAATCATCATTAATACCGAACCAAGGCTCTAAACAAACATAAGGCGCAGACGGCTTTGCCCAAATACCCAAAACGGGAGCATTGTAAAACGAAAATTTAAGACGGTAATCATTACCTTTTAATACTAAGCTTTCCTCAGTTAAGCCGCTTATAATAAGAGCGTCGTTATTAAAAAGGTCATTAGTTATTGTAAGGTGTTTTTCATTATTTAATAATGGGAATTTTTCGGACATAAGAATAGCGTCATCGTCAATTCTTTCTGTTTTTACAACCTGAGGAGAATCAAAGCTTATTATATCTCCTATTTCACAATTAAATCCCGGATGTGCGCCGATAGAAAAATACATTTTGCAATCATTAGTATTAACGACCTTGTGATTAACAGTTAAACTCTGTCCATTTATAGTATATGCTATATAAAGATTAAATTTATAAGGATATTGTAAAAGTGAGTTATCATCCTCCGTTTGTAAAAATGTTAAAGAGGAATTTGTTTTACTAACGAGAGAAAAAGGCTTTTTTCGCACAATGCCATGTTTCCGGCAAGTATATTCTTTACCGTTTACAAAATATTTATCGTCAAGTAACCTTCCGATAAACGGAAAAAGAATAGGGGACTGACCGTACCAAATGTCAGGGTTACCGCCCCAAATATATTCCCTGCCCGTACTTTTAAGTATTAGGGAATTTAGCTCCGCGCCCATTTCTTTGACTTTTAAGGACAGGAATTCGTTTTCGGCTGTAAAAACGCTCATAGCTGCTCCTTTTATTTTATTAATCTTTTGTTCGCTTCTTTTCGTATAAGTAAACGGCTGTTTCACCGTCAAAACGGCGAGTTTTAACTTTTAACCATTCAGTAATAGTTGTATCTAAAACTTGACCGATATAATCCGCATGAATAGGCAGCTCTCTGTTACCTCTGTCAATCAACACAGCAAGCTTTATTACAGACGGTCTTCCCATTAAAAACAAAGCGTCAAGAGCAGCGCGTATGCTTCTGCCTGTATATAAAATATCATCTACAAGGATTATGTTCATGTTATGAATATCAAAAGGGATATTCGTTGAAAAGAAAAGGGGGAGTTCTTTTAGCGTCGCTAAATCATCACGATAAAGGGTTATGTCAAGCTCTCCTAAAAGAGGGGCTTTGCCGCCGCTTTGTTCTGCTAAATTTTCTGTTATTTTTTTCGCTATATCGGCACCTCTGCGTCTTATACCGATGACGCATAGTTTATTCATATCAGAAAAATCTTCATAAATCTGTTTTGATATTTTATTTACTGTTTCATTTACTGTGTTTTCATCCATTATGCAGGATATACCGAATTTATTATTCAAGTCAAACTCCTTTCCTTATTGTGCCGATAAAAGTACCGGCAATAGTTGTACAAGTTAAAACTGCTAAAGCATATAAACGCCTGAGCTAAGCGCCGCAATTTCCTTATCACATGTTCTTATATACTTGTATACAGGCTCTTCAAATACCTTGTAATCAGAAACGGTGTAATCTTTCAGCGAAACTGTTCTTATTTTGTTTGAGTTATAATTACATACGAAAAGCGTATCGTCATAATTACATAGCGATACGGGATGAGAAAACGCCGTAGAACTGTCCCCGCCAATTCTAAGGACTACTTTTTGCGCAAATAACGAGTATCGAACGACACAGTTATAGTCCGGAACCGCAAACCAAAGATATTTATTTTCAACGGCAGCAGAACAAACGGGATAATCCCTATAAAAAACATCTCCCGTCCAAGTTAGAGCGCCGTTTTCATCAAATAGCCCTACTTCCCCTGAGGTATACGCAATTGCCGTATGCTTATTAGGAAGCGTTGCGGCATCACAAGAAACATAGTCACCCAATTGCTCTGATATGGGCTTGTACGAGGGACCGAATTTGTTGAGAAGATATACGCCTTTTGTAACGGGCGACGCTCTTTCAAGCTTGACATCATACCCAATAAAGGAGACTTTTACAGAGCCGTTTTTAAGCACATCTTTTCTTGCGACAATAAGCCCTTTTGAAAAAGGAATAATGTCTATTATATCAATGTTCATTAACTTCTTCATGTTTCGACCTCATCAAGCCTGTTTATCTTGTAGCAAAGCGTCATTAAAGAATCGCTTAAATGAACATTTTCAACTGCAATATCAGAATATTTATTCGCTATATCATAGTGGGTAAAGTTCCAAAAGCCTTTAACACCTAAATTGTAAAGGTTGGCGGAAAGTTCTTTGGCGTTATCCTTAGGAACGCATAAAACGGCTATGGTAGGCTTGTTTTCAAGACAAAAATCGTCAAGACCGCTTATGTGCCTTATAGGAATATGACCTACAAGCTGACCTGAAACAGCTTCATTCTTATCAAAAATACCAATAAGCTTAAAACCCTTTCTATCAAAATCCATATGCAAAGCAACTGCCCTGCCAAGATTGCCGGCGCCTATAAGAATAGTTTTATTTTTATTATCAAGAGCAAGAATTCTGCCAATTTCGTTATAAAGCTGTTCAACATTATAACCATATCCTTGTTGACCAAAACCGCCGAAACAGTTTAAGTCCTGCCTTATTTGGGAGGCGGTAAGACCCGATTTTGCAGAAAGCTCTTTAGAGGAAGTTCTTACAAGTCCTGCTTCAAGCATATCTTCAAGATAGCGGTAATAACGAGGCAGCCTTTTAACCACCTGTGGAGATATGTGTTGCTCACAGTTTTTCATCGCTTGTTCATTCCTTTTCTAAGTAATCAAATAAAAACGCTTATTTCAACAATTTTTCTAAAGTTTCTGTCACATATTCGCCAAACTGCTCACATGTACAGCCCGTGTCCCGTCCCGTTATAGCGAGCTTTTTCTCCTTGAACATACAAATGTCCAAAGCTTCCTCAAGTATTTCACTTTCCTTGATATAACCTATATGAGAAAGGAGCATAGCAGATGCGCGAAGCATAGAGCAAGGGTCTGCATATTTATCTCTGCCCTCTGTAACCATTCTTGGAGCAGAGCCGTGTATAGCCTCAAACATAGCGTATCGTTTGCCGATATTTGCACTGCCTGCTGTGCCTACACCGCCTTGAAATTCTGCCGCTTCATCTGTAATAATATCACCGTAAAGATTAGGAAGTATAAATACCTTAAAATCTGTTCTGCGCTTTTTGTCAATAAGCTTTGCGGTCATAATATCTATGTACCATTCATCTGTCAATATATCGGGGTACTCTTTTCCTATATCTTTACATAGGTTAAGAAATTTGCCGTCCGTCGTTTTTATTACATTTGCCTTTGTAACAATAGAAACCCTTTCTTTTTTATTGTTTTTAGCAAATTCATAGGCAAGGCGGGCAATACGCTCTGTACCCTCTGTAGTAGTTACAACAAAGTCAATAGCAAGCTCATCATCAACATTTATTCCCATTGAGCCGACGGCATACGCGCCCTCTGTATTCTCTCTGAAAAATGTCCAGTCAATGCCTTCTTCTTTAACCTTTACGGGGCGGACATTTGCAAAAAGGTCAAGCTCTTTTCGCATAGCGACATTAGCGCTTTCAATGTTCGGCAGTCCGTCGCCCTGTTGCGGCGTTGTTGTGGGACCTTTTAATATTACATCACAGCTTTTAAGCTCCTCTAAAACATCGTCCGGAATAGCTTTAAGAGCGGCAACTCTGTTTTCAATCGTTAAGCCCTCGATATACTTAAATTCAATCTTGCCTTTTTCTACATCATCTTTTAAGATGTTCATAAGTACTTTTGCAGATTGCTTTGTAATAACGGGTCCTATTCCGTCTCCCGTGCAAATTCCTATTACGATTTTATCAAGAGCAGTGTAATCTGTAAATTCTTTCGTCTGTTTAATTTTCTCATTTCTCTCTGCTTGTAATTGAAGTAAATTCTTAAATTTTTCGGCAGCCTTGTTAAGTTGTGTTTCAGTCATTTTCACTTTGTCCTTTCGTGTATTCAAGCAACCCGCCGCTCAAAAGAATATCTTTTTGTCTTTGTGAAAAATCAGCTTTTAATGATATGCTTTTTTGCTTCGTGTTATTTATTAGTGTAACGGGCAGCCCTTGTGCTATTTCGTCTTTTATATTTGGGAAGACGATAGAGTCGCCTTCGCCAATTCCCTCATAATCAGAAGTATTTATAAATGTGAGGGGAATAATGCCCGCGTTAATAAGGTTTGCCTTGTGTATTCTTGCAAATGATTTTACGATAACGGCTTTAACTCCGAGATATAGAGGTACGAGCGCAGCGTGTTCGCGCGAGCTGCCCTGACCGTAATTTTCTCCCCCGATTACAATTGAGCTGCCTGCCTTTTTGCAGTTTTCAGCAAAATTCGGGTCATTCTGTGCAAAGCAGAACTTTGAAAGATATGGAATGTTAGAGCGAAAAGGAAGTATTTTTGCGCCGGCGGGCATAATGTGGTCAGTCGTTATATTATCCCCGACCTTTAAGACGGCTGTTGCCGAAAGGTTATTTGTAATAATAAAAGCTTTCGGGAGGGGTTTTATGTTCGGACCGTAGTAAACCTCAATATCCTCCGCTTCTTTTTCATCTGCCGGAAGCTCAATCATATTGTCGTTAATAAGAAAAGATTTTGGTATTTCAACCGATAAATCAAAGTCATATTCAGTTGCATCGGACAGTACTCCGAAAATTGCAGAAAATGCCGCCGTTTCAGGGCTTACAAGATATATTTTGCCGCTCGGCGTGCCGCTCCTGCCCTCAAAATTGCGGTTGAATGTACGCAAAGATATACCGTCGGTTTGAGGTGACTGCCCCATACCGATACAAGGACCGCATGCACTTTCAAGAATTCTTGCCCCCGCTTCAATCATATCAGCTAAAGCGCCGCTTGCAGCAAGCGTCGCAAGCACTTGTTTTGAGCCGGGCGCTATCGCAAGGCTGACATCAGGGTGAACGGTTTTACCCTTTAATATCTTTGCAACCTTTAGCATATCTAAAAGTGATGAATTCGTGCAAGAGCCTATTAACACTTGGTCTATTTTAATAGCGCCGATTTCTGAAACTTTTTTTACATTATCGGGCATATGCGGCATAGCGGCAAGAGGGGAAAGTGCTGATAAATCAATATCAATAGTTTTTGAGTAAACCGCGCCCTCGTCGGCAGAAAGCGGGATGAAATCCTTTTCCCTGCCTTGCGCCTTGAGAAACTCAAGCGTTATTTCATCAGACGGGAATATGGATGATGTTGCGCCAAGCTCCGCACCCATATTGGTAATTGTTGCCCTTTCCGGTACGGACAGCGTTTTAATTCCCTCACCGCCGTATTCAATTACCTTGCCTACACCGCCTTTTACGGTTAAAATACGAAGCACCTCAAGAATAACATCCTTTGCGGAAACACCGTTTTTTAGCTTGCCTGAAAGATTTACTTTAAGGCTGTCAGGCATAGTTAAATAATATGTACCGCCGCCTATAGCAACTGCGACATCAAGCCCGCCTGCGCCTATTGCAAGCATTCCTATTCCGCCTCCCGTAGGGGTATGGCTGTCAGAGCCTATGAGCGTTTTGCCCGGTATGCCAAATCGCTCTAAATGGACTTGATGACATATTCCGTTGCCGGGGCGGGAAAACCTGACGCCGCGCTTTTTACAAACGCTTTGTATAAATCTATGGTCATCTGCGTTTTCATACCCTGTTTGCAGAGTATTATGGTCAATATATGCAACAGAAAGCTCGGTTTGCACCCTTTTTTTACCCATCGCTTCAAATTGCAAATATGCCATCGTACCCGTTGCATCTTGAGTGAGCGTTTGGTCAATTTTTATACCAATTTCCTGCCCTGATATCATTTCACCGGACACAAGGTGGGTTTTGATTATTTTTTGACATAGTGTAAGGCTCATATGTTCTCCTTATGTAAAACTTGTTCATATTTTTAACAATAATAGTGTAACTTTATTAAGCGTTTTTGTCAATCGTTTTAAGGAATATTTAGCAAGGTTTAATAATTTTTAATAAATTAAATCAATTGCTCTTTTTAGATTTTTATGCTAATATATATTGATAAGATTATTATTGTATTCTTTAGGCAATACTTTATTTTGGAATGAGGTATTGATTATGAGAAAATTTTACTGTAATGAATTTACAACTCCTGCCCAGCCCGTGCCTGAAAGTGCGGGGGAAACTTCTGATGATGAGCAGCAAAACAGGTTTACTGAGCAAGACGGAAGCGTTACGATTAACAGAAATGGCAACTACATTCATTGTCTGACAATAATCGGTCAAATAGAAGGGCATTATTTACTTCCTTCAAACAGTAAGACAACGAAGTATGAGCATATAATTCCGCGCATAGTAATGGTAGAGGAAAACCCTGATATAAAAGGGCTGCTGCTTATTCTTAACACAGTGGGCGGCGATATTGAGGCAGGTCTTGCAATAGCAGAGCTGATAGCGGGCATGACTAAGCCTACGGCATCCCTTGTTTTAGGCGGCGGGCATTCAATCGGTGTGCCGCTGAGCGTAGCGGCGAAACAGTCGTATATCGTCCAATCAGCAGCTATGACGATACATCCTATACGCTTAAATGGAGTTGTTTTGGGCGTAGAGCAGACACTTGATTATTTTAACAAGATGGAGCAGCGAGTATCACGATTTGTATGTGACAATTCAAAAATAAAGCCGGAGCGCTTTCGCGAGCTTATGAAAAAGACTGATGAGCTTGTGCTTGACATGGGAACGGTTTTAAGCGGTGAAGAGGCTGTAAAAGAGGGTATTATTGATTTTGTGGGAAACTTGTCAACTGCGATTTCAGGTATATGCGAGCAAATTTCTTTAAGGGAGAATTAGATATATGAGTGTAATAAAGGCGATTATTCTTGGATTGGTACAGGGCATAACCGAGTTTTTACCGGTTTCAAGCAGCGGGCATATTTCACTGTTCCAACATTTTTTAGGCGTATCGGGAGACGGCTCTTTACTTTTTTCGGTTATGCTTCATATGGGGACGCTTGCTGCCGTTTTCATTGTTTATTATCAAACAATCTGGGACTTATTAACAGAAGCAATTAGGCTAATAAAAGACATAATACATAAAAAATTCTCAATTAAGAAAATGAATACTACGAGGCGAATGCTCGTTATGCTGTTTTTTTCATGCATTCCGTTATTATTACTTTTAATTCCAACGGGCGGCGGCATGCTGTTGCTTGACAGGGTTTCTGTATTTTCCGAGGATACGAGTATTCTTGCGGAGGGGATTTGTTTTCTGTTTACGGCATTTTTATTAATATATGGCAGTTATATTACAAAAACAAAAAAAGCAAACAGGAAAATAAACACAACAGAAGCACTTTCGATAGGCATATCTCAAACTCTTGCGGCGGCTTTTCCGGGCATATCACGCTCGGGGGCTACAATTTCAACGGGGCTGATTTTTGGAATTCCGAAAAAGTTAATAGTCAAGTATTCCTTTATATTAGCCATTCCCGCAGTGCTTGCCGCTAATGCCTATGAATTCAAAAATGCACTCGAAACAGGGGAGACTGTTGACCCCTTACCGCTTGTTGCAGGCGTTATAACGGCGGCGATAGTAGGCGTTATTTCAATAAAGCTCCTAAACTTTATACTTAAAAAGGATTTGTTCAAATACTTTGGATACTATTGCTTTTTATTAGGTGTTATCGTTATAATAATTGCACTAATAGAAAAATTCACAGGTACATATATAGGAGTACAGCAAGTACAAGTATAAGAATAAAAACAAAAGGAGAAGAAGTATAATGGCTGCTAAAAAATCAAACACAAAAGCTTCGTCTAAATCTAAGACGGCAAAAACCACAGAGTCAAAGTCTCGGACAAGCGATGCGAATAAATATGAGTCAAATGCCGAAGCAAAGCGGCAAATATTTGCTATCGTTTTGCTTGCGGTATCTTTGCTTCTTACGGCTATTGTGTTTATACCGTCCGGAGGAGCGTGGAACTGGCTGAGAATTGCGCTTTTCGGGCTTTTCGGTTTTGCCGCGTATATTTTACCCTTTATATTTATAGCCCTTGATATTATGATTTTAATGGGGAGAATGACGAGCAAGCTCGCCTATAAAATAGTTGAAGCTTTAATACTAATATCACTGCTTGTAGCATTTGTACATATAGTAGAATATGACGCGCTTATACAAAAAGGTTTTGGAGAGCAGTTTATTGATGCTTTTAATACATATAGATTAGAAGGCTCAACGGCAGGCTCAGGCTGCCTTGGCGCACTCATAGGCGGCGGAGTTTTAGCTATTACAGGCGGTGATAAGCTTCCGGCAGGGATAATAACGAGCCTTTTGATTTTTGTTTTCCTAATGCTGTTTACAGGTACTACTCTTATAAATCTGTTTAACGGAATTAAAAAACCGGCAAAAAGAATAGAAGAATACACAGAGGATAAAATACATATGTTCAGAGAGGCGGCGTCACGCTCAAATGAAAACGGAGATGATTTTGACGAGCTTGCCGCGGTAGCTGATAAAGCACGGGAGAAAAGGAAAAAGCACACCGTTACAGAAAATCCGGAAACGAGTTTAGATATTGATATTGCGCTTGATACAAAACCATCAAAGGATATGGGAATTGACAGTATTTTTTCAGAGGCTGCGAAAAACAAAGTAAACAACGAGGCGGGGGAACCTGCATTTTTAAGGCTTATTAACGAGGACGGAGCAAAAGGAGAGCAGGCTTCATTAAACAATGAAAATATTTTTGTGAAAGCACAGCCACAAAAACAAAAGTCGAAGCAAAGCAGCGAAAAAGATATAACGGAAACAAAAAGCGGCAAACAATATATTTTGCCGCCACTTGAGCTATTAAGAGAGCCTGTCACAAAAACGGGTGTAGATTTTACAGAGGAGCTGCAAAGTAATGCAAAAAAGATTGTAGAAACACTTAACAGCTTTGGCGTATCAACAAAAATAGTTGATATTTGCCGCAGTCCATCCGTAACACGATATGAACTGCAACCCGACGCGGGAGTGAAAATAAGCAGAATAACGAGCCTTTCTGACGACCTTGCCCTAAATCTTGCCGCGGCGGGCGTTAGAATTGAAGCGCCTATTCCAAATAAAGCGGCTATTGGAATTGAGGTTCCGAATAAAGAGAGAAATCCTGTACTGCTTAAAGAGTTAATTGATACGGTGCAGTATAGAAACGCGAAATCGAAGTTGAATGTCGCTATTGGCAGGGATATTCAAGGAGCGCCGACTTATGCAGACATATCTAAAATGCCGCACCTTTTAATTGCGGGTACGACAGGCTCGGGAAAATCTGTTTGTCTTAACACAATGATTGTAAGTCTTTTATATAACGCCACGCCGCAGGAGGTAAAGCTTATACTTATTGACCCGAAAATGGTTGAATTTTCAATTTACAGCGGTATTCCGCACCTGCTCGTTCCCGTTGTGGCAGACCCGCGAAAGGCATCCGGCGCGCTGTGCTGGGCAGTAACGGAGATGGAGAAAAGGTACAAGCTTTTCTCAGAGCAAGGAGTTAGAAATCTTGCGGGTTATAACGATTATCTTGAAAGCAAAGGTGAGGAAATGCTTCCTCGAATAGTCATATTTATTGACGAGTTGGCAGACCTTATGATGGTGGCATCTAACGAGGTTGAATCATCTATTTGCCGTTTGGCACAAAAAGCAAGAGCTGCCGGTATGCACTTTGTTGTTGCAACGCAAAGACCGTCAGTAGATGTTATTACGGGAATAATTAAAGCGAATATACCGAGCAGACTTGCTCTTTCCGTTTCGTCACAGGTAGACTCAAGAACGATTCTGGATTCCGTAGGAGCAGAAAAACTTTTAGGCAACGGTGATATGCTGTTTTGCCCTATCGGAATGTCAAAGCCTGTAAGGCTTCAAGGTGCATATGTTTCCGATAATGAGATAGAAGCAATTGTAGACCATATAAAATCGCAAGAAAAAGCGGATTACGATGATGAAGTTATAGAAGAAATTGAAAGGCAAGCCGCAATAGACGGCAAAAAAAGAAAAGGTGCCGAAATTTTTGCTGCGGCTAATAGTGAGGACGATTCGGACGAGCTTTTACCGGATGCTGTTGAAGTTGTGTTAGAGGCGGGAACGGCATCTACAACACTGCTGCAAAGAAAATTAAAATTAGGTTATGCAAGAGCCGCAAGAATTATAGATGACCTTGAAGAAAAAAGAATTATAGGACCGTTTGAAGGCAGTCGGCCGCGAAAGGTTTTAATAACAAAAGAACAATGGTATGAAATGAACGCACTGTCGTCAACAGAGCCTTCAAAATCCGAAAAAGGAAATTATCTGTCTTCAAGTGATTATGAAGAGGATATAGAGGATATTACGAGCGAAACGAATTACTTCGGCGGTTATACGAATGATGGTTATGAGGACATTTATTCAAGCTCATACAGCGACGAAAATGAAAGCGACGATTAAATCATAGTTTTACGGGCAGCGCGAAACTTTCAACAAAGTGTTGTAATCGTCTATAAAATGGTATATAATAAACTTAATAACATGAGGAGGTGGACATAGTGACCGATAAAACAATACCCTTTTCCATTAAAGATGAGCATGAAAGAGAGATGCGCTCTACACTTCTTACCGTTTACAACGCTTTGCGTGAAAAGGGATACAATCCCGTAAGCCAGCTTGTCGGCTACATTCTGTCCGAGGACCCGACATATATCACTACTCACAACAACGCAAGAAGTCTTATTCGCAGGATTGACAGAGACGAGCTTTTACAGTCAATGCTGAAAGTATATTTGGAAAAATGAACGGAGTATTTAAATGGCAGAAAAGGAAACGAAAGAGTTTTTAACATATAAAGGCAAGCCTTTAGTCAGAAACGGAAATACGCTTTACTATGGTCATATGTCTGATGATTTTGTTATTATGATGACGATAGGAAGCACAAAAAAAGAAGGCGAACTTGACATTGCCGACAAAGTTACAATTTCACTTATCAATACGGACCCTAATGTCCGCCCAAAAGACAAAATCGTTAAAAAGAGTGAAAAGAACGGTCTTTGGGCAGCAATGGATATAGGCTCTATATGGCTTGAGCGCGCATTAGCTCAAAAGTAGAGAGTAAAATTCCCGTGCCGGCGGCACGGGTTTTTTTATTAGATGCACAAAGCTTTTGCGGTTTTTATGTATAGAAATAACAGTTGATAATATGGGATGTTGTGGTATACTTTAGTTAATAAAGTATAAAAGAATACTTCACTATAAATAGAAAGAAGGGGGCTTATGGTAAAGAGGCTAATTTCAATTGTTTTAGTCTTGGCGTTTACTTTTATGGTAATCCCTTTTACTAATCCTTTGAAAGCTTTTGCGGCAAACTGGCAGGATGTACTATATTATGAACAGAACAATAACGGCACCGGTGTTATTATTACTGATTGTAAAAAAACAGTTACCGGAGCTTTAACTGTCCCCTCTGAAATAGGCGGTTTGCCTGTTGTGGAAATTGCCAAATGGGCGTTTTCTGACTGTACATCTCTTACACACATAACAATTCTAAGTGACATTAAGAGTATTAATGACGCAACATTTTATGACTGTACATCTTTATTAAGCGTAATAATTCCGAATAGTATAACCAACATTGGAAACGGTGCATTTTACGGCTGTTCTTCTTTAACGGAAATTGAAATTCCGAATAGTGTAAATATATTAGGAAGTGCAGTGTTTTTTGAATGTGTTTCGCTTTTAAGTGTAACTATTCCGGAAAGTGTAATTAGCATAGGGAATTATGCATTTTTAGGCTGTTTGTCATTAACTGCTATAAACGTAGCCGCGGGAAATATAAATTACAGCAGCATAGACGGCGTTCTATTTAATAAAAATGCCACAAAGCTAATACAATATCCGTGCAAAAAGTCTGGTATATATACGATACCGAACAGTGTCACAAGTATTAAAGAAGCTGCGTTTGACAGTGCTGTTAAGCTAACGGGTATTACAATAGGAAACAGTGTAACACAAATAGGGGAGTCAGCTTTTTATAATTGCAAAAATCTTCAAGAAGTTACAATTCCCGATAGTGTAACGAGTATTGGTAACAGCGCATTTGACAGTTGTACCTCACTGTTAAATGTAACTATAGGAAATAGCGTTACACGCGTTCCTGATTCGGCTTTTTGGGGCTGCACCTCTCTTATAGGCATTATAATTCCTGATAGTTTGATAGGTATAGATGACTGGGCTTTTTCCGGCTGCGCTTCTCTTATGAGCATAAAAATCCCAAACAGCGTAAAAAGTATAGGCGACAGAGCTTTTTTTGGCTGTGCCTCGCTTTCAAGCGTTATAATACCACAAAGCGTAAAAAGTATTGGTAAACGAGCTTTTTCTGGCTGCGCATCTCTTAAAAGCGTTACAATCCCAAGGAGCGTAACAGATATTTCTGACGGTGTATTTGACTTTACAAGTGCAGAATTCGTTATACGCTGTTTTGATAAAAGCACTGCCGAGCAGTACGCTGTCTATAACAACATACCGTATGTTTTTATTGATTGGTTTAAGCTAAAAGAGCAGTCCGTGTATGGTATTGATGACGATTTACGCAGATTTTATGCCGAAGCGGGAAATAACAGTGCCGGAGATATAATCTTAGGACTTCAAAACACGAATATTGAGTTATATAAAGACGGCAAACAGCTAAAAGGCAGCGGCATAGCAGGCACAGGCTGTGAAATCAGACTTATTGAAGAGAAAACAGTGCTTGACACCCTGAAAATTGTAGTCAAAGGCGACCTAAACGGCGACGGCGCCGTTGACGCGCTTGACGCATTCCTTTCAAACAGCGCCCTAAACAATCACGCTTCACTTTCTGATATATATTTAGATGCGGCAAACATGGATACGGCTAATATAGATTTTGATATAAATGACTATACGGCTTTATTAAACTTATCTGTCGGTAAAACCTTGCCGAAAAAACTTGAGCTAAAAGTCAATTCAACTCTTAGCATTGATAATGAAAACGGCTTTTTAAGAGGCGTTGCCCTTAAAAAAACCACTTCAGATATTTTACGGGATTTTAAGCAAAACAGTATCGTTATATATAAAAATGAAGTACCTTTAAGCCCGCTTGATATAGTTGGTACAGGATGTGGCGTTAAGCTTTTTAAAGACGGTATAGTACTTGACGAGATTACTGTGGTTATAAAAGGCGACATAAATGGCGACAGTGTAATTGACGCGCTTGATGTATTCCTTTCAAACAGCGCCTTAAACAATCATATTTCACTTTTTAACGCATATTTTGATGCGGCAAATGTAGATATAGCTAATATGGATTTTGATATAAATGACTATGCCGCCATATTGAATTTGGCGGTTAATGCAAACTGAAAACTTCAATTTGTAATGCGTTGCAGACCGATAATTTTCCATTTTCCATTTTCAATTAAAAACTGAGTACAAGGCTTTCGCTTTATACTCAGTTTTATATTTTTTCTATTCTGCTGCCTTGACCGTTTCCATTATCCCCGCGAAAGTATCAGCTATCGTGTGTGCTGTGGCGGGTCCTAAAGAGTTTGTTTCTTCATAGTGTGTTCTATCTAATCTATCTTTACCTTTTTCAATATAGGGCATATCGGGGTTTAGTAAAAAGTCATTAGGCGGAACAACATAGCCCGTAAAATCATTTGAAACGCCGAAAATTAATAAGTCTTTATCATCTGCTATTTCTATGAGAGGTTTTGGGTTAATATCAGGAGATTTACCCTCTGCCGACTCTTCGGCACTCAAATATCCGCCATAGGCAAGCTCCGGGAAAAGCTCGCTCGGAAGTAGGAGCATTTTAAGGTCGCCTATTTCAAAATATGTCATTTCTGTTTTTATAGACATATTAAGTGTGCCTATGCTTGTAGCTTGTCTTGTGTTTTTAACAAGACCAAGGTCGCAGATTGTTGCAAGCAAGTAGTTATCGGCAGGTGAATAATATTCTTGTCGTAAAATATTGATTACAGGATCAAGCTTTCTTTCGTCCTCTATTGCACATGCCGTTCTTGCAAGCGATTCGCCGCCTAATATGGTAGACTTTACATTGTCAGGGTCAAGTTCTTTAAGCCTTATAAGCCCGCCTATTGCACCTACAAAATAAATAGCGTCTGCATTGGCGTTCTTTTCAATATCATTTCTCATATATGTAGCAAAGTCGCCGCTTACAAGGTTGTTGTGACCTAACATTGACTCCGTATGAGATGCGTAGTTGAGCATCCAGATTTCACGACTGCCGTCATTTGGCACGAAGCGAAGCCGTGTTAAATCTTTGTTGTAAACATGAGGCAGACGAGAATCCCTTTGGATATCCTCACTTTCCTTTTTTCCGTAGAAAAGTGAGCCGTCACGGCGGTTTTCATAAGCGCGAAGCACAACATCTTTAATAGCTTTGTGGACTATTTCCATATACTTTTTGTTCCTGCCCGTTATCGGAATTGGTCCCCACATACCGATAGTATCTATACCGGCATGGTTATGAGTACTGCAAATGTTTATGCTGCGGCAGCCCGTGTTCCGTGTGAACTCTGTTAAGTTCTCTCTTGCAAGATTTACATCATAGCTTGAAAGTCCAACGCTGTCTACAGATACGAAAACGACACCGCCGCGACCTGAATTATCGTCCAAGTATATGGCGCTCGTAGTCATAGCGTCAAGAATGCCTTTTGCGGGGTTATATGCGCTGTAACCCGCAATATAATAGCGTTTTTTCGGAATATCATCAGGCATTATATCAGCCCTTGCAAAGCCTGCTGTGAAAAATTCTGCGGCGGGTTTTGTCAGCTTATCGAACTGCGCTTTCGGAATTTCAGGCGCAGGGTTAGTTTTTAACAGTTTCTTGCCTTTTCTTATCATTCTTCTTTTAAGAGCTTTACCGGTTATTTCAAGTGCTTTTGACATATAGTGTTAATCCTCCTTAAAATATATTTTTATATAATAGTAACACAATATTTTAAATTGTAAAGTTAATCTTGAAAAACAAAGGTATATTATGTATACTTATTTAAAAATAGGGGTGATATATTGTATTATCTTGGAATTGACGGAGGCGGAACGCGAACAACTGCCGTTGTAGCGGACGCAAACGGGAATATTATTGCCAAGGCTGACGGCAAAAGTATAAACTACAATTCAATAGGATTGCCGCTTGCGAAGGAAAATATGAGTGAGATTATTAGGTGGTTATTAGATGCGTGCGGCATTGGGTGGTTTCACGCTGCTTTTATCGGAATGTCGGCAATAAGTGAGCGTGCGAATGAAGAGGAAACAAAAGCGTTCGCTGAAGGCGTTATTCCAGCCGATAAAGTGATTATGGACAGTGATGTTTATATTGCGCTTATGGGACTTGACACAGCTCACGAATGCGCTGTTGTAATAAGCGGAACAGGCTCTATGGCGGCGGGAAGAACGAAAGACGGCACCATTATACATACGGGCGGGTGGGGGTATATTTTAGGTGACGAAGGCTCTTCTTACCACATAGCGTTAGATGCCCTAAAAGCCGCTATAAGAGGGCATGAAAAAAGCGCTCCGGAAACAAAGCTTACAGAAATGGTTAGAGACTATTTTAATATAGATGATTACCTTGAACTCATTGACATTTTCTACAACCCTCCTATGGAAAGAAGTGCTATTGCAAAGTTTACTCCAAAGGTATTTGAGTGCGCAAAAAATAGTGATGAAGTTGCAAATCAAATACTTATTAACAATGCAAAACAATTAGCCGAAACTACAGCGGCACTTTTAGTTAACCTGCCTTTATGTAAAACCCTTGGCACTTGGGGCGGTGTATTCCAGCATAATGAAAGCTATCTGAATATATTTAAACAATTTATAAAGAAAGATTTCCCGAATATTGAGGTAGGGCTTCTAACAAACCCGCCAGTAATAGGTGCGGTTTTAGCGGCTATTAGAGAGGGGCAAATAAATGAGTAAAGCAATAGAGTATATTGAGAATATAGAAAATATTATTACAAAAGTGCTGTCAACACAAATGGAGAAAATAGACGAGTGCGCACGGCTTTTTGCTGATACAATCAAATCATCACACAATATTTTCTTTTTCGGAACGGGACACTCATCTCTTTTAGCACAAGAGGTTTTTTACAGAGCAGGCGGGCTTGCCAATGTCAGAGCGATTCTTGAAACATCACTTTTACTGAACGAATCTGCACATAAAAGCACAATGGTAGAAAGGCTCGAAGGGTACGCAGAGATACTTTTTAACCGATATGAAATTAAAGAAGGGGATACAATCGTAATTATTTCAAATTCGGGCAGAAACGGTGTACCGGTTGATATGGCAGAGCTTTGCAAAAATAAAGGTGTTAAGGTAGTGGGACTGACGAGCATAAATCACACAATGTCAGGCAAATCCCGCCACAAAAGCGGAAAAAGGCTTTTTGAACTCGCTGACATTGTGCTTGATAATATGGGCTGTGTTGGTGACGCTTCCGTTTATTTTCCCGCATTAAACAGAAATGCCGCACCAACTTCCACTGTTATAGGTGCGCTACTCTTAAATGCTGTTACAGCAAGAACCATTGAGTTTTTAAGTGACGACGGCATAACCGCAGAGGTTTGGTCAAGCAGCAATATTGACGGCGGCGACGAGATTAATGAGGAGTTTATTAAAAAATATAAAGGAGATATTATTTCGATATGATATATCCAAAACCACAAAAGTATGAGCTTTACGGCGAAATTTTATACAGCTTTATACCTGAAATTTTCACGACGGGTGACTTTTCTGAATATGCACTTTCGTTTCTTGAAGATGAACTTTCGAAAGAAAGAAAGGGTGAGCTAAACATTAATATAATTCTCACAGACGACAAAAACTCTCTTTATATCGAAGAAACACGGAAAATAAGCGATGAAAAATACACAATTTCTATTTCCGAAAAGGGCGATTGTGATATTACAATAACGAGCAAGAGGGGACTTTTCAGAGCACTTTGCACGCTTGCAAAGCTATTGAATGAAAAGACACTTAAAGCCGGAAAAATAGAGGATTATCCGCTGTTTTCAATGCGCGGTTATATTGAGGGGTTTTACGGTAATCTGTGGGAAACGGAAACGCGAAAAAGTGTTATGCGCCTTATGTCAAGGCATGGTATGAACACATTTTTCTATGCTCCGAAAGACGATGAGTACCACCGCGCGAAGTGGCGGGAGCTTTACCCTGAAAATAAGCGTAATGAACTAAAAGAGCTGTTTTTATTCAGTACAGAAAATGAGCTTGACTTTCATTACTGTATCGCTCCGGGATTAGATATGCGTTATACAAATAAAAATGATTTTGACACTCTTATTACGAAAATCAAATCTATTTATGATATAGGTGTAAAAAGGTTCGGGCTGCTTTTAGACGATATACCGGAAACACTTCAATACGAGGGGGATATTGAAAAATACGGCGAAACTGTCAACGCTCATATTGACCTTGTAAACAGTGTTTATTATGAGCTTAAAAAACTTGATAAAGACATAGAGTTTACAATGTGCCCGCTACAATACCACGGAAAAGGGGACGAGTATTTTATTTCAAAGCTTGGCAGGGGACTTGACAGTGAGATAAAAATTTTCTGGACGGGGCGAAATATCTGCTCACAGGAGTTAACCGTGCTTGAGGCAATTCGGTTTATCGAAAACACGCGCCACAAGCCTTTGTATTGGGACAATTTTCCCGTAAATGACGCGGAAATGTGGAATGAAATGCATTTAGGGCCTATTGAGGGGAGAGAAGAGGACCTTTACCGCTACTGTGACGGGATAATTTCAAATGTAATGGAATATGCCGAATGTTCAAAAATCCCGCTGCTTACAATTGCGGATTATCTTTGGAACCCAAAAAGCTATAACAAAGAGGAAAGCTATGACTACGCATTAAAAACTATATTAGGTGAAAAAGCAGATTTATTCAAATACTTTTCTGACCATCTGCAAGTATCCTGTCTTACAAAAAGCAGCTCAGTATTCCTTAGTGAAACTCTTTCAAAAGCACAATTCCTCTTAAATACGGGCAAACAGATAGAAGCATTCGCTATATTAACAGAGTATTTAGATAATGCCTTTTTTTGCTCAGAAATGCTAAAGGATATAGAAAATCCGCTCTTTAACGAGCTTAAACGCTGGTCTGAAAAATTTGAAAAGTGTTGTGAAATACTAAAACTTACGCTTGAAGTTCTGTGCACATGTGACAATGATACGAAAAATGAGCTATTAAATAAAGCAGAGCAATATGACAAAGATGCTACTATTTTAACAGGCTTTTGCCTGAGGGAAGCGGTACAGCAAGCAATAGAAAAGTAAAAAGAAAACCGGTAAAATCACTTAAAGATTTTACCGGTTTTATATACAGTAATATTTATTTCACACATACAAATGAGTTTTTATGAGCAGTACATAATAATCGGTGTATAAACAGTCTTATTAACCCAAATATTCAAATACACTGTTTTTAATTTTCCCCGCTCAACTTTACAACCTTTTTCGCCTGTGCCATAATCTTTTCATTGTGAGTGACGAGAATAATTGTTTTTCCCTGTTCGTTCATTTTACAAAGGATATCCATAACAGCTTTAGCGTTGCCATCGTCGAGCGAGCCGGTCGGTTCATCTGCGAGGATAATATCACACTTTTTAAGCATTAGTCTTGCAAGAGCCACTCTTTGCTGCTCGCCGCCCGATAGCTTATAAACCTTTGTAT
>LSQX01046993.1_pt7 | contig 21419 bp, 17 predicted proteins | sample 654561 | NCBI WGS metagenome assembly LSQX01 (sample SAMN04489861, study PRJNA283612) | anaerobic digester metagenome | isolation source: 4 biogas reactors fed with cattle manure at either 37C or 55C with and... | place: Denmark: Kongens Lyngby | collected 2014 | reverse complement strand
CGGGATTTGCTTCCAGCGTTATCTCCGCGTCCGGAGCGATCCCAAATAGCTTGCGACAAAAATCAAGTTCCTCAGCGAGGAACTTGACCGGTACTAGTGAAGGCGTACCGCCGCCGTAGTAAATTGTCTTTAAGGGCTGTATCTCGACACCTGCAGCTTCGGCCTCAGAGGCCAAACGCTGCAATTCGAGAACGACCGTCTCGTGCCAGCTGCGGTAGGTTTCATAGTCTGCCGAACTAATACTATAAAAATCACAATAGTGGCATTTTCTCTGACAAAAGGGTACGTGAATATAAAGTGAACTCACTACCTTCGTCAGAGAATTTGCTTTTTCAGCTTCCTGCATTAGCTTTGGCCGAATCTCTACTGTCTAGCCTGCGGTTCTTTGGCTCCTGTGTCCTCGACATCGGACAGAACTTCTTTAACAGAGACTGCTAAGCTGGCCAAGCCCTGTATGTCGGAAGGAATGATGATCTTGGTGGCGCGGCCGTCAGCGACCTTCGCAAAGGTATCCAGACTGCGCAGAGCTAGCAAAGCTTCGTCCGCTTGGACATCTTTGATCATCTGCAGACCTTTTGCTGTAGCTTCCTGCACCATCAGAATCGCCTTTGCTTCACCCTCTGATTCGCGGATTGCGGTTTCTCTCATGGCGTCAGCTCGCAGGATTGCGGCCTCTTTATCACCCTCGGCCACGCGAATCGCAGCTTCTTTCCGCCCTTCAGCGATCAAGATGCTCTCACGCTTTTCACGCTCAGCTTTCATCTGGCGTTCCATTGCGGTCTGGATGTCTTGCGGCGGCAGAATATTCTTCAGCTCAACACGGTTGACCTTAATACCCCAGGGATCGGTAGCTTCGTCCAAGGTAATACGCATACGAGTGTTGATTAGATCACGAGATGTAAGAGTCTCATCCAGTTCCAAATCACCGATAATATTACGCAAGGTAGTAGCGGTCAGGTTTTCAATCGCCAAGATCGGGTTCTCGATGCCGTAGCTGTAAAGCACTGGATCAACGACTTGGAAAAAGATGATGGTGTCGATTTGCATGGTAACGTTATCTTTTGTAATAACAGCTTGTGGTTGGAAGTCAGCGACACGCTCTTTCAAAGAGATTCTGCGCGCGATGCGGTCGATAAAGGGTATCTTCATGTGAATACCGGTCTGCCAAGTATTCTTGTAGGTGCCCAAACGTTCAATCACATAAACGTTCGCCTGCGGAACGACGCGCACGTTTTTGATAAGAATCAGAAAGATAAAGAGAATGACTGCAAGCAGTGCAATGATTTCCCCTATACCCGTTGCTGTCGTTTGTAATGCTGTGTAAATCAAAGTCATGTTTTTCTCCTTTTATTCTCTTGCAGAAGCGTTTTGTCCTAGTGTAGAGGCAAAAGCTTTTTCCTGCCGATACCTTCATTACAGTAGTTAATTATTCGTTATCTACTTCTTCCGGTACATCCTGAGGAAATTCCTCCGCAGGAGCGGGTTTGTTCCTCTTATGTCGTTTGACGACTGCCTTAACTCCTTTGAGTGTCAAAACAAGAACCTCAGCTCCCGGTTCGATGACTTCATCTTCGTCTTCAGTCCGTGCACTCCAAATCTGGTTATCTACTCTGATCAAACCACGACCGACTTCGGTGTCAATAGTTTCTGTAACGATACCAACTTTGCCGATAATACGGTCTGCATTGGTCGCCACAATGCGGCCTGCTGTTTTCATGTATCTCGGTCTGATCAGGAAAATAAATAGCAGCAAACCAATTACAGCTGCTGTAAAGAAAATCACTAGCTGTAGAGCTAAGGATGCTCCCAATAAACTGGCAATCACTGCAAAGATGGCAGCAACAATAAACCAGGTTGACGCCAGATTGAGGGTACTGATCTCGATCACACTGGCCAGCACTGCAATAAGCAGCCAGAATACCCAATCGCTGATACCAAGAATCGTTACATTCAGTAATAAATTAAGCATGTTTCTTTCTCCTCACTATGGTCTGTGGATAGTACTCATTGTTCAAAACTGTAGTTAATCGGTCCGCGTCGGCTCAATTGAAGCAATATAAAAGCGGTATTGTTAATACGTTTACTTAATCGATCTATGCTGGTTTCTTCGTCTTCAGCCTCTTCTTCTGTTTCGCCTTCTATAGTTTCATTAGCCTCTGTTTCGGTCTCGACTTCGTCTTTGAGTGTAGGCAAGTTTATATTGCTTTCTTCTTCCAAAGCGCGGAAGAACTCCTCCAAATGTTGACTTTCATCAAAGAGAGTCCCTGAGATCATGCCCTCAGTAGGAGCGAAACGTGGACTGGTGTTCTCTTGGCCGAGATCTTCTTTCGCAACGTTGTAGTCTCCTGATTCTATGAAAACCACCGGTATACCTGCTTCATCAAATGGCGTGTGGTCTGACTCAATCGTCGTCCATTCGCGATAAAGTCCTAACTGCTTGGGACCGCCGCCAATGGGAGAATGAGGCATGTAATAATCCGTCTGATTTGTATATACGGCGTAGCCGTTTTGCGTATTAAGTCTGTAATCAAAGAAAATATCTGTAACCTGATACAGTTTACGCCTCATTTCATAGCTTTTCTCGGCTCCTTCCATGACAGAGTTTTGTCCTGCATGGGCGTAGACTTTATCCCCTGCGTAGATCGGTCCAATGTTGACCATGGCATCGACAAGCTCCACTTCAGCGGAACTCAGAGATTGTAAATAGGCTTGAGCTCCTTCCTGCCTTCTGGTGCCTGCGCCAAAAAACACGAGATGGATATCGTATCCCGGTTTTGTCTGCAACATTTGCTTTGCAGTCATCATGACAGCAGCTACGCCTGAGGCATTGTTATGAATGCCGTCTGCTGTATTGATCGGCACCTGGCCATTCTCGTTTGCCGGAGGAGTGAATTCAGGTGTATCGTAGTGTGCTCCGATAATCAAAATTCTGTCGTCCAACGTTTCCGGAGCGTTCTCTACGCGGTCTTGCTCGAATTGGGGGGCATAGGTGAAGCCCGATCCGCTTATTTTCACAAGCACATTCTGAGATTCCATCAACTCTCCGGTCTTATAAAATGAAAACCTCTGCATTTCGGGCGTGTAACCAAAGAGTGTCAGTTGGTCGAAAATATACTGCGCAGCTCTCTCTTCTTCATCCGATCCGGGTACACGTCTCGGAAAGTTGCGAGCCAAAGTTTCCGCAAATTCTTTCCCGCCGAAACCGTAATCGGCATCACGCATACGCGCCTCAGGTTCATCACCTTGACAGGCAAGCAAAGGTAAAACTAATAAGAACACAGCCAAGACAATGCAAAAATAGCGTATGGAAAATCTAATATTTTCCTTTGTTAATAATTTATTAATTGACACTAGGTCTAAAAACTCCTTAAATCTGCAATTTCGCTTTAATTTTAGCATACAATCAATTATTGATTCTTGCATGAAAAGGCCCTATCATTGTCTTATAAAGATCGAAAGGATGCTGTAATAGTGGGCACAAATAGTTTTCGTACGCATAAAATTATCTCATACTCACTTAAAACAGCTCTGCTTTTCCTCGCTTTTATTTGCATCTTTTCACTGCTGGCAGTTCCCTTTAGCGCCCGGCAGGTACAAGCTACAGATGGCGACAACGAAAGTATGGCTGCAGCCTTTGTGCCTCCGTTCAGTCTACCGGCGGGTTTGGTTTTCAATGCCCCTGATCGTCCTCTTCTCTACAGTCACAACGCTGACGTCCCTTTGGAAATCCCTGCCGTCTCGCGCTTGATGACCCTTCTTATCAGCTCAGAGCGACTTACTGCGAATGATCTTATATTTATATCGGAAGAAGTTGAAGAGCTGGCAGCACTGGAAACGAACGCCACTTTCCTACTTGAAAGAGGCATGAACCTGCCCTATCAATATTTGATTCTGCGGCTTCTAATGCAAAACTCGGATGCCGCCGCGTTAGCCATTACTGAGCATCTTTTCTCTAACGAAGCAAATTTCCTCGCAGTCATGCAGCAAAGAGCCACTGAATTAGGCATGATAAATACTGAATTCAAGGCTGTCTTAATGTCCAAGGCGGAACGCGAGAATACTGCGCCTGCCTTTTATTCTGACCCCGAACTCGATTGGAATAATGTTGTTTTTCAAAGAGATGAGAACCAGGATCTGCGACCGGTAATAGACGGTCAACCTGTGCCGAACATAATGCCCGACTTTGCTGAGATGGATGTATTTACAGCCAAAAGCAGCCTCAATGACCTCTCTCTGCTTCTACAAGCCATACAAGCCAGTAGGTCGGCGATGCAATATCTCCAGGTGAGTGAGCAGTTGGTTTCCGTACAAGCCGAGGACGGCACTAGGGTAATCCCGATGCGTTCTAACATCTCCCGTCTCTTCACCCTCTCCGAGGGCAAGGTGGATGCAGCTTTTCATCATCGTTCCGACCGTTTTTCGCTAAGCGTCAGTTTTGGTAGAACCGCAGATGATATCCCTATAAGCACTTTACTTGTTTCTGCCAAGCAAAGCCCCTTGATTGATGAAACCCTGAAACTCTATGACAGCATAGATCAGCATTATCAAAGGACTCCTCTGACAGAGGAGGGTGAGATCGTCAATGGTTACAGCGAAAGAACTGAAAGTGGCGAGAGCTTTTCTCTGCAGTATTTGGATACCATTTACTACATCCACCCCACTGACGATTTTTATCTCAAGGATGACGTTATTTATGTGGGCAATGCCCCTTACCTACTACCCATTCAAAAAGGGAGTATGACAGGTCAGATCATCTTCGAAATGTTGGACGGCACCAGAATCCCGGCTAGAGTGGGACCCGATCGCGATATCATTTCATCCAATACTTTTCTGGCTAGGTTTGTCAGCCTACTTTATAACAACGCCAATCTAGGCAGGATGATCATAGGGTTAGCCTTCTTTATCTGCATTATTCTGGCAATTCTTCTGTTCAGGGAGATACTGCGTCTACTATATTGGCGGCGAATGCTGCGACTCGAGCGTGGCAGACTTCCTTATAAGAGGAAATAGTTAAGAGTTTCTACGGATCCAAGGTTTGATTCGCTCATCATAAAAAGCTTCGAAATAATAAAGCACCTGCCGATAGATAATCAGCAAGAGCTGAAATGCTACGAACAGGATAAGCAACAAGAGCCAAAGGTCCAGGTTGAGGCGATTGGTAACGAAGCTGTCCAATCCGACAAGTCTAATCAGTGCGAACAAGATAAGGCTCATAAGGGCATGAGAGATCAGGTATTGAGCTATTTTGGGAATCTGCAGTCGCGCAAGCTGCAAAGTTAACAGTGTCAAAGGTCCTATGAAGATAGCGAAAATTGCCGCGTGCACCAAGCCCGGATAGGTCAGGCTGAGGAGGCTAATACCTAATGCGACTAATAATGCACCGGTGAGCCTCATCTCAAAAAAAGCTGTAGCTACTACCAAAGAAGCGAGAAGAAGCAGAAAAAGTCTTCCCGTGGGTAAAACGCCTGAGAGGATCACGAAAATCCAGCCAAGGGCGATCAAGATACCGCCCAGCGCGATCATGAAAGTTGGTCTTGTGGTTTTCCTATCTGAAGGCATGCTTTTAGCAGCAAAGGCAGAGGTCACCGCCCATACATTCGCAGCAGCTATCGGCGCAGCAGAGGCAAGCCATCTGCTCACAGCAGCCTGAGCCGGAAGAGCGGTAATAAGGTGATTGGTTTTGCTGGTTTTGCTGACCATAGGGGGTGCGATAGGCACCGTAGCCGTATGGGTTTTGATTGGGTGGTCTCTGATAAGGACCTGCGTTTTGCCTGTTGCCCTTGGTCAACTGATCGTAGGCGATGTTGACTTCCTTCATTTTCTCCTCGGCCAGCTCCTTCATCGTTGGATCTTGATATCTGTCCGGGTGGTATTTTTTGGTCTGTTCAAGATAAGCGTCACGGATTTCCTTCTCCGTGGCTCCGCGTCTGACGCCTAAAACATCATATGGGTCTTTTGCCATTTTTATCTAATCTCCCAGTTCAATCTCTCAGTTCCAAGTCGGCTGTTACACCCGGGGTAGTTCTATTCCCGCCAAAATCCGCTCACGTGTTCTCTCTAAACCGATGGTGGCAATATTTCCAATGATAGCTCCGCCGCGCTGATACGGCAGGAGCGCTAGCAAACGATCTACTTCTTCTTCGTTTTCCTTGAGCTGTTCCTCAGCAAAGATGCGACTGTCTTCCTCAGAAAATTTCAATAGTGGATTCCACTGTTTATTATGAAGGTCGTCTTCCCGATCGTCAAACGCATCCATCAGGTAAACCCATTTGCCCAAGGCAAAGCCGACGTCGGGCAAAACCCGAATCAATAACTCTCTTTCAGGAATATCCACAATCTCTGCTCCTGTAGCAAAAAGATCGGACAAAAGCTGTCCGAAAACATTAGCGGCAGCCGGATCGTAGTCACCCTTTTCCATCTCATTCAAATTCTTAAGTGAGGCTTCAATCTTCGCACTTAGTTCGGGATACTGCCGCCCGGCCTTCTTTCCGGAACGCCTGAGCAGTAGGCTTTGCATCTGCCCGACAAATGGCCGTTCATCTTGAGCATTGTCCAAGGCGGAATAGTAGGCTAGAAGAATGCTGGCATCCGCTGCAAAATCCAAAGCCGCATGATTTTTGCTGATTGCTTTTTTTTGAATGGGATTCAGAACGCATCCTTCTCGCACCATCTCACTGTCCTCAAGCGAAAGAGCTAAGAGCAGCAATGCCAAAAAGGTCATGTCATAAGTCACAACACTGCGCTGAAGATTTCCATAGCGCAGTTTAATCGCTTTACATAAACCACAATAAATTGAGCGATAACGCGAGAAATCTCGCATCAATAATAATTCTTTTTCCGGTCGCACATATCCAAACATATTTGATCCACAATGAGTCGTTAAGCTTGTATTAGTCAGCTTATTCATTGCATGGTATCATGAACAAGCTCAAATAACTAACTCAGAATTAGACAAGGACGTGAACTTATATGACAAAAAATAATTCCAGCTGTTCCTTCCCGACTTCCGGTGATCGCCTCACGCCGCCGGAAGAAGTCAGGACGGATAACGAACTGTCTCATTTTATAATTGATGCCATAGATGAGGACATGGCTGAAGGCGGTCGCACTGAAGGCATGACTGTACATACAAGGTTCCCACCCGAACCGAACGGCTTGCTTCATATCGGACACGCCAAGGCCTTGGTAATCAATTTCGGCCTGGCAGATCGCTATCAAGGCTTATGTAATCTGCGCATGGATGACACCAATCCAGCGAAAGAAGATGAAGCTTATGTTAAGGCTATTAAAAAAGACATTCATTGGCTGGGTTATGACTGGGAAGACCGTTTTTACCACGCATCCGATTACTTTGAGCAGATGTACAAGTATGCGGAAGAACTGATCGAAAAAGATCTAGCTTTCGTCTGCGAGCAGACGGCAGAGGAAATACGTGAAACCCGCGGCACTCTGACCTCTCCCGGCCAGGAGAGCCCTTGGCGCAACCGACCCAAAGAGGAGAGTCTTGACCTCTTCCGCCGCATGAGAGCAGGCGAGTTTGAGGACGGTGCTATGACTCTCAGAGCCAAGATCGACATGAGCTCAGGCAATATGAATATGCGCGATCCGGTCATTTACCGCATCGCCCATCTGGAACATCACCGCACCGGAGATGATTGGTGCATTTATCCGATGTACGATTTCGCACATCCACTGAGTGATGCCTTGGAGCATATAACTCACTCTCTCTGCTCACTTGAGTTTGAAGATCACCGTCCGCTCTATAATTGGTTTATCAATAATACTTCGGTACCATCCAAGCCGCGTCAAATTGAATTTGCCCGGCTGAACCTCAGTCATACCGTTATGAGCAAGCGCAAACTGCGCCACTTGATTGAGAACGATGTTGTCGCTGCTTGGGACGATCCCAGGCTGCCCACACTCTGTGGCTTACGTCGCCGCGGCTACACCCCGCGTTCCATTAGAGATTTCTGCGAACGCATCGGTGTCTCCAAAGTCGACAGCGTCGTAGATGTGGCCTTCCTCGAGCATTGCCTGCGCGAAGACTTGAACGAAAGAGCTCCTCGAGCTATGGCTGTGTTGGATCCCTTACCTCTGACGATCACTAATTATCCCGAAGGCAAAACGGAAACTCTCATGATGAGTAATATTCCACGCAATCCCGAGGCCGGACAGCACGAGATCACCTTCTCACGTCACCTGTGGATTGAGCGCGATGACTTCCAAGAAGATCCTCCCAAAAAGTACTTCCGCCTCTTCCCCGGTAACCATGTCCGACTGGCGAACGCTTATATTGTCGAGTGTACAGGTTTTAAAAAGGACGAGAACGGCGAAATAATCGAAGTTCTGGCTGAGTATAATCCGGATACAAAAGGCGGCACTGCACCCGAGGGTCAAAAAGTGCGCGGCACCATCCACTGGGTGGATCAAGCCACAGCCAAAGATGCTGAAATCCGCCTCTACAATAACCTGTTCACCGCAGAAGAGCCGGAAAAAGAAGCGGAAGACCATCTGGAATTGGTCAACCCTGATTCCCTGCAAGTGCTCAGTGCCAAAGTTGAACCCTCACTGGCGGAAGAAATCTCCCCTATAGGCTATCAGTTCATGCGCAACGGATACTTTATTCATGACATTAATGACTCTAAGCCTGACGCTTTGGTTTTCAATCGCTCGGTAGCTTTGAAAGATTCCTACAAACCACCGCAAGCATAAGTTAAGATTTAAATGATAAATGGAGCGGCATGACGGGCCCGTCATGCCGCTTTTTTATTGGCGCGCTTATTTTACTTAATCATGCTTTTTGCGGATTAAAGACATTTCACAATTTTATGCTTGACAAGTTATTAGCTTCTGTTTAGACTATAGTTCGCTTGTTGAAATTTTACTATTTCACATCGCCGTGGGGGCGTAGCTCACTTGGGAGAGCGCTTGAATGGCATTCAAGAGGTAAGGAGTTCGATCCTCCTCGTCTCCACCACAAAAAGGGCTTGCAGTTAATTAACTGCAAGCCCTTTATTTATTAGCTGAAATTATCTAATGGAAACTCAAGATCTAAACATGGAACTTTCTTTGCAGCAAAGCAAAAAAGTCAAGTGAATAATGCCGGACGCTTCTTGCCCCTCTAAGGAACAAAGACGCCACGAAAATAAAATATCCTGAAAGTACGTTTGATACGGTCATTACCACAGAACCTCCTTTTGAACTGATATTCCTTGCGATAGTAGCAATCTTTCAAATTCATGGGCCATGATCGGCTCTTCTTGATTACTGGTGTAGGTTACGTACATTTGCTCTGCTAAAGTAATTATAGCAGCACTGGTACAGGCTACCCTATCCGGTCCGATAATGGTTTCGACACCTTCAATCTGCTCCATCATCTCCGGGGGTGCTGTAAAGCGCCCCAAGTTCGTAAGTGTCGTTGTTTTCGACTTACTGCCCATCGCCTTGTACACTGATCTAATCACCAAGTTCTTTAGAGGCAAGGGTGCAAAACGTAAAAAGCTTCTTTCATTGGCCACATTAGGGGCAATTGAAGCATAAAGCTTCTCGGGCACCAAGGCCTGCTTCATATATTCTTGCACTGATAAAGCAATTTCTTCGAGTGATGTTTTTTCAAAAGGCGGCGCCAGTTCGGGACTAACAATCCAGGAGCAATTTCGAAGACTCTGCGTCGGAAAGAAGGAGCGCATATTAACCGGAACCGAAACTTTCACAGGTAGTGGTTTTTTCTTCTTGTTCTTCAATTGTTCTTGGTAGGCAATATAGAGTTTTACCGCTACCAGATATTCAGTTATAGTTACACCGATCGCCTTTGCTTTAGCTTTGACTTCTTCCACGGGCATCCGGTATGAGATCATATGACGCTCGTTTGATTTGCGTTTGTCGCCCGGCATTCTATAGGCTTTGCCATTATACTCTCTGCGAGTTTTCTGCGGCAGAGGCATTCTCTGAAAGGCATCTTCCATCTCCCCACTATTAGGCTCTTCGCTCGGATCAAGCACGCCGCTATGGTAAGGAACGTCCGTACCGCTTAGTCTCAGGTATTCGGCTACGAGGGTTTTCAAGAAAACCATCGAACCGGCACCATCCGTAATGGCATGGAAAAAATCTATAGAGATCCGTCGCTCCAGGTAACTTACCCGCAACAAATGCATATTCTTTTCTTGCCAAGGAATATACTCACAAGGGCCACCCTCGTCTTCCTGAATGAGTAGACGTTTGGGGTTCTTTTCCAAATAGTACCAAAACAATCCTGTGCATAATTGAGTCTGCAATATAGGGAAACGGGGAAAAACTGAATCCAGAGCTTCTTGTAAGGTCTGAGGATTAATTTCGCTTCTCAGGATTATACTTACTCGAAAAACTGAATTCCATTTGGATGTAGTGATTGCAGGATATAACTTGCCTGCATTATCGAGACGATACCACTCTCTATGTCGAACAGCAGTTGGATAACTTGCTGATGTACTTGTCACTTTATATAAATCCTCCACTCAATGCCGCAAATGGCATTGGTTCATTTTAACAATATTATGATTGATAATAACATGAAGCAAGTCTTGAATTGTGATGCTACAACAGTAGACTTGGCAAAATTTTATGTCAAAAGAACCATATAAGGCAAACACTCTCCTAAAAGGTACACTTTCAATACTCAAAATATGCTTATAAATAGGGCTTTTCGGGTTTATTTCTACTCTGTAATGCTCATTCTATGACAGACTTAATGTTGGCCGGGCAAAGCAAAACTAAGCCGCTGTGTTAGAATGGTTTTGTTATTTTGCTAAGTTTGAAGGGAACTATTGATGGATCTGCAAGAACTTAAAATAGCTGCTCAAGACGGCGTTGAAGCCAGAGAGCGAAAATCTCAAGGCGTTAGAGCTGCGATACTGGGGATCAGCCTCAATATTTTTCTTGCTATTTCTAAATTGCTTGCCGGATACCTCTCCGGAAGTGTTGCGATAAGTGCAGATGGCTGGAATAACGTTTCCGACGCTTTTTCCTCAGTCGTAACTTTATTTTCTTTCGTCTATTCCAGCAAACCTGCGGATAAGGAACATCCCTTTGGCCATGCGAGAGCCGAATATATAGCCTCTTCCATAATCGCACTTGGTATGTTGATAGTCGGCTTAAGTCTGGCACGCCAGTCCATAGAGCGTATTATTACTCCGGTAGATTTGAGTTTCGACCTCATTTCCTACCTCTCCTTAGGCTTTTCCATTGCTGTGAAAGGATTTCTGTTTTTCTTCTATCAAGCAAGAGCAAATCGTTTGAGCTCTCCTGCCATGCGCGCAAGTGCCAAGGATAGTCTGGCAGATACTCTCGCCACGCTGGCAGTGTTATTTTCCACCATTGCTTTTACCCTCTGGGGGGTTAATCTTGACGGGCTCGCCGGTCTGATCGTTAGTGTATTTATTCTGTGGTCAGCAATTGATATCATGCGTAACATGATCAATCGGCTGATAGGCTCTCCGCCCTCCAATGAGCTGGAAAATCATATTATCGACGAGATCATGGAATCTGATCCGCGCATCATCGGCGTGCATGACCTTTTGGTTCACGATTATGGACCGGGCAATATGCATGCATCCGCCCATGTCGAAATTGACAGCAAAATAAGTTTCATTGCCGCACACCTCTTGCTTGATCGGATAGAGCGTCGTTTTTACGACGAATATGGTTTGGAATTGGTGCTGCACGCTGATCCGACAAGTTTGAAGGATCCGCTCAGCAAAGAACTGGAAGAGCTCCTGTATCAAGCTGCTCACAGTATCGATGAGAAAGTGGACGTGCACGATCTGCAACAGTTTGAGACAGAGAATGAATCGATTCTAGCCTTCGACGTCTCCCTGCCCGATGAGATAGAAATTGACGATGATGAGGTGCGCCAAACTTTCCGAGACTCTATTGCCCACGCACATCCTGAACTACAGCTGATTATTGCAGTGGAACGAGCGTATCAGACGAGCAGTACTGAGCAGATTCCGGAAGGCGACATCAAAGAAAAGTAATTTTTCAAGTTCATTTCTTGTCAATATTCAAGTGTTTTAATTGTATATCAACGATACTTTTGTTAAGCTTATCGAGAGGGGTAAGTTACATATATTTCTTACATGAAAAGTGAGGTATTTGTGTGAAACGACTAATGTCAGGGAATGAAGCAGTAGCCCGCGGTCTTTATGAAGCCGGAGTTAAAGTAGCCAGCGCATATCCGGGTACTCCGAGCACAGAGATTTTAGAGAACTTAAGTCAATATGAGGGTGTCTATTCAGAATGGGCACCGAACGAAAAGGTTGCAACTGAAGTCGCCTACGGCGCTTCCATTGCAGGTGTCCGCTCGATAGCGGTGATGAAACACGTTGGTATTAATGTCGCTGCCGATCCAATCTTCAATGCTGTCTACGACGGAGTGGGTCGGGGTTTTGTCATCATCTCTGCGGACGATCCCAGCATGCACTCTTCGCAGAACGAACAGGACAACCGTCATTATGCGCGTGCTGCCAAAATGCCGATGTTTGAACCGTCAGATAGCCAGGAATGTCTCGACATGATTCGGGAGGCATACGAGCTCTCTGAGCGCTTTGACACGCCGGTGTTCTTCCGCATGACCACACGAGTCTGCCATTCTAAGAGCCTCGTTGAACTTGGGGAAGCTCAAGAGATTGAGCCTTTACCCTACAAGAAAAACCCTGCGAAATTCATCAGCTCACCCGCTAATGCTAGAGCGCATAGGCCGATCTTGGAACAAAAAATGTACGATTTAGCCGAATACAGTGATACAAGTGACTTCAATAAACTTGAAATTAATAAGACTGAATACGGCGTAATCACCTCCGGCATCTCGGTGCAATTCGCACGTGAGGTTTTCCCGGCTGATTATTCCTTTTTGACTTTGGGCTTCACCTATCCCCTTCCGGAAAACTTGATTCGCAAATTTGCCGAGGAGGTCAATGAGATATATGTCTTAGAGGAGCTGGATCCTTTCCTGGAAGAGCAAATTAAGGCCCTCGGCATCACGGTGCGCGGTAAGGAGATCTTCCCCGAGATGTTCGAATTCAACCCCGTTATTGTGCGCGATAGCCTCAGCGGCGAAAGAAGCGAGCCCGTAGAATTAGATGTGACTCCGGTGGCTCGTCCACCCTCTCTTTGCCCGGGCTGCCCTCACCGCGGTTTTTTCTACACCATTCGCAAGCAAAAAAGGGCCATCATCGCCGGCGATATCGGCTGTTACACATTGGGAGGTTCAGCTCCCCTAAGCGCAATTGATTCAGTCATTTGCATGGGAGCAGGCTTCTCAGCAGCGATGGGAATGGCCAAAGCCTTTGAGGTCAGCGGAGAAGACAAAGTCATCTTCGGTGTGTTGGGAGATTCGACCTTTTTTCACAGCGGCATTACCGGCGCTATAGAAATACTCTATAATCGCGGCCGCGTGATCCCGGTGGTACTGGATAACAGCACTACCAGCATGACCGGGCAGCAAGATAATCCGGGCACCGGCAAGACACTTTCCGGTGAGATCGCCGAGAAGGTTTCGATCGAAGCTATCTTTAAGGCTATCGGTTATAGCAAAATTATTAATGTTGACCCCCAAGATCTCACGGCTATGGAAGCTGCCGTTGAGGAGGCGATTCAGGCGGAAGTGCCTTGTGCCATGATCGTCAAGCGGCCTTGCGTACTTATTAAGGATATCGAACATGATTTCAAGCTTTGTGCTGTCGATCGCGATAAATGCACCTCTTGTAGGCGCTGTCTCCGCGTTGGTTGTTCAGCTATTTATTATATCGATAATAAATCCTACATCGACCCAAGCTTATGCGTCGGCTGTACTGTCTGTCTGCAAGTCTGCAATTTCGATGCTATACACATAGTCGAGTAAAGCCGTGTGATTCAGAAGGAAAAAGAAAGTAGGTTGTCTGATGAGTGAAACAGTGAAAAATATAGTCTTGATCGGTGTTGGTGGCCAAGGAACGATCTTGTTCAGCAATATCCTTACTACAGCTCTGGTTGCCGCCGGCTACGATGTGAAAATGAGTGAGGTCCACGGCATGGCACAACGAGGCGGCAGCGTGTCAACGCAAATACGCTATGGCAAAAAAGTATATTCACCCTTAATCGGAATCGGCGAGGCGGACATTCTGCTGGCTTTCGAACGCATGGAAGCTGTACGTGGCGCAGAATATTTGAAGGAAGGCGCCCTAGTAATTGTCAACGATTACGCCATCATGCCTCCTCCGGTTGCTTCAGGCAAAGAAGTGTATCCGGACAATTGCATCGAGGCTCTAGAAAAGAAGTTCAAAGTAACATCCTTTAATGCGGCCGCAGTTGCCGAAGAGCTAGGCAATACACGAGTAATGAACATCGTTATGCTGGGAGCAATGGCTGAGTTATTACAGTTAGAGGAATTAGATTGGGAAGCGGCTCTCAGAGAAAATATTCCCGAACGTTTCCTCGCGCTAAACCAAGAAGCCTTTCAACGCGGTCGTGAATTAGCTCGAACTAAGGAGGAAGTCCATGCGTCCTAATCTACCTTTTACTCTAAATAAAGAGTCTCTCCATTACGGTCAGCAACGCTCGGCTATTCGCGAACTATTTGACTATGGCCAGATCAAGGCCAAAGAAATCGGAGCGGAAAACATATTTGACTTCAGTATCGGTAACCCGAGCATACCTCCCCCGGCAGAAGTACAAGCCGCTTTTCTCGAGCTATTGCAAGAGCGAGACCCACAAGCACTGCACAGCTATACAAGTAGTGCGGGCGATATGACTGTGCGCCAAAGCATCGCCGATTCACTCAACAGGCGCTACAAGACCAATTATGCGGGCAGCAATATTTTCATGACCTGCGGCGCTGCGGCAGCCTTATCTAGTAGCTTTAGAGCTCTAGTAGAAGAGGGCGAAACAAACGAGTTTATAGTCTTGGCTCCCTATTTCCCTGAATACAAACCCTTCATAGAGGGTCAAAACGGTACGATGCGTGTAATCCCAGCCTGCCCTCCCTCATTCGGCATCGACCTAGACGCGATTGAACAAAACATAAACCCCGCCACCAGGGCGATTATCATCAACTCTCCTAATAATCCCAGCGGCAAATTATATAGCGAGCAGGAACTGGAAGAACTCGCCTCTCTCTTACGCAAAAAGTCGAGAGAATACAAGAGACCCATCTTCATCGTGTCTGATGAACCTTATCGCGAACTCGTCTACGATGGCAAAGTAGCACCACATATTCCTGCCATCTATGAGTATACGGTCATGACCTATTCCTACAGCAAATCCTTGTCTATTCCGGGCGACCGCATCGGCTATGCTCTGGTACCGCCCACTTTCGAAGGCCATGAATTGCTCTTCGCTGCGATCGGCGGCGCTGCACGCGGCATGGGTTACGTCTGCGCTCCGAGCCTTTTGCAGCACATGATCGGACTAACAGTAGATGTCAAGACAGATACGGATACCTACGATAGCAACCGCAAGCTTCTCTATAACGGCCTGCGCGAAATCGGTTACGAAGTACTCTTGCCTGAAGGCGCGTTCTATCTTTTCATGAAAGTACCCGGCGGCGATGCTCCTGCCTTCTCTGAGTTCTTGCGCGATGAATATAATGTGCTGGCAGTCCCGTCTGACAGCTTCGGCTGTGAAGGTTATATGCGAGTCTCATATTGTGTGGCAAAGAAAACCATCGAGAACGGTTTAAGCAGATTTAAAGATGCTTACGAAAAATATAGATAGTAGTACCAACAAATAGCCCCGACAGAAGTGCCGGGGCCTAGTTTTATACAGGATTGTTTTGCCGTAGGAAATCATCCTTCAGCTTCCAGAGTTTCTCCGACAAGTCGACATAATAGGTTTGGGGTTTTTCAAAGCGTTTGACAGTATCCCACAGCGTTCCTTGCTGCTCTAAGCAGAAAGATCGGATTTCTTCGACACTCTTCTTCTTATAGACTGACTTGCCTCGCACAAATACCGGTTTGAGTAAGGCTTCTGCGCGGAAATCAGGCAAGGTCTTCCTTTTCCAAGTATGGTAAGGATCGAAAATAGTCAAAGGTTTGCTGTCGTCTATGACTTCGTCCGCTAAGGTGATCAGGTCCGCCTCCGCCTTGCCCGTAGCACGGTCAAAGAGACGGTAGACTTGTTTGTCGCCGGGATTGGTCACCTTCTCCGGATTGTCGGAAAATTTCATCTTCGGCTCCAAGTGGCCGTCTTCTTCCACCGCGGCTAATTTGTAGACACCGCCGAAAACAGGATCCGAGCGCGAGGTAATCAGTCGCTCACCGACGCCGAAGTTATCAATTTTCGCCCCTTGATGCAGTAGCTCTCTAATCAGATATTCATCCACTGAATTGCTGACCGTAATACCGCAATCGTGCAGACCGGCCTCATCCAGCATTTTCCTGGCATTTATACTGAGATAAGTTAAGTCACCTGAATCGATTCTGATCGACTTGAGACGCTTGCCCAGAGGCTCTAAGACATCTTTAGCCACGCGAATAGCATTGGGTACGCCGCTACGCAAGGTATTGTAGGTATCTACTAATAGCTGAGCATCATCAGGAAAAGCTTCCGCATAAGCTACGAAGGATTCATATTCCGATGGAAAAGCCTGCACCCAACTATGCGCCATAGTCCCCATGACCGGGATATCAAAATATTCACCCGCAATCGTGCAAGAAGTTCCGCTTACACCGCCAATATAGGCAGCACGAGCACCTAATACCGCAGCATCGACCCCCTGGGCGCGGCGGGCGCCGAACTCCATAACTGTCCTCTCACCTGCCGCTCGCACAATGCGAGAAGCCTTGGTAGAGATCAAACTTTGATGGTTTAAAACCAGCAAAATCATGGTCTCGATCAATTGCGCTTGCATGATCGGTCCCTTAACTTTCAGAATCGGTTCGCCGGGGAAAATCGGCAGTCCTTCGTTTACTGCCCAGACATCACAAGTAAATTCGAAATCACGTAAATAATCAATAAAATCCTGATCAAAGACCTTAAGACTCTCCAAGTAGTCGAGGTCTGCATCATCAAATTCCAGACTCTTTAAATGATCTACAAGCTGTTCCAGACCGGCCATAATGGCAAAACCACCATTCTCCGGTACTGTGCGGAAAAACATGTCAAAAACCGCTTCCGTATCCTGCATACCGCTCTTGAGATAACCATTTGCCATGGTGAATTCATAGAAGTCAGTTAACATCGTCATATTGTGACGATTAGTCCATTTCAATTCCATCAACCCCTTCTTTCCGGCCGCTCTTACGGTCCTTGTGTAGTCCTTAACTCGACTTTACTATCACTTATCTTCGTTTGCAAATATAAGACTCGTAATCTTTGCACTCAGTCTTCTGCTTGCCAGTCGCGGTACTGCCAGCGATCACGGCCAAATAATTTCTCTTTATAAAAAACCCGCTCCAAGGTCAAACCCGAAGCAGACAGCGTCGGCCCCATTACCCTACGTTCACCGGCCCGCAACATCTCCGGGATATCTGCAGCTGCAATTTTCCCCAGACCCACATAGAGAAGCGTGCCGGCCAGAATCCTCACCATATGATAGAGGAAGCCATCTCCGATCACGCGCAAATGGAGAAAGGGACCGGCCTCTTCCAGAATTAAAGAGTAAAGCGTGCGGCAAGGTCTGGGGGAAGGACTGCCTTGATCCATCAGTGCAGTGAAATCGTGTTCACCCAGAAAAGAATCAGCCGCGGTTTGCATAGCTTTGATGTCGAGTTTTTGCGGAACGTGATGAGATTGGAAGCGCTCAATGACCGGGCGCGTCTTACTCAGATAAAAGGTGTAGGTGTATTCCTTACCCAGTGCATCGAAGCGTGGATCAAATTCATCGGCTACGATTCTGGCTTCCCTCACCGCCACACCCGGAGAAAGTTTTGTATTCCAGGCCAAGGGTATCCGCTCCACAGGAATGCTGCTTGCTGTACGAAAGGAAGAAATGTGCCTCCGGGCTGAGACTCCGGAATCGGTCCTACTACTACCTATGAGGACAATCCGCTCAGAGCTAAGTTCAAACCAAGCGTCTTCCAGCTCGGCCTGTACTGCGTGCGCATTCTCTTGACGTTGCCAACCACAGAAATCTACACCCAGGTATTCACAAGAGATGGCTATATGGAGATGTTCGGTTTTTTTCATCATCATATTCTAAACCAGCTTAAGGTCGGTAAAAGTGGTTGGACCACAATTACCAGCACAAGTAAGACAACGATCACGCCCAGTAATGAATACTCACGCCAGCCGAGGCGAGTGGTGCTTTTGCGAGTTCTGCCCGCTTCACCTTGATAACAGCGTGCTTCCATCGCGGTAGCCAGATCCTCTGCCCGCCGGAAGCTGGAGATGAAAAGCGGCACCAGGATACTCACCATACCGCGGATTTTGGAGATAAAATTTCCTGTATCGTAGGAGGCTCCGCGCGAAGATTGTGCTTTCATCAGCTTGTTTGCTTCTTCGAGCAGGGTCGGTACAAAACGCAGGGCAATTGACATCATCATAGCGAATTCATGTACCGGAAAGCGCAGATACTTCAACGGTGATAGCAAACGTTCCACCCCGTCCGCCAAGGCGGTTGGTGGAGTTGTAAGCGTCATAAATAAAGATGTATTTATGACTAACAAAGTTATTCTGAGAGCTGTTAGTGCTCCTGTAATAATGCCTTCCAGACTGATATTAAATACCCAAAAAGACACGATTGCCTCGCCTTGTCCACTCAAGACGTGAATAAGGAAGGCGAAGATAATGATAAATAAAATGGGACGAACGCTTTTTATGACTAGGCCGAACGGAAGCTTTGAGAGTTTAATCAAGAGCAAGGTCAGGAGCGTCATAAGTATGAGGATATAGGGATGCTGGGACATCAGGACGACGACCATCAGGGCGATGGCTGCGACTAATTTCACACTACTGTTTAGATGGTGTAAGAGTGAGTCAGCGGCGAAGGTTCTACCAAGAAGTGAGATACTGGACATTATCTTCCTCCTTTTGGCAGGCTATCCAAATAAGCAGTCAAAAGCGCGTAGAGCCCTTCTTCGGCCGAATAGGCGTTTGTCAGGAGCTCGGGATAATCCGCTTTCAAGATATTCAAGAATTCTACTGTAGCAGGCAGGCTTAAGCTGGCTTGGCTAAGCAGTTCCTCGTTGGAGAAGATTTCTTCCGGTGATGCGAAGGCGAGTACTCTGCCCTCGCTCATTATCAGTAAGCGGTCTGCGGTGCGTGCTACTGCCTCCATATCGTGCGAAATTAAGACAATAGTTTTCCCGGCTTCTGAAAATTCTCTTAAATCTCGGAGGATGCCTTCGCGGCCTTCCGGGTCGAGACCGGCACTCGGCTCGTCCATAATCAGAATTTCAGGATTTAAAGCTAAAACACCCGCTATAGCTACTCGTCTCTGTTCACCGCCGGACAGCTCAAACGGAGAGCGCTCCATCAGGTGAGAGACCCCACTGATTTCCGCTGCGCGCTCCACGTTAGCTACCAGCTCCTCGTGTGAAAATTTCAACTCCTTAGGCCCGAAAGCGATATCGAGCGCGACCGTCTCCTCGAATAGCTGGTCTTCGGGATACTGGAAGAGTAGTCCTACCAGACGCCTGATCTGTCGAACATTCTTCTTCTCCGACAAATCTAAGGACAATACTAAGACTTTACCTTTTTGCTCGGGCCGGATCAGTCCATTAAGATGTTGTGCCAAAGTAGATTTCCCGGAGCCCGTGGCGCCGACAATTCCGAGGATTTCTCCTCGACTGCTATCCATCGTCACGTTGTGCAAAGCAGTTACCTTCTGCAGCGGATTATCGTCATAGGTAAAAGAAAGATCATTAATCTGTACAACAGTCTCTTTTTCGTCCGGACGTTGGCGCTGTCCCGCCTTAATCCGTCTTTCCAAGCGCTGTTGCTCATCGAGCAAAATGTCTGTAGAAAACTCTTGTTCTCGAGCTTTTTCGAGGACGTCTCTGACATGCACGGCAGCCTCTTTTACATCAATGATGGCGTCAGGCTCGATCTCATTACAAAAAATTCTTTTAATGTTTTGGGTAATTTCGATAAAAGGGGGAACATCAAGTTTCAGCTCGCGCAACTCGTGCGGTCGGCTGAATATCTCCTGGGGCGTGCCACTTCTGACAATGCTGCCTTCGGATAAGAGCAAAATATAATCAGCTGCTAAGGCTTCTTCCATATAATGCGTGATCTGAACGATGGAGAGACCTTCCTCTTCACGCAATCTGATGATCAGCTGCATCAACTCAGCCCGTGAGACAGGATCGAGCATGGACGTCGCTTCATCTAATATTATGCAGGAAGGTTGCATCGCTAAGACGCCGGCAATAGCCAGTTTTTGCTTCTGCCCTCCGGAGAGCTCATGTGGAGCTCGATCACGCAGATCAGACAGCCCGGTCAAGCCCAAGGCTTCGTCGACTCGTCGATCAATCTCTTCTCTTGCCACGCCGAAATTGGACGGGCCGAAAGCAACATCCAAAGCAACTGAAGATTCAATTATCTGATTGTCGGGATTTTGGAAGACCATGCCACATTGACGACGGATCTCATAGATCAGATTGTCGTCTGTAGTATCGTGACCGGCAACAGTAACCGTACCTTGGTCAGGCAAAAGCAAGCCATTCATGAGTCGGGCTATGGTTGACTTACCGGAACCATTGGCTCCGAGAATGGCTAAATGTTGACCTCGAGGCAGTGAAAATGATACGTCATTGACAGTAGGCTCGCTATCAACGTCCGTATCATAATAAAAAGAAACGCGATCAAATTCTAAGATCGGGTCCATGAACAAATGCTTTCTAGAAAAGAGGCCGCGTTAGTCACACAGCCTCTTTAAAATTTTAAACAAGTTCCAACAAGACCATTGGTGCGGCATCTCCGCGCCTCGGTCCAATTTTTATCATTCGCGTATAGCCGCCAGGTTTGCCTTCATAGCGCGGCGCTACATTGCTGAAAAGATAGTTTACGGGCTTAATACGTTCGCCCTCACTGTTGTACGTATCTTCCAAAATAGTGAGCAATTTCCTACGAGCAGCCAGACGTGAAGGTAAGTCTACTTCAACTTCTTTAGTAGTCATTTCACGATCAACTACATCGTAAACGCGATCGTTTTTCGATGTTGCAGTCTGCAGAATTTTGCGACCTTTACCGTCCAGTTTAGCCGCTGATACTGTAACTGTCTTGACTGTAAAGTTAGTGTACTCTTTGACAGCTAAGGTAATAGCTTTTTCGGCCAGTTTGCGAACTTCTTTGGCCTTTGCTTCTGTTGTCTTAACTTTGCCGTTCACTATCAATGAGGTTACCAATCCACGCAAAAGTGCTTTACGCTGACTGGAAGTGCGGCCAAGTTTTCTATATCCAGGCATTATCATACCCTCCTGTTTGTTAAAGTTATTATTTTATCTAAGCTCCAGGCCAATACTCGC
>LSQX01299767.1_pt1 | contig 21421 bp, 17 predicted proteins | sample 654561 | NCBI WGS metagenome assembly LSQX01 (sample SAMN04489861, study PRJNA283612) | anaerobic digester metagenome | isolation source: 4 biogas reactors fed with cattle manure at either 37C or 55C with and... | place: Denmark: Kongens Lyngby | collected 2014 | reverse complement strand
CCAGTATTACCCTGCTCATCCGGACTGGAGATACTCATCAACTTCCGCTCCGGACGAGCTAAACGCTGCCCGGCATGAGCAAAAACCACCCCCCTTGCAGGACTTGTTACTGTAGTTTTTTGAAGACTGACAGGATCTAAAATATCGACAATCGCTTGACCTGTTTCTACCCAATCACCCGGTTGTACCAAATAGACAGCAATCCCTGCTATCGGCGCATCAACATAACAGATACCAGCAAGCGGATGAGCATCATTGATTAACGCAGGCGGCTCCACAACCAACTCAGTGGCTAAGCTAACAAAACCCTGATGATGTAGATATTGGACAATTGCTTTTGCATCTTGCTCTGCCAACTCATGGGACAAATCAAACTCGCCTCTAAACTCAACTGTGCTGCTGGTGCAGGCTAAGTCTAAAGGCACCTCAGGGTAGTTAGTTTGTAGACGTTCCCAAATTAATGACAACACCTCGTCAAAAGAATTTGTCCCCGAATCATCGGAAAGCAATTGACATTGACTGCCTAAATAGCGCGCCAAGGGCTCCAACTTGGGCCAAGCGGCCGGTGTCCCATATAAATGCATGACGGATTGATTATCACAATGCAAGTCCAGCACCAAATCAGCATCAAAAGCCAAACTAAGCAAGCTTTTATGTAAAGAATCAGTTTCAGAGCTGACCACTATCTCATCGATAAGAGACTTTAAATAAGTCCGTATTAATTGCGTATTGTCTGTTGCGCTATCAGCCCATACATGATCATCACCCTCAATCACCTCGATGAGTTTACTAAATAGATCGGTGCCAATTTGCAAACGATTGAAGTTTTGTGCAGTCGCTAAATGAAAACGTCCAATATGTTGATAATCAACCATCTGGCCTAAACCAATAGGATTGCAGAAAGGCACTAAAACAATATGTGCACCTAAACGATTTTCCTGCTCAAGTGCTAGCAGCTCTTGATGTAAATAATAACTAACCAAAGAGCCTGGTAACTCATCACCATGCAAACTCGCTTGAATATAGACTTTCTTACCGCCCAAGGGTCCAAAATGAAGTGCCCTGAGTTGATAAATAGTGCCTGGCGTCGTGCCAGCTAAGCTTAGCGTTTCTATCTGCATAAAAGCCTCAAATAATGACAACGGTAACTATTCAGTTTAACTGAACAACTAAGTAAAGTGTTTATTTTGAATTGTGCTTAAAAACCTTATAAAAATCAAAAATACTCTCAGTTTTTATTCCAAAAAAACAAAATTTAAGTACAAAATCAATTAACTTCCCTTAACTTCTCTCATTTCAACAAAACAACCATTTGCAGAACAGATTAATAAGCACTACGATCATTGACAACAAAATGGAGACTTAGATGGAAACAATATCTTTATCACGTACCAGCACTTTTGACAACATTGATACTAGTCAGTGGACGATTACTGAAGTGACTCAACTTTTTGAGTTACCTTTTATGGAACTTATGTTTCAAGCCCAAAGCATTCATCGTCAGTTTCATAAAGTAGGTGAAGTTCAGCTCTCAACACTTTTATCAATCAAAACTGGTGGCTGCCCAGAAGATTGCAGCTATTGCCCACAATCCTCACGCTACACCACCGACGTAGAAAAAGAAAAACTTATGGCTGTTGAAGAAGTTGTTAAAGCCGCTCAAGCTGCCAAAGAGCAAGGTGCTTCACGTTTCTGTATGGGTGCAGCCTGGCGCGGTCCAAAGCAGCATCAAGTCGAAGTGGTTAGCGAGATGGTGCGTCAAGTGAAGGCCCTAGGGATGGAAACTTGCGTCACTCTCGGTATGCTAAAAGACGGTCAAGCCGAGCAATTAAAAGATGCCGGTCTTGATTACTATAATCACAACATCGATACAGCGCCTGAGTTTTATGGCACTATTATTACAACTCGCACCTACCAAGATCGTCTGGACACCCTTGAGCGTGTGCGCAATGCAGGTATTAACGTATGTTGTGGAGGTATTGTCGGCCTCGGCGAATCGCGTCGGGAACGCGCAGGATTACTTGTGGAGTTGGCCAATATGAATCCCCCCCCACAATCAGTACCTATTAATCATCTGGTGAAAGTAGCAGGTACACCACTTGCCGATGAAGAGGATTTAGACCCCTTTGAATTTATCCGTACCATAGCTGTCGCCAGAATCCTGATGCCGAACTCCAAGGTTCGCTTATCCGCGGGACGAGAGCAGATGGATGATGGTATACAAGCACTCTGCTTTATGGCTGGAGCCAATTCTATCTTTTATGGTGATTGCTTATTAACCACCTCCAATCCACAAAGAGGAAAGGATCAGGAGCTCTTTAAGCGCTTAGATTTATATGCTCCAACCGCCTAACGTAAGATATTAAAAACAAATAGCCCATGAAAAACTCATGGGCTATTTACTTGGCAGATACTCAGACTAAAAAACTAGTCTTTATCGCTATCTAAACGGTACACAAGCACTGAAACAGGTGCTAACTGGATTACCTTGCTAGTGACACTACCTAGAAGCAAACGGGACAAACCGCTACGACCGTGAGTTGCGATGTAAATCAAATCACAACCATGCTCTTTAGCCGCTTCAACAACACCATCAGCAACGTTGTAATTAGAAACGATAGCAGAACTTGCTTTAACGCCTGCAGTTTCCGCACGATCCATCACTGGCTTCAAGTACTCTTGAGCTTCTCTGCGAGCAGCTTCCTCATAATCCGTATCAGAGATAGCATAAGATGCAGCCACACCATCAAAACCTACCAAAGTAGAGAAAGGCTGGGTCACATTTAAAACGACGATCTCTGCACCAATTTGACGAGCAAATGAAATACCTGAATTTGCAGTTTGTGCTGAAATATCAGAGCCGTCGATCGGTAGTAAAATTTTCTTGTACATAATTATCTCCTTGTTAAGATTCTCTCGCTGCCGCTAAGGCATAAACAGTTGCACTACGGTTACCACTACGACAGTAGGCTATTACTGGCTTAGGTAAGTCCTCGATTAGAACTGAAAACTCCTCAACCTCGGCTTCCGTAGGGCCACCGCTAATAATAGGTAAATAAACAGCTCTAAGTCCTAAACTCTCGGCCGCCTCAATCATCTCTGCTGATGTCGGCTGCTGAGGCCCACCCTCACCATCAGGACGATTAATCAGCAAGGTACGGAAACCTGCTTGACTAACCGCCTCTAGATGCTCAAGTCCGAGTTGAGAAGCAACTGCGTACTCATCATTAAGCTGTGTATATGATGCATCACTCATAATCTAATAAAACCTATAAAAACTTAGTCTGTACCCCTATTATAAACATCTGAACAATTAAATAAACAGCTAATTAACTATTTTTATGCTTATTTGCTTTATTCTTAAATTAAATCATCTTTAAATAAGAAAAAGTACAAAAACACTCGACAAATCTGATTGGAGCATTAAGCTCTACGACTTAAAACGATGCCAAAGTGACTCGCCACCAATGGCTTTGTCGAGCACTTCAACATAGGCTTGATGCTCACTTAGCTCATCCGCATCAGCTTTGATGACAGTTAAATTTAAGGTATTAATAAAACCGACTGCAGCATCATTTGACTGCGCTTCAGATTCCAGCTCCTCTTCTTGAAACGCATCTAACAAGCCGAACTGCTCGCGAGTCATCGCTATCCAGACATCAGCAAGGAGCTCTGCATCCAGCAAAGCACCATGCAGTACACGATGCTCATTAGAGATTTGCAGACGATCACACAGCGCATCCAGGTTATTACGCTGACCAGGGAACTTTGAGCGAGCCAAGGCTAAGGTATCGGTTACTTTAGCAACGATATCCTTGATCTGAGGTATTTTACAGCGGGCAAACTCCGCATTTAAAAAGCCTACGTCAAAGGCTGCGTTATGAATTAGTAACTCAGTACCCGCCAAGTAATCAGCGATTTCTTGAGCATGCTTATCGAAAGTATTGAACTGACTTAAATACTCTGTTGTTAAGCCATGAACCGCCAAGGCTCCCGGATCGGAATCTCTCTGAGGATTGAAGTAAATATGTAAGTTATTGCCGGTAGGCTCACGATTTACTAATTCAATACAACCAATTTCCACAATCCGATCACCATTATTGGCTTCGATACCTGTGGTTTCCGTATCTAAAACAATTTGACGCATCTTTAAAACGCTATACCCATAAAACAAAAAAGCCTAAGTGACATTATCAACCTAGGCTTTTTCAATTAAAACTTAATTATAGACCTGACACTACGGCGTTAAAACCTGCATCAACGTGCAGAATCTCGCCAGTAATACCTGATGCCAAATCAGACATGAGGAAAGCCGCTGATTTACCTACATCGTCAATATCCACACCACGCTTAAGGGGTGCATGCTCAGCAACGAAATTAAAAATATAGTTGAAGTCCTTGATGCCAGCAGCAGCAAGTGTCTTGATAGGACCGGCTGAAATACCATTAACACGGATACTCTTGTCACCAACTGCTTTTGCTAAGTAACGCACGCTGGCTTCAAGTGAGGCTTTGGCCAAACCCATCATATTGTAGTGGGTAATTGCTCTCTCAGCACCCAAGTAAGTCAGGGTTAAGAAGTTACCTTGGCGCTTTTCTACTAAAGGCAAAAACTCTTTGGCTAAGGCAGTAAAGCTATAAGCTGAGATATCGTGTGCCTGACGGAAGTTCTCTCGATTATAACCGTCGAGGAAGTTACCGGCAATTGACTCGCGTGGCGCAAAGCCAATTGAGTGCACTACGGCATCAACACCGTCGCCCCAGTGCTCAGCAATTTGCTTGACACAATTTTCGATGCTCTCATCAGAAGAAACATCACAGGGAACAACAATATTAGTACCAAACTCTTCAGCGAATTCCTTGACACGCTCTTCAAAACGTTCGCCAGCGTAAGTAAATGCTAGTTCAGCGCCTTGCTCATGACAAGCTTTGGCGATCCCGTAGGCAATCGAACGATTTGAAATCAAACCGGTCAAAACAATTCGTTTATTCGCTAAAATACCCATGAATTTTTCCGTAACAACTTAATTTAAAATGATTAATTATAACTTCTTTTTATAAATAAGGAATGCCTAAACCAATTTAATGGCTTAGGCAAACAAAAATCTGTAAAAATGCTTTTATCCCTCAGCACCTGAGTATGGCAATCTTAACACCATTCCGGCTTGTAAACCATCTACTGCAATATGATTTAATGCAGCAAGATCATTAACATTAGTATTATAAAGTCGCGCTAATGTATATAGGGTTTCGCCCTTAGCTACTCGATGAGTTGCTGGATTGCGATGAGCGCTTGATGGTGCATTAACTACTGCAGCCTGAGGTTGATAACTGGCAGGACGCACAGCTACGCTACTACGGCTGCCATTATCGTCCCAACTGACGCGCTGCACCACTGCACCACTAGTTTGCGTGTTAGCTCTGTTCGTTGCTAATGACTGAGGTGCGCTATTGGATGCCAGTGCAGGAACCGCAGTATCAGCTGAGCCATCTGCACGGATCAAATCCGCCAAAGGATCTATGCTACTAGCTGTCGCTCTTGGCGTATTTGTCGCACTAGCACTAGCCAAAGCAGGTGCTCTAGGTGTCGGCACAGGAGCAGATCTTATTGCACTACTTTGCGCCACCACAGGTGCTACGACTTGATTCGCTTGAGTGCGCTCAATTAAAGCTAACATTGCATCTGGGCCAGGCGCGGCTTCAGGCACTACTTGTGGTCGGATCGGTGCAGGTGGAGTGGCTCTGATACCGCTAGGCGAAGCGCTTGGGGATATACCATTGCCACGGGGCAACATCAAGGTTCTGCCACTAATCGCTACGTTTTGCTTACCACTATAGCCATTAAGCTGCTTAAGTAAGACCAAGTCAACGCCGTGGCGCTGGGCAATACTAGCTAAAGATTCACCTGAGTTAGGCGTATAGCCCGAATAAGATGATAAGTTACCCTTGTAATTGGCAAGATTTCTCTTATATGCAGCGGCATTGGCCTTGGGAATAAGAATTTTTTGTTGATGCTCGGCCAAAATCACCGGACGATGAAACTGCGGATTCATCTCTTTGAATTCAGTTAAAGACATACCGGCTAATTTGGCGGCTACGTCCAGATCAATATCGACAGTTTTAGCAACTTCTTCAAAATAGGGCTGATCTGGGACATTTGGTAAAGTAATACCATACTTGGCCGGATTACTGATAATACGCTTAAAGGCTAAAAGCTTTGGTACATAATCGCGCGTTTCTTGAGGCATCTTCAGGGATAAGTAATCAGTACCCAGCCCCTGCCCAGCGTTGCGTTCACGGGCTCGTTTAACTGAACCTTGGCCCCAGTTATAAGAAGCCAAGGCCAAATGCCAATCATTACCCTGGAAATTATATAAATATGCCAAGTAATTGATAGCGGCTTGGGTAGAACTTACCGGGTCACGACGCTCATCACGCCACCAGTTTTGGGCCAATTTGAAATCAGTCCCGGTCGCCGGCATAAATTGCCAAAGCCCCGAGGCCTTAACACGTGATAAAGCGGTTGTATTGTAAGCGCTCTCGACAAATGGCAATAAAGCCAACTCGGTCGGCATACCGCGTTTTTGTAATTCGGTAGTCACATAATATATGTACTTACTGGAGCGATTGGCCATTGTCTGTACTGAGCCTGGGCGCTTGGCATAGTAATCAACCCAGTAGTCAACACGACTATCTCTTAAATCAGGCATCGCATAGCCGGCACGAATACGATCCCAGACATTATCATAATGTTTAGACACCGAAGCGCTACTATTTTTAAGGTTGCCACCCGTAGAAGAGCAGCCGCTGACAATGGCGGTAGTCGCTAACAAAGCGCAAACAAAAAATCTCGTAATCATAAGACCTTGCTATTAAATTGATTCAAGAGATGAAGGAAAAATTGTTAAGCATTATAAGGCAAAAAACAACTACATATTGCCTTGGTTACACTATTTAAACTAAGCGTTATTTTTCCATTCCCTTAAAGCGGCAAAAACCGCTTCTGCTCCACTTAGCTCAGTCCCTATATAAGCCTGAGCTGCTTCTATTACTGACTGCTCTCGCACACGCAAAAAAGGGTTAGTTGCTTGCTCCTGTGCAATCGTAGTCGGCAATGTCGGTAAATTTTGTGCCCTAAGTTCTTGTGCCCGGAGTGACCACTCACCTAAGGTCTCGTTATCAGGTTCCACTGTTAAGGCCCAATTAATATTACTTAAGGTATATTCATGAGCACAATAGACAAGAGTATTTTGCGACAACTTTCCAAATTTATCAATACTTTGCAGCATTAATCTAGAATTTCCTTCAAATATACGACCACAACCACAAGAAAATAAAGTATCACCGCAAAACAAAGCCGGTTGATTGTTATTAAAAACAGTGGTGTAAGCAATGTGCCCCATCGTGTGCCCCGGCACTTCCAGCACCTCAAACTTTGCATCAATACCATCAATATGTACCGTATCGCCTTCGGCCAAACCCTCATCCAAACAGGGAATGGGTCTAGTTTCAAACGCGGGACCATAAACAGGCGCACCATATCTCTCAACCAAATCCCGCACACCACCAGTATGGTCATCATGATGATGTGTAATTAAAATGCCTTTTAAGGATAAGTCTTTAGATTCTAAATCACTAATTACCGGTGCTGCTTGACCCGGATCAACTACAACAGCATTGTCCCCCTGACGAATAATCCATATATAATTGTCATTGAACGCGGATATTGGATAAATTTCGGTATTCATAAATCCCTCCTAAGAATTTGAATTTGATGACGAGCAAGCAAATACACACACAACGCCAAATCTCTCTGGACGAGTGGTTAACTACCCCGATGGGTGAGTTGGCCGGCAACTGGGTGCAAGAAAAAGCTGATGACTTATTGGTCAATGTGTTTGGCTATAAGGCTCTGCAACTTGGCTTGCAGTCATGCGATTTACTACAAAACAACCGGATTCGGACCAAAGTTATTCTAACTCAAGATGACTTAATACATATTGGCGCCAAGGATCTTGTCACAGATGTGGACACTGAAACCAAGAAAAGGGAGGTTCTCCCTTATCAAAAGGAGTTAGAACAGCTTTATCACAATAACAAAGATATTCCCCAACCTTTTGCCAAAGAGCAGCAGTTCACTTCTCAATACCTTAACTATGACAGCGAATCGGTTGATTTAGTGGTTTTACCTTTTACCCTTGATTGGCATGATAATCCTCATCATATTTTGCGCGAAGTTGATCGTATTTTGGTACATGAAGGTCGCCTACTTGTTTTCGGCTTTAATCCTTATAGCCTTTGGGGATTGCGCAATAAATTTTCACGCTTCCCCTATCTCCCTATTCCTAACAAAAAGCAAATTTCACTACAAAAAACCAAGGATTGGCTACAATTACTGTCCTTTGAAATTGACCGAGGTCAGCTTTCTTGCTATGAACCTGCCTTGATGAATAAAAAGAGATTAGATAAATTTTCTTTTATGAATAAAGCGGGTAATCGTTGGTGGCCTTTTGCCGGTGCAATATTTTATCTATCTGCTACCAAACGCCACATTAACCCTAGCCTAGTTGGATCAGTGCCTATCAAAAAGAAAAAAAATTCTTTAAGACCAGCTACAGTTGCCACAAAAAACAAAATTTAACTTGAGGATTCGATGTCAAATAAAACCATAGTACAAATTTGGACTGATGGTGCCTGTAAAGGCAATCCCGGGCCTGGTGGCTGGGGTGTCTATATGAAGTACAAAGACGTAAAACTTAAAGGCCGGGAACATGAACTATTCGGAGGTGAACTTGAAACTACCAACAATCGCATGGAGATGATGGCGGTTATCAAGGCCCTGGAATTCTTTAAAGAAGCCTGGATCATCGAACTTTATGTCGATTCACAATATGTAAAAAAAGGCCTCACTGAATGGATGCCCGGCTGGCTTAAAAAAAATTGGAAAAATTCGGCTAATCAGCCGGTCAAAAACAAAGATCTTTGGCTACAGTTACTTGAACAAACAAAACGCCACGAGATCAGCTGGTTTTGGGTTAAGGGTCATAGTGGTGACGCTGGCAATGAACGTGCCGACGAACTTGCCAACAAAGGCGTTGAGCAAGTTCTCGCCAACAAAAAGCAATAGAATTAGTACTGACCGCAACCAAGGCGACGGGCGCGTTCGCGCTCCTCGTCTGCGTTTCTATCCAGACGATTACGATTCAAGAAATTGCCTGAACCAACTCCTACCTGTGCATCGCTCTGAATAATACGCTGATTAAAAACCGCACAACCATCGCCATCAATATCATTGCCTGCTTGAGTTGTGCAAGCACCTAAGGTAAATACTGTTAAAAAAACAGCAAGTAATTTTAATTTAAACATTAACTGAACCAAAAAAATTCTTAAAACACGCTAACTAACCATAGGTGCACATATTTTGCACGCTCAACTCGCGCACTTGATTGAGACGAGTTTGCGCTGCCTCTAATACCTCAGCGTCACGACCTGTAGGCACGCTGCCATGAGGGTAATCGGCGCGCGCATTGCCAATAACGCGATTCAGCTTTTCGGACTCCTTCCAAATATCGCGACATGTCATTGAACTCTTCTCTGCTTCGCTCATCGGCGGATAAATCGGCAGTTGCACACATGCACTTAGAGCCAGTGCTGCAAAAGCCGCAAATACAACTTTTTTCATCAAAATCTCCTTTAGCTGCTATTTTATCTGATTATCGGCCAGTGACCTGTTCAAAATCCATCACGCCCGGCTTAAAGCTATAAGCCGCCCCGGCACCCACCACTAAGCTGCCTGCCTGCGGCCTGAGGCAAATCAAATAAAAGTCCCCTAAAGTCCTCAATAATGACACGATTTTGCCTTGTCGTTGCTCTAAATCAATCAGCACCTCGTCAAAAAGCGCAGCTTCACGTTCAATGACTGTACACTCAACCTCATAACGGACACGCCCCCTGACAAAGAGATTAGAGGTAGTTGACTCATCTGCCGTCAGCATGACTGAGGCTTGCGGACGTTCAATAAGGTTTGGTGTATGCTCTGCCAAATAGCTGATAAAAACATAAAAAGCTCCATCCTTTTCAACAAAAGGTGCATAGCTAATCAAAGGCGAACCATCTGCATTGAGACTTGCTATCATCACCGTCTTCTGCTGATGTAGTACGGACAGCTTCTCCGCTAACTCAGTATTTTTAACAATACGCTCGTCACTTGATTTGGTCATTTTCAACGCTCCAATGAATTATTAAGATGCAATTTGCTAAATAATAACCGTTTAATTCACAACTTACATCGTTTGTTTTAATATTAATCGGATCAATAACCAGCTTAAGCCTCAATATACTTTTAACATGCGCATTTTACACACTTCTGACTGGCACCTGGGTCGTTCCTTGTTGGGAAAAAGACGGTATCCGGAGTTTTCTCAACTACTCGACTGGATGTTGCAATGCATTGATGATCAAGCGATCGAAGTACTAATTATCGCCGGTGATATTTTTGACACAACCACACCGAGTGTGATGGCACAGGACCAGTATTATAATTTCTTAGCAAAAGCGGCAACTAAATCATCGTGTCAGCATATTGTCGTAATTGGTGGCAATCACGATTCGGCCAGCTTTTTAAATGCCCCTGGCGCCATTTTAAAAAACCTTAATGTGCATGTCGTTGGCCAAGCCTGTGAAGATATCAAGGATGAAGTCCTCGTACTCAAGAACAGTCAAGGTGAGGTTGGCTTAATCGTTTGTGCCGTGCCCTTTTTAAGCGACAGAGATATACGCCGCTATGTCCCTCTTGAGAGTTTAGAAGACAAAGACCAACGTATCATTGATGCTCATCATCAGCACTATCAAGCAGTAGCAGAATATGCTAAACAATTGGCAACACAACACAATGTCCCAATGATTGCAACCGGTCACTTATTTATGACGGGTGGTCTAACCAACGAGGGCGACGGTGTGCGCGATTTATACGTAGGCACCTTGGGGCAATTAAAAACAGATTTATTTAGTCCTGACTTTAATTATGTGGCTTTAGGACATATTCACCAACACCAAAGAGTCGGTGGACTTAATCATATCCGCTATAGTGGCAGCCCACTGCCAATGTGCTTTGATGAAATAGCACAGTCCAAAAAAGTACTAATCGTTGATTTTAATGACCATCACGAGGCTGAGGTCTGTGAACTCGAGATTCCCGGTTTTCAGCGCCTCGCTAAAATCTCCGGCAATTTGCGATCTTTACTTTCTCAACTAGAGGCACTAAAAGCCCTGAAAGAGCCCATTTGGTTAGAAGTCACCTATGACAGTGACGAGCTGCAAGCAAACTTACGAGCTAAATTGATGGAGTGCATTAAAGACTCTGAGGTGGAAATTTTAAAATTAATTAACCGACAACGCCGTAGTCAGCACCTTCAAAGTGAAACTTCACTTGAAAATTTACAAGAGCTCAGTGTCGAAGAGGTATTTAAACGTCTACTTGAACGCCAAAACATTCCTCAAGAACAACAAAATGAATTAATAAAAACGTATCAAGAAGCCCTTTTTAGATTACATCAAGAACAAGAAAACACCACAGAAACAGCATGAAATTACTAACGCTACGCTTTAAAAACCTTAACTCTCTTGAAGGAGAATGGTTAATTGATTTTACTCACCCTGAGTATGAGCAAAATGGTATTTTTGCCATCTCCGGGCCAACCGGTGCCGGTAAAACCACGCTGTTAGATGCCATTTGTTTAGCACTCTTTGGCTGTACGCCAAGACTGGAGACAATTTCTCAATCACAAAATGAAATTATGTCCAGACAACATGCTGAGTGTTTTGCTGAGCTTAAATTTCAAACCGCAAGCGGAATCTTTAGCGCTCATTGGAGTCAGCGCAAAGCACATAATCGGCCTGACGGTAAGTTACAACAGGTTAAACGTGAGTTATTTGATGTCAATTCGGGAAAGTTGCTCTCTAGCCGTATTAATGAAGTTTCTCAATTAATCACGCAAATCAGCGGCTTGGACTTTCAGCGTTTTACGCGCACAGTGCTGCTCGCTCAAGGTCGTTTTGCCGACTTCCTCAATGCTAAAGAAGAAGAACGCTCACCTATACTTGAGCAAATCACGGGTACTGAAATTTATAGTGATATTTCCATTAAAGTACATCAAATCAAAAGTGAAGAAGAGAAGAAACTCACTGAGTTAGCGATTGCCGTCAATGGCATTAACTTATTAAAAGCAGAGGAAGTTGATAGCTTACAGAGTTCACTCGCAAGTATTGAGCAACAACTCAGCAGTATTAATGAGCAACAAAAACAAACAACTACGCTCATCAAATGGTGGGAAAACTCGCTGCAAGGCCAAAAGTCCCAGCAACAACTCAAGGAACAGTTGGCACAATGCCTACAGGCAGAAAAAGACTTTGCCCCGCAAGCGCAAATGTTGACCTTAGCTAATAAAACGCTGCCCTTGATTAAGGTTCATACCGAAATTAACGCTTTACGCACCAACCTTAAAAACAGTCAGCAATCACTGACTGAACTAACTCCTCAATTAGCTACAGTGACGCAAACTCGCAAGCTCAGAGAAAAGCAAGTAATTGAAGTAGGAAGTCACAGAAGTAGAGCCAGTCAATTATTAGAGGAACAAAGAAAAACCTTTAATAAAGTACGCGAGCTGGATGCGAGTATAGCCCAAGAAAATAAGCTTCTTAAACAGGAAACAGAGCGTTTAGAGAACATCACTCAACGCCTAGAGAAAAGCAAAAGTGAACTGGAAAGCCACCACACTCGTCATGAGGAAATCACGGCACTTATTAAGCAACTTTGTCAGCGTATTCTCGCTCAAGGATATCGCTTTGGGGATTTAACCGAGCCTTCTCTTGCACAATATTCAACGGCAGAGGAAATTGAAAAACTCCTCATTATGCTGAAAGAAACAAATGAAATCAGTACGCTCTACCAGCTTATTGATGACTCTAAAGATGACTTACGCAATCTGGAAGCGATTCGTGACGAGACTCAACGCTATTATGAAAAAGGCTCAAAGCTGGGCAAGCACCAAAGCTCTATTAAACGATTTTATGATGAAATAAATCAACTCATTACTCAACGCTCCAGACTAGAGCAAGAGCATAGGGTTCATGAGGCCAAAGTAGCACAGCATGAAGCTGAATACAAACTGGCAATGACGATCAAGTCGCTTGAGGAGCACCGTCACGACTTGGTTGATGGTAAGCCATGTCCGCTTTGCGGTGCTTTGGATCATCCACTTGTAAAGGGTGAGTTAAGCGTACCAAAAATCTCCGAGCGTGACTTGGAAGAAAGCAGAAAAACAGAAAGAGCTGTGTTAACTATGCTCAGTGACAATGCGCGACAAGTTGCGCATCTAGATGCCAGTGTCAAGGGAGTGGAACAACAGTTTAGTGAAGATGCGGCTGAGCTCGCTAGCCTATTAAATAAAATTGAATCCAAACATGAGCTATTAGTTAATACCTTTGGCTCAAATTTAGAGATTCAAAGCACCGCAGATTTAAAAAATGCGCTCGATCAGCAGCAAATTTCACCTGTTGCTTTCAAAACTCAGGCACAAGGTCTACAAGAACAAATTAAACGCCTCGAAAAAGAATTAACGGTCAGGGAAAAGGCTCAACAATGGAGCAATAAAATGAGTGTTGACTTTGAAGGTTTAAAAACAAATATCGCTAATCTTGAAAAGCAAATCAAAGCCTATCAAGAAGATTTTAAAGAGCTGCAAGCAGGTACTCACGACAAACAACATAGATTGACAATATCAGTTGACACGCGCCAAGCTCTTTTTAGTGATAAGGACCCAAATAAAGAAGAAGAGCAACTAAGCCTGGAGCTTAAACGTATTGAAATACTATTGGAAGAAAAAAGCAAAGAACGACAAGAAGTCGATAACATCTTTATTAGCCTAAGCCAAAAAATTAAAAGCCTTGAAGAAAGCATTGACACAACTAATATCCAATTACACTCACTGGAACCTCAATTTAAATATCAATTAGAGAAGCAACAATTTACCAGTGAAGAAAGCTTTTTAGCCGCTTGTCTTGAAGAAGATGAACGAATTCATTTGGACCAACAGCAACGTGTACTGGCCGAGCGTAAAAGCACACTCACAGAGCAGCTACAGCAAGTCGAAAGCAATTTACAGAATTTAACTCAGCAGCAGCCTGAAGAGCCTAAAGCCTTAAACACTTGTCGCTTAGAATACGAGTCTCTGGAAGTGCAAAAAGCACAACTTAATGCAGTCAAAGGTCGAGACCAAGAAAGACTAGATACCCACATGGCTGCAGCCACCCGAGTAGCCGAACAAAACAAACTCATCGACGCACAAGAAAAAGAGACTAACCGCTGGCGCATGCTGCATGAACTAATTGGCTCAGCTGATGGTAAAAAATATCGTAACTTCGCTCAAAACCTGACCTTTGAGTTAGTTCTGCACTATGCCAACTTACAGTTAAAGCAAATGAGTGACCGCTATTCACTGCGCATTGATAACAGTATTAACAGTAAGTTAGAACTAACGGTGGAAGATCATTATCAAGGTGGTGAGATTCGTTCAATTAAAAACCTCTCTGGTGGAGAAAGCTTCATCGTCAGCTTAGCCTTAGCCCTGGGTCTATCGCAGATGGTATCCGGCAATATGCAGTTGCAGTCACTATTTTTGGATGAGGGCTTTGGCACCCTGGATGAGGACAGCCTGGATGTGGCCTTAAGCTCTTTATCTAATTTACAACAAAGCGGTAAAACCATCGGCATCATTTCTCATGTGGTAGCCTTAAAGGAAAGGATCAGCACACAAATTCAGGTTATTCCGATAAGTGGTGGTCGCAGCCGTTTAGAAGGCCCTGGCATACAGGCAATCTAATAAGAAACAAGCGCTTTAGGGAGGCTTAGTGATGAAGAATTATGAAATAAGTGACAACTTACTTGAAGAATGGCTGGCACATTGTCATCAGAACTTCCCCGGCCTCTTGCTAGAGCGCGCCTTAGACAGCCATAAAGGCAGTTTTGGTACGGTTGGTATTATTGGCAGTAGCAATGGCATGAGTGGCGCCATTGTTCTAGCCGGTACTGCTGCCCTGCTCAATGGCTGCGGTAAGTTGTGGCTCGGTTTTTGCCAAGACAAGCTGCCACTCCCCTACATCATTGACCGACCTGAACTGATGCTGTCAACAGCCGACGAGCTACTTGAGCGTAAAGACATTACCCACTGGGCCGCGGGCTGCGGCATGGGCACATCAGAATCCGCCTATCACATCTTACAGTCACTCCTACAACAAACGGCGCAAAAGCCCTTATTGCTTGATGCAGACGCACTAAATTTACTAGCTATCTACCCGGAGCTCGCTGAACTCCTGACCGCGAGACTGATCCCCGCTATTTTGACTCCCCACCCCGCAGAAGCTGCTCGTTTATTAGAATGCAGTGCGACTGAAATACAAGCTAATAGAAAAGATGCCGCCCTTGAACTCTCGGAAAAATACTTTAGTCGCATCGTACTAAAAGGCTATCAAAGCATCATCACCGCCCCCGATGAGGAACTAATTATCAATCAAAGCGGCAATCCTGGCCTTGCTACTGCCGGCAGCGGCGATGTGTTAAGTGGCATGATTATCAGCCTGTTAGCCCAAGGCCTAGCGGCAGACGAAGCAGTCGCCGGCGGTGTTTGGCTACATGGCGCAGCAGCTGACCTACTGACTCTTAATCAAATCGGCCCCGTTGGTCTTTGTAGTGGCGAATTGGCAGACGCAGCGAGATTCTTGCGTAATGTGTTGGTGGCGGCTTAATTTTTTAACTCAAAAACTCTTCATTAAAATAAGTGTTGATCACAAGCGACATTTATTACAAAAACTTCTCTTTTTGTAATAAATTTCACTGTTTTTTACAAAAATTTAGTTGTGTAAAAAAAACAAATATGGACAAGAATTTTGAATTACATTTGTAACTATGATATATATAAATGCGAATCATTATTACTTAGGTTCATACCGTAACAATTTAGAGGAGATTTTTGTGCAATCAAAATCCACTTATCGTCTATCCATGCTATCTCTAGTACTGGCTAGCACTTTTCCCTTAAACATTGCTATCGCACAACAAACTGAGGGACCGTCCGTTGACCTGGGAACCATGGTAGTTACCGCATCCGGCTTTGAGCAAAGTATTAAACAAGCACCTGCCAGTATTTCTGTGATTACGCGTGAAGAGCTAGAGACAAAATCTATTTCCAGTATTGCCGATGCCTTAATTGATGTGCCAGGCGTAGACGTTGAAGCGGCTGCCGGAAAAACCGGTGGAGTCAACATCAGTATTCGCGGTATGCCTAGTGACTACACCCTTATTCTAGTTGATGGTCGTCGCCAGAACCCAGCAGGTAACGTCACACCTAACGGCTTTGGTGAAACATCCACCAGCTTCCTACCTCCCGTAAACTCTATCGACAGAATTGAAGTAATCCGCGGTCCTATGTCTACCCTCTACGGTTCTGATGCTATGGGCGGGGTTGTTAACATTATTACTCGTAAAGTTTCTGACCAGTGGCACGGCTCTGTAACTGCTGACACCACATTCCAAACAAATAATGGCGGTGACAGTCGCAAATTAGATCTTTATCTAAGCGGCCCCATTATCAAAGATAGACTAGGCCTAACATTGAGAGGTAGTAAATTCAGACGTGACGAATCTGACAGAACACCTAGCGGTGATTATGTGCCAAATGCTGAAATCAGCAAAAGAGGTGACGACCCTGTTAGAAGCGACATTTACACGATTGGTACACGATTGACGCTAACTCCAAACCGTAATCATGATATCTGGTTTGATTTTGAAACCACTCGCCAAAAATATGATAATAGATTGGGCCAGCTAGGTACTCTTGATACACCAAGCCGTATTGGAGGCTATGAAGAATTTCAACGCTTCAACCAAGATCAATACACCTTAGCCCACACAGGACGCTTTGGCTTAGGCACACTCGACTCTAGCATAACCTATATCTCTCGTGAAACTCTCGGTCGCACAATCCCTGCAGGCACACCAAATAAAATAGGCGGAGACCCTCGCGAGATCGAAGCAAACAACCTGGTATTTGATACGAAATTCACAACCTTAATTGGTAGTCATATGCTCACTTTAGGGGGTCAATACTGGAAGGCCGAGATGACTGACGAAGTAGCTCCTAACAAATATGAACATAAGCAGTATGCACTCTTTGCCGAGGATGAATGGCAAGTTACTGATAATTTCACAGCTACATTCGGTCTACGCTATGACCACCACGACACTTTCGGTAGTCACGTTAGCCCAAGGGCCTATGCGGTATGGAATATCAATGACAACTGGATTTTAAAAGGTGGAGTGAGCCGTGGTTATAAAACACCGCGATTAGATCAGTTAACACCAGGAATCAATGGCTTTAGTGGTCAAGGCAGAATTCCTAATATCGGAACACCAACCTTAAAACCTGAGACTAGTACCAACTTTGAAATTGGTGCTATTTACGATAGTAATAATGGCTTTATGGCAGGTATTACTGCTTTCCATAATGACTTTAAAGATCGTATTACCAGTGGCACCGGACTACTAAATTGTAGCTGGATAGGAGAACAAAACCGCCCAGGTTGTGTAGACCACGGAAATTGGCCGGATGTAGATGAATTCTCTCAAACAGTCAACGTTGATAAAGCGACAACCAAAGGTATTGAGTTCACAACTGCTATTGACCTTACAAATGCTTTGTCACTTACTGCCAACTATACCTACTTACATAGTGAGGAAAAAAGTGGTGCTAACAAAGGTAAACCTTTAGCAGATACATCAAAACACTCTGTAAGCGCCAGATTAAACTGGACTGTTGATGAGAAACTCACCACTTGGGTACGAGGTGCATATCGCAGCGGTCGCTATCGTAGCGATGACAACCTCCGCGCGCAACTAGGCAACTATAAGTCTTATGCTACCGTCGATCTAGGTGCAGCGTATAAAATCACTAAAAACGTGACTATTAGTGGTTCTATCAACAATATCTTTGATAAAGACTTCACTAGACACGGCAGATATACCACCACTGCCGGTGTAGAAAGTTCAACGAAGATGTACCATAATGTACGCGATGGACGTAATTTCTGGCTATCTATGAATGCACAATTCTAATAACTAAAGTTAAATCTTAGTTAAATGGAAATCAAGGGCTGAACTCATAATCAGGAGCTCAGCCCTTTTTAAATATTGATTTAAAACAGCTACTCTAAAGCCTGACGTAACAACCGCTTCATCACCTGATTATTACGCCACTCTATAACAGAAACCACCACACCACTTCCACACACAATGGCAATTCCTAACCAACTCAAAGAATCCGGAAATTGACGCCAGATTAACCAGCCTAAAGCTGTCGCCGCGACAATTTGCAAATAAACAAAGGGTGCTAACAGAGATGCCGGTGCGTTTTGATAAGCCTTAATCTGCAGCCAGTGGCCTAGAGTTCCAAACATTCCTGTTGATGCTAAGATTAGCCAATCTAGCCAATTATAAGTGGCAATGATACGAATTAAATCATCCAGAAAAAAGAATAAGAGCACCGTACTCAATACCGTACCGACAATGCCGGTCCATAAGAGCGTAGTCATGGCATCATCTTCAGCCAATTTACGCGTGACGATAAACTGCAGGGAAAAAATTCCGGCAGTAATCAAACCGAAGGTCACTCCCAAAGGGTGCAAACCTGAATCTGGCCGCACAATAATCAATACCCCAATAAAACCACAAAAAGCAGCAACCCACCGATGAATACGCGACGGCTCTTTTAAGAAAAATGGCGCCAAACACAAGACCAGCAATGGCGCTAGGAAATTAATTGCCGTTGCTTCTGCCTGAGGCAAATAGCGCAAGGCTGAGAAAAACGTCAAGGTTGCTGTTAAAACGAGTGCCCCACGCAGAATTTGAAACTTCATCTGCTTAGACTTAAAAATACCCGTGCCACGAGTAGGCAATGTAAACACTAACACCAGTAGGGCATGAATTAAATAACGTACCCATGATAGGACTGCCAAAGACAACCCAAACTGCATTAACCACTTTGCTCCTGCATCTAATGACGACAGTGCCCAAGTGGAAAGAATAAGTACGGCGATACCGACAAAAGGACGTTGATTGGACATAGTAGACAAAAGCTCTAAAAATAAGTGAGGCAAACGCCCTACCCTGAATTGACTATTATCTACTTTTTATTACAACTTAGGCCCATAAGCCTCAAAGCCAGCTATTTATGATCTAACTGAATACTATCAATTAATTTAGATGATAATCTCTGTACAGTAATGATGCAAAGTATGGAGGTTTCTTTTGGCTATGACGGATAACTGTACCTAAACTCGCTCAGAGCAAAAATCCGGTGATTTCAAGGGCTAACCTCTAAACAAACAACCACGCTACATGACTTATTTATGATTAAACTAGGGCGACACTGACAAGCTTAACATATGGCCGTAAGGTACCTTCCGCAGCAAAACCTCTCATCATCCTACATTGATTATTAAGCACTGCTAGGATGTGAACATCCTAGCGATTAAATGGCTTTAAAAATATTCTAAAAAAATTAAGAACATCCTAGTTTAGGAAAAACTAATTTGTGACAAAGTGAAAAATTTAACATGAAATTATTACAAAATTACAACACAACTAATAATGATTATTACTAAATCATTGCAAGATGATTTTTCATAAGTTATCCTTAGTGCGGTGCTAATGATATTCATTATCATTACTATTTGTTTTCATTTGTTCATAATATCTTTTAAGAGTTTTTACATGTCCCCTAAATTCAAATTAAACCGAGTGGCTCTTGCGCTTGCCTTAGCAAGTACAGCAGCCACATCAGCCTATGCCCAAAGCCTTGATATGCCCAATGAAGCGGATCAAGAAGTTGTCGAATTAGACCAAATCTTCGTTACTGCATCAGGTGTAGGTGTTAATATTAAAGACGCCCCTGCTAGTGTTAGTGTCATCACTAACGAAGAGTTACAGAGAAAACCCGTTTCTAGCATTGCTGAAGTCTTGGGTACTCTACCTGGCGTAAGCGGTGGTTATACTTCTGCGGGAGCCGGCTCTAAAATTAAATTTCGCGGTTTACAGGATAAATACACCTTAGTGTTAGTAGACGGTAAGCGTATTGGTAATTCTGAATTGCTTGGACACCGTCCTGACACCATCACACAAGACTTGGGTGGACTCTCACCTGATGACATTGAGCGTATTGAGGTTGTACGTGGTGCGATGTCAACACTTTATGGCTCAGACGCCATGGGTGGTGTGGTTAACATTATCACTAAAAAAGTGTCTCCTATTTGGACAGGTTCTGTCTCCAGCAGTATCGATTTTCCAGACTCCGGTAAAAAAGGTGAAACTTTCCGTAGCGGCTTCTCTGTGAGCGGTCCTATCACCGACAGCTTAGGCATTCGCTTAGGTGGTAGCTACCTTAAGCGCGATACTGATACCTATGCTGAAGGTAGCTCAGGAACTAAAGATCATGCTTTTAACGGTAAATTAACTTGGGAAGCAAATCCAAATCATTCCTTCTACTTAGAAGGTAAGTATGGTGAGCAAAAACCTGTTAACTTCCCATCAGAATTAGATATTAACAGTGAAACCTTTGATAGCGGTGACTCTAAAAACCACATGATTGGTTTTGGTTGGGACGGTCGCTTTGGTGATGTAAATACTAAATTAGATATTTACATGAACCGCTATAAAAATGAAAGAACGACTACTAGTAATGGTGTAACCACGCCTCTTGATGCGGCATCTAAAGAGTGGGTTATTGATTTTAAAGCCGATACAAACATTACAACATTTGGAATTGATCAATTCCTAACTGCAGGTGTTCAATACAAAAAAGAAGAAGTTTATAACGACAGTAACATCGGTAATATTTTAGGATTTATTTTAGAAGACGGCGGCACCGCTGTAGACCCTGAAACAAATCCTGATGGTTGGGCTTGGTCTGTCTTTGTTGAGGATCAAATCTTCTTGCGCGACAACCTAACTTTAACTCTAGGTATCCGTGGCGATAAGTCAGATGGTTATGACTTCCACGTAAGCCCTCGCGCTTATATGGTTTACCACCCTACTGACTCTTGGACTGTACGAGGCGGTGTATCTACCGGTTATCGTGCACCTAACCTAAAAGAGCGCTCACTATCTTCCGGTACATCATCTATGGGTATGGGATGTAACTCATTAATTCCTTTAGGCTATCCTGGTGGTGGTTGTATCATGGTAGGTAACCCTGATCTTGAACCAGAGAAGAGCTTAAACTTTGAGTTTGGTGTTGGTTATGAACATCCACAAGGTTACGCTGCTGGTCTTACTTGGTTTAAGAGCACCATTGACGATATGATGCAAAACGGG
>LSQX01170777.1_pt1 | contig 21421 bp, 25 predicted proteins | sample 654561 | NCBI WGS metagenome assembly LSQX01 (sample SAMN04489861, study PRJNA283612) | anaerobic digester metagenome | isolation source: 4 biogas reactors fed with cattle manure at either 37C or 55C with and... | place: Denmark: Kongens Lyngby | collected 2014 | reverse complement strand
GTTCTGATGTGTACTTTATTAGTTACTTGCCGTCCGAGCTGCGCTGGCAGGATGTCGTGCTGATTTGCGGTGCGGCACTGGGCATGAGCTTTCTGGCGACACTATATCCGGCCTGGCGGGCATCAAGAACACAACCTGCGGAGGCTCTGCGCTATGAGTAACTGGGTGCTGGAATGTCGCCAGCTAAGCAAAACCTATAGTGAAGGGCCTGCCCAGGTACAGGTGTTGCGGCAAATTGATTTGCAACTGGCCAAGGGGCAGCGGGTGGCAATTGTTGGCAGCTCCGGCTCGGGTAAAACCACTTTGCTCAATATGCTGGCCGGGCTGGATGTGCCTAGCAGCGGCAGTGTCTGGCTGGCAGGCGAGCAGCTGTCGGCGCTGTCCGAGCGCAAACGCGGCTTGCTGCGTAACCGCGTACTGGGTTTTGTATATCAGTTCCATCATTTGCTGCCAGAATTCTCAGCGATTGAAAATGTGTGCATGCCGTTGCTGATTGGCAAAACACCGCTTGATGAGTGTCGCCGGCGTGCCATGGAACTATTGCAAAGGGTCGGCCTTGAACATCGCCTTGAGCACAAGCCTGCCGAGTTGTCCGGTGGCGAGCGTCAGCGCGTGGCCATTGCCCGGGCGCTGGTAAACAGGCCGCAACTGGTTTTGCTGGACGAGCCCACCGGCAACCTTGACCGCACAACAGCGCAGAGCATCCAGAGCCTGATGCTGGAGCTTTCCGAAGCCCTTGGCACTACTTTTTTAGTGGTGACCCACGATCCACAACTGGCCGAGCAGATGCAGCTGGTGTTACGCTTGGAAGATGGCTTGTTATTGCCTGAATAAAAATATATTAGCTGGTGCTATAGTATTAACCATAGTTGGGAGTACGACATGGCAACAGAGTCCGGCAGCAAACAACCAGATACGGCAGAGCATGGCGTTGTCGTCAAGATACGCGGTGGTGTGGTGGATGTGTATTTTGCCACTGGCCGCCAGCTAGCCGTTGGTGAGCTTCTTTATGCAGGCGATATAGCTTTGCAGACAATGGCTTTGCTGGCCGGGCAAAGGGTGCGCTGTATTGCACTGGCTTCGGTGGCAGGGCTTGGGCTTGGCGCAAGGGTTTTGGCAACTGGCGGTCCGATTATGGTGCCTGTTGGTGAAGCTGTGCTGGGACGCATGCTTAATGTATTGGGTGAGCCGATAGACGGCAAGCCGGCACCGGCCACCAGTTTGCGTGCACCCATCTACCGCAATGCGCCTGCTTTGCACGAGCGCAGCAGCAGTGGTCAGGTTCTGGAAACAGGAATCAAGGCGCTGGATTTGCTGGCACCAATTGAACGCGGTGGAAAAACAGGGTTGTTTGGTGGTGCTGGTGTCGGGAAAACCGTACTTATTACCGAATTAATTAACAATACCGTGCAGCATTATCAGGGAGTCAGCCTGTTCTGTGGGATTGGCGAGCGTTCACGTGAAGCCGAAGAGTTATACCGTGAAATGGGCGAGGCTGGCGTTCGTGACAAAACGGTAATGCTTTTTGGACAAATGAACGAGGCACCGGGGGTGCGTTTTCTCGTTGGCCACACGGCACTGACCATGGCCGAGCATTTTCGCGATGAATTGCAGCAAGATGTTTTGTTGTTGATGGATAACCTGTTTCGTTTTGTGCAAGCCGGAGCGGAAGTTTCCGGCCTGCTGGGGCGTATGCCGTCGCGTGTCGGCTATCAGCCGACCCTGGCAACCGAGCTGGCCGGTTTGCAGGAGCGCATCAGCTCCAGAGGCAATGTAGCTATTACCTCTATTCAGGCGGTATATGTCCCGGCTGATGACTTTACCGATCCGGCAGCGGCACATATTTTCTCTCACTTGTCGGCGTCTGTGGTGCTGTCACGCAAAAGGGCCAGCGAAGGCCTGTATCCGGCAATTGACCCTCTGGCTTCAACGTCAGTAATGCTCACGCCGGCGGTGGTTGGACAGCGTCATTATGATGTGGCTCTGGCCGTGAAGCGCACCCTGGCAGAATATGAAGAGTTACGCGATATCATTGCCATGCTTGGTCTGGAAGAGCTGTCTGCGGCGGATCGCGCCGTGGTTGCCAGAGCCAGGCGCCTTGAACGCTATCTTACCCAGCCATTTCATACCACTGAAATATTTAGCGGTATTGGTGGGCAAAGAGTGAGTGTTGCGCAGACGCTGGACGACTGCGAGTGGATTTTGTCGCAGTCAGAGTTTGCCGATAATGAGGCTGATTACTATATGCTGGGTAGTCTGGCACAGGCGCAGGAGAGCAGCCATGCAGCACGTTAGCATGCAAGTTGTGATACATACTCCGCAGCGGTTGTTGTTTGCCGGGCAGGCCGAACACCTGTATGCGGTAGCGGAAAACGGCTCTTTTGGTTTGTTGCCAAACCATAGTGATTTTGTAACGGCGCTACAGCCATCAGTGTTGATTGTGCGTGAACCAGGGCCAAAAGAGCTGTTTTTTGCCGTGGATGAAGGTTTGCTGGTCAAACAAAATGAACAGGTAAAAATAGCTGTGCGCCGTGGTTTGTACGGAGAAAATCTGGACAGTCTCAATCAGGCATTAGCGCAAACTTTTGCCGAGCTGGATGAAGATGAGCGCAAGGCGCGCAGTGCCATGTCCAGGCTGGAGGCCAGCGTAGTGCGACGTTTTGCCGAACTGGGCCGGCCACTATGAATAAGCAGTCACAGCAGGATAGCTTGCAGCAAATGCAGCGTCAGGCCAAAAGCATGGCGCGTATGCGCAAGCGCAGCAATTACAGCCCGCTGATGGGGCTTGGTGCCTTTGGTGTAATTGGCTGGTCAGTAACCTTGCCAAGTGTGGCTGGTGCTTTTGTGGGCATGTGGCTTGAACGGGTAGCGCCGCAGCGCTTTTCCTGGTCGTTGGCATTATTGCTGGCTGGCCTGGTCTTTGGCCTGCTGATGGCTTTTGTCTGGCTGCAGCAGCAACAAAAACAAACCCTGGAACAAAATGAAAATGCTGGAGGCCAGGTTAATGATTGAGTTTAGTGCCAGCGCATTACTGCTGGGTTTTATTTTTGGCTTGCCGGTTAGTGCGTTATTTTTTTGGGGGCTGGCTGTTGGTATGCGCCGTGCGTTACACCAGGAACATCCGGCAATTGGTTTGCTGGCCAGTTTTTTGTTGCGTAGTTCACTGGTAGTTCTGGTTGCTTATTTATTAACGCTCTGGTTGCAGCCTTTCTGGGCAATGACTGGCCTGACGCTGGCTTTTTTTCTGATGCGTCTGGTCAGTGTGCGTCTGGTTTTACGCAAAAGGGAGCAGGCATGCAACTAAGCCCGGATCAAATAATTTATGCCCAGTGGGGCTGGTTCAAGCTCAACGCTACTATGGTCAATACCTGGCTGGTTATGGCGATACTGGTCGGTATTTCTGCGTTTGTGACCCGTAACCTGCGTACCGATGCCCCGCCAAACCGTTGGCGCGGCGCTCTGGAATGGCTGGTTAAACAGATTGAGTCGCAGATAGCCGAGGTAAACCAAAAAGGTGCCCGCCATGTAATTTATTTTGCCGGTACCCTGTTTTTATTTATCGCCATGGCCAACCTGCTGGTGGTAATTCCTGGTTTTACCGCACCCACGGCATCATTATCCACCACCGCGGCCCTGACCATTTGCGTACTGTTGGCAGTGCCGATTTTTTCCATTTATCAAGCCGGTATTGCCCGGTATTTGCGCCACTTTATCCAGCCTTCGGTTTTTATCTTGCCGTTTAACCTGATCGGTGAGTTTTCCAAAGCGGTATCCCTGGCAGTGCGCCTGTATGGCAACGTTATGAGCGGTGCTGTTATCGTGGCTATATTGCTAGGTGTGGCACCGTTTTTCTTCCCGGTACTGATGGAGCTGCTAAGCATGGTTACCGGTCTTATCCAGGCTTATATTTTTGCAATTCTGGCCACGGTTTATATTGCCTCGGCTACCAGCAGTTGAGCACCAAGGAGATAGCGTTTATGAGTGAGTTTGCATTAATTTCTATTTTTTCCATTCTTACCGCAGGCTTTACTGTAGCTGTTGGTTGTTTTGGCGCTGCTTTGGGTGAGGGGCGGGCAGCGGCGGCTGCCATGAGTGCCATTGCCCAGCAGCCAGATGCTGCGCCTACCTTGTCGCGAACTTTATTTGTCAGCCTGGCGATGGTGGAATCTTCCGGGATTTATTGCTTTGTAGTGGCCTTGATTCTTATTTTTGCCAATCCGTTCTGGGATGCGGCCCAGCTGATGGCCGGGGGCTAAGCGCCGCATGAGCATTGACTGGGTAACCCTGCTGGCGCAAATCGCCAACTTTTTATTACTGGTCTGGTTGCTTAAGCGCTTTTTGTACCGCCCGATTTTACGCGGTATAGACGAGCGCGAAGCAGAAATAGCCAGGCGCATGCGACAAGCAGAGCAGGCCAAAGAACAAGCCCGCCAGGCCGAACTTGATTATTTGCAGCGCAGTGAACAGCTGTTAAGTAGCCAGCAAGAGCGGTTGGCGGCGGCAACGGCTGCAGCACAGCAGCAGCGCGATAAAATTTTGCAACAGGCCAGACAACAACTGGAGCAAGAGCAGCAGCAATGGCACGAGTTTTTACAGCAGGAGCGCCAGGAGTTTATCCGCCAGCTGGAAGTGCAGGCCGCGTACACTTTGGCCGAGTTGCTGCGAAGCGCATTGCATGAGCTTTCAGGCCAACCGCTGGAGCAGGCGATGCTGCAACGGTTGCCGCAACGTATCGAGCCGATGCTGGCAGAGTTACAGCCGGCCATAGGCAGCAAACACCAGGCAACCATTACCAGTGCCAGCGAAATTTGCAGTCAAGGCCAGCAGCAGTTTGTTACTGACATGAAAAAACTGTTGCCACAGTTACAGTGGGAATTTGTGCTTGATGAAAAACAAAGTCCCGGCTTGCGCTTGCAAATGGGTGGGGCGCAGCTGGACTGGACGATAGAAAGCTACGTTGACAGCCTGCGCCGGTTAATGAGTGAGCAGTTTGTTGACCAGGCCGGGCCAACGGATTAACAAGCAGACATGATGAATACCGACAGGCAAATACAAGCAGATATCGGGCTTCGGTTACAACGCTGGCAGCAGCGCATGATAGATATGCCAAAACCGGCGCTTGAACTAAAAGAAGCAGGCCGGGTACTGGAAGTGGCTGATGGCGTTGCTGTGGTAACTGGGCTGGCCCGGGCGCTGGCCGATGAGCTGCTGGAGTTTGATTGTGGCATCCAGGGTCTGGTACTGGATCTTGAGCCGGATCGCCTGGGTGTTGTCCTGCTGGGACCGACCAGTCTGGTACAGCCAGGCGAGGCGGTTTATCGTACAAAAAAGGTTATATCCGTACCCGTGGGCAGCAGTCTGTTAGGTCGGGTGCTGGATCCGTTAGGTCAGCCGCTTGATGGTGGTGCTACGCCCAAATCTGCGGCGCAGCGCCCGATAGAAGTGCAGGCGCCAGGTGTTTTGCAACGAGCAGCGGTGAGCAGAAGCCTGGCTAGCGGGTTGAAGGTGGTGGATGCGGCTATCCCCATCGGTCTTGGGCAAAGACAGTTGATTGTTGGTGATCGCCAGACAGGTAAAACTTCGTTGGCGGTAGATACCATTCTTAACCAGAAAAATACCGGGGTGATTTGCCTGTACTGCGCCATAGGTCAGCGCGGCGATGCGGTAGCCAGGGTGATAACTGCTCTGGAGCAGGGCGCAATGCGCAAACGCAGCATAATCATAAATGCCGGTGATGAGCAGGTTCCAGGACTGTCCTATATTGCGCCCTATGCTGCCATGAGTATGGCTGAGCATTTTGCTTTGCAAGGCCGTGATGTGCTGTTGGTGTTTGATGATATGACCCGTCATGCCCAGGCATACCGCGAATTATCCTTGCTGTTGCGTCGCCCGCCAGGGCGTGAAGCGTTTCCCGGCGATATTTTTTATGTACATGCCCGTTTGCTTGAACGCTCTGGCCAGTTTGCCGGTAGCCTGGGAGCAGGCTCGATTACTGCGTTGCCAGTGGTGGAAACACAAGCAGAGAATCTGTCTGCCTATATACCAACCAACCTGATTTCCATTACTGACGGCCAGATTTATCTGTCGCCAAGGCTGGTCCGTCGTAACCAGTTTCCGGCGGCTGATCTTGGTTTATCCGTTTCCAGGGTGGGCGGCAAGGCGCAGCATAAAGCATTGCGTGCTGTAGCAGGCAACCTGCGGGTAATGCTGTCACAGTTTGCCGAGCTGGAAGACTTTGCCAGGTTTGGCACCAGGCTGGATGATAACACCAGGGCACGTTTGCGCCGCGGCGCAGCGGTGCGTGCAGCTTTACGCCAGGCCGAGCGCGATCCTATGCCGGTTTTGCAACAGCTGGCAGTTTTGCATAGTGCGTTGTTTGGCTTGCTGGATCAGCTGGAAGAAAACCAGATTATGGCGGCCATGCAAAAAATCCGTAAGGCAGTCGGGCAAGAACTGACAGTGCTGCAACAACAGCTAGAACAAAGCCAGGAACTGAATAAAGAGCAGCGGCAACAGTTGCTAAACTGTGCCGCCGGTGCACTTGGGCTGGAGTTGCCATGAGCCAGACACTAGAGCAGCTGGCGCGCCAGCAAAATACCCTTAACACTATTAGCACCATAGTGCGCACCATGAAAACCCTGTCGGCCATCAATGCGGTGCCTTATGAGCAGGCCGCCACGGCCATGGAAGGCTATCAGGCGGTGGTGGAGCAAAGCTTTGCCAGCTTTGTTTTTGCCAGCCATGATTTGCAGCTGTTACAGGGTTGTGCCAAACAAAAGCTGCTGATTGTTTTTGGTTCGGATCACGGCATGTGTGGCGGGTATAACGAACAATTGGCACAGCTTGTTGCCGGACATTGGCAGCAACAACAGATGCCTTTGGCTTTGTTGTGTATAGGTGCCCAGCTCGACAACGCGCTGCGTGAACATAACCTGGTGCCTGACCGTCTTTTGATGCCGCCAGCATCGGCCGATGGCATTACCCGCCAGGCCGCAGAAATTGTCAGTACCATAGAGCCCCTGGCTGGTGTATCCCTGATTGAACTGGACATTGATCTGGTATATACCGAGCGCTGCGCGCATGGTGCCCGCCGGCCAGTGGTTCTCCAGTTGTTACCGCTGTCTGCACACTTGTTACAACGACCTGCGCGCTGGCCCGGCCGCTCGTTGCCAGGTTTTAACCTGGAGGCAGGGCGCTTGCTTGCCGCACTGGTGCGCAATCATGTGTTTGCTACGGTATATCGGGCCCAGGCCGAAGCCATGGTGACAGAAAATGCTGCGCGGCTGGCTTTGATGCAACAGGCCGAACAGTCTGTACAGGAGCGCTTGTTTGAATTGAATCAGCGCATCAACGATCAGCGTCAGGACGTTATCACCAACGAACTGATGGACGTTATTTTGGGGCATTTATAGGTCTGAATTTTTGTAAGTGCTTAACCCGTCTGTTTTTTGAATTAATATCGGACGGGCGCACCATGGTTAGCTGGTACTTTGCCATTAAGCGCTTATAATCAAACACTTTCAGACATTACAAAGGGAAAGTGATGACAGCGCCCAATCAACACCCTGAGCAGAAATCCCGCGACCAGATTGACCAGCTGCTGCAACAGGCCGGCTGGGCAGTGCAGAACATCAAACAAATGAACTTCTCGGCTGCGCCAGGTGTGGCGGTGCGCGAGTTTCAAACCGATGTGGGCCCGGCGGACTATGTGCTCTTTGTGGATGGCGAGGCGGTGGGCGTCATTGAAGCCAAGCCGGAAAGCTGGGGCGATAAAATCACCACGGTGGAAGACCAGTCCCAGGGCTACGCCCATGCAAAGCTCAAGTGGATTAACAACAAACCTCAGCACCATCCAGCGCATGTATTCCATCCTCAAAGATGAGCCGCTGGTGGAGGAACAAGAAGAGCAAAACCCGGCTGAATAACTTATCCGCAGCAAAGAGCCGCTGCCCGTGGGCTACAACGCTAAAGTGCCGCCGGAGTTTTTTGACGTCATCATTATTGATGAATGCCACCGCTCCATTTACAACCTGTGGCGGCAGGTGCTGGAATATTTTGATGCCTACCTGGTGGGTCTGACCGCCACGCCGGATAACCGTACCTACGGGTTTTTCCGCAAGAACGTGGTCAGTGAATACGACCACGAAAAAGCCGTGGCCGATGGCGTTAATGTGGGCCATGAAGTGTTTGTGATTGAAACCGAAAAATCCACCCAGGGCGGCACCATCAGCGCCCAACAACAGGTCGAGCGGCGCGAGCGCCAAACCCGGAAAAAACGCTGGGAAACCCAGGACGAAGACGAAGCCTACAGCGCCAAACAGCTTGACCGCGATATCGTCAACCCGGATCAAATCCGCACCGTCATCAAAGCCTTTCGAGACAGCCTGCCCACCATCTTCCCCGGTCGTAAAGAAGTCCCCAAAACCCTGATTTTTGCCAAAACCGACAGCCATGCCGATGACATTATCCAGACCGTGCGTGAAGAATTTGGCGAGAGTAACCAATTCTGCAAAAAGGTCACTTACAGGGTCGCCCAAGACCGGCTTAATGCCGATGGTCAGGTGCTGGAAAAAGGCGAAGACCCGAAAACCATCCTCAATGAGCTGCGCAACGATTACTATCCGCGCATTGCCGTCACCGTGGACATGATTGCCACCGGCACCGACGTCAAAGCACTGGAATGCCTGCTGTTTATGCGTGACGTAAAAAGCCGCAACTACTTTGAACAAATGAAAGGCCGAGGCACCCGCACGCTGGATAAAGACAGCTTGCAAAAGGTCAGCCCCTCGGCCACCAGCGCCAAAACCCATTATGTGATTGTGGATGCCATTGGCGTGACCAAATCACTGAAAACCGCCAGCCAGCCGCTGATTACCAAGCCCAGCGTGGCGCTAAAAGACCTGGCCATGGGCGTGATGCTGGGTGCCAGCGACAGCGATACCGTTTCCTCACTGGCCGGGCGGCTGGCGCGGCTGGACAAGCAGCTCGATGACAAAGCCGTGCCACCACCGGCTTTGCCATCGCAGCAACACCGGGTGACATTTTCCTGATTTACAAATGCTGATTTTTAACGTAAATGTTCACTTTTGCTGCACGCAGAGCCAACCAGCTTGCAACCTGCCAGCGCCCAAACCTGTAAGATGGCAACAATCACTGCCAAGCGGTACCAACGCGGACCCAGTGCAAGACAAAGCCTAATCCGCACAACAAAGGATCAACCATGCAAGAAAAGCCGAAAGCAAAAATACCTGCTTACCTGCCCTTTAATGCTTTCTGGATAAGACTTACCCTGCTGCTGATTCTGGTGGCCGGCATTTATTTCTTCCACTCCTTTGCCAAGCCCATCATTACCGCTTTTATCATTGTCATAATTACCTGGCCGGCCTACATGAAAATGCTGGCCTACTTCAACTATAAACACAAAACTGCCGCCTCCATCGCTACCCTGGCGGCAATCATATTTCTGGTCACCCCCCTTGGCCTGCTGACCTCCTTCACCATCAAGGAAGTCATCAACTTTCTGGGCTGGGCAGTCAACGCCAACGCCACCGGCGTAATGGCCCCGGAATGGTTCGGTTCCATTCCCTGGCTGGGCCAGTGGCTGAGCGAAAACTGGAACGAACACCTGAGTGCACCGGGCATGATTGGCGAGGTAACCCAGGTCTTTGGCAGCCAGAATATCGGCTCGGTATACCGCAACGTCATCTCGACCAGCGGCAGCATCCTGCACATTTTGCTCACCCTGACCTTTACCCTGATCACCCTGTTTTTTCTGTACAAAGACGGCCATACCCTGGTCAACCAGCTGGACAAGGCCGGGGATTATTTTTACTCACAGCGCTGGTTTCGCTACTCCAGGGTGATACCGCTGGCCATCCGTTCGACCGTACTGGGAATGGGCGTAATCGCCATTGCCGAGGGAGTGATTCTGGGTGTGGCCTACTGGATTGCCGGCTTTCCTTCGCCGGTCATCATGGGCATAGTCACCGGCTTTATGGCCATGGTGCCAGGCGGTGCGCCGCTGACCTTTACCATGGTTTCGCTGTACCTGATTGCAACCGGCAGCTCCACCGCCGGTATTCTGCTATTTTTGTGGGGTGCCATCGAGCTGTTTATGGTCGACAAATTCATCCGCCCGCGACTGGTCGGCGGCCCCATGCAACTGCCTTTTCTGCCCACTTTTTTTGGTCTGGTGGGCGGTGTTAAAACCATGGGCTTTCTCGGCCTGTTTATCGGCCCGGCGCTGATGGTGATTCTGGTCATGCTGTGGCGCGAGTTCATCCAGGATCTGACCGAAATCAAGGCCCGGCGCACTGAGCGGGAAACCGAACAGGAGTAGACGGGCAGCGAACTGCTACAGGTTGGCCAGCGTATAAGTGCCCGAGAAAATAACGCTGCCAGCGGCGTAAACCTTAAGGGATGAACGCTTTCCGGGCAACTTGACGGCCTGATTATGCGCTGATAGCCTACGTACATAATTTTGTACATGTACAGGAGCTATCAAATGGAAAGCATAAGCTATACTGCTGCCCGCAGTAACCTCGCCAAAACAATGGCTCAAGTTTGCGATGACCACGCCCCTATTGCCATAACGCGTAAAGGCGAAGGCGCTGTGGTAATGATTTCAATGGCCGACTACCTAGCCCTGGAAGAAACCGCATATTTGCTCAGAAGCCCGAAAAACACCCGAAGGCTAATTGAGTCGATTGCTGAACTTGAGGATGGCAAAGGGCAAGAAAGGGAGCTGGTTGAGTGAAGCTGATTTTTGCCGAGAACGCCTGGGAAGATTACCTCTACTGGCAAAAATCCGATAAAAAAGTTCTGGCCAGAATCAACACCCTTATCAAAGACATCAGGCGTGATCCATTTGCAGGCATTGGCAAGCCTGAACCCCTGAAGCATGCCCTTTCCGGTTACTGGTCCCGGCGCATTAATGATGAGCAGCGGATAGTTTATAAAATCCACCAGGACTCACTTCTTATCGCCCAGTTAAGGCATCACTACTGAGCTTAAGCGCATGAAGCTTAGGTTAAGTCGTACCGCGTACTTGAGCCAAACACCGAAGTCAGGAAGCAGTGACAAGCTCACGCTGGCTACGCACAGCCAGAATCAGCACGGTTTTGATCTCGGCAAGAAAGCAGTACAGCGCAACATAACCCTGAACGCCCGTACCTATCACCAGCTCCCGCTTGTCGTCGGCTAGCAGTCGTCCAATCTTGGGGCTGGTTTGCAGCAGATCGATAGCTGCTAAAATACTGTCTATGCGTGCCTCAGGCTCTGGTACTTGATACTTTTCAAGGTGTGCAAGGATGCGCTCAAAGTCATCCAGCACCCCGGGAGCCAGCTCAATACGGATATTCATTCCATTGATTTTTTGTGGACTGCGGGTTTTGCCACCACATTGCCAGCAGCGCGGGCTTTAAGATACGCACGCACATCCTGCCAATCCAGAGTTTCGCCACTTTCCAGAACCCTGGCATAACGTTCATCGGCAACCGCTTCAAAGGCTGCTCGCCTTTCAGCCTGCTCGGTTTTTTCCGCTACAGCTTCCAGCATAAACAGATGCGGTGTGACCCCAGCCTGCTTCGCTGCTTGCGCAATACGGGCCTTTAAATCGCTGGGCAAACGCAAAGTAGCTGTACTCATCGGCTTAACTCCTGTGGTAACGGCAAGAACGACCGCACCAATGTATCACAACTGTGCTACAGCGAAACATTCAATCTTTGCCAGGATAGTTGAGCTACCCGATTACCAGGATTATTACTGAAGGAGAATAGCCATGATTTTTAATCCTCCGCATCCAGGGCAACAACCGGGATGTACTGCAAGAGGGTTTGCTGGACATGGCCATGTGGCGTTTGTCCTCGCTGCGCAACGGCAAACCATTGTCATCAATAACCCTGAACATTTACGGCTTGCCCATCAAAACCTTTGGCAGCCAGCCTGGTACGGCGTATAACCCGTACGTCGGCTACAGGCATTATTCACCACTGGTCGCGTCCATCGCTGAAACCTGCGACATGGTCGGCGGGTTGCTCCAGCCAGTACTGTCATTCCCGGACAAACTGGAATCCATTGGGCTTGATGGCTCCCGTAGAGAGACGTGCTCTGAGCGATGGCTACAGATTACTTGTCAAGAAAGCCACTTGCGCAAGCAATACCGTCCATTATAATGGACACATGAAAACCATAGAGACCACCTCTACGTTTGATGTTTGGTTCGCTTCTCTGCGCGACCGGAGGGCCCGTGCCCGTATCAGCGTGCGCATTGAACGCTTGGCTGCCGGCAACCCCGGTCAGTGTCGCACCCTGACCCGTGGCGTTACGGAGCTAAAAGTCAACTATGGTCCCGGCTACCGTGTGTATTACGTTGAGCGCCACGGTGTGACCTACATTTTATTGTGCGGTGGCGACAAGTCGAGCCAGCAAAGAGATATTGAAACGGCGCTGGATTTGGCCACAAAGGTATAAGGAGACAGTTATGACTAACAAAAAATTTGAAACCCGCTCCTGGGATGTTACCGAGTACCTGCGCGACGATGAAGACATTCGCCTCTACATAGAAGCAGCTATGGAAGAAGCACCTGACGACGCTGCTTTTATGGCCAAAGTACTGGGCGATGTTGCACGCGCACGCAATATTTCAGAGCTGTCAAGACAAACTGGAATTGCACGGGAAACCCTGTACAAAGTCACCCGCGGCGAAGGCAATCCGACACTGGATACCATCAGCAAACTTGCCAAAGCACTAGGCTTCCGGTTGACATTACAGCCCGTTTGAACTGAGCCTATGCGGAACATGTCAACCTTGTTTGAGCTAGCTCTCTTGCTGATTCAGCGCTGGACTAAGACAACACCCAACCGCTGTTTTGCAGCTGGCTAGCGCAACACCACACTGCTACAACAGCGGCCTTCACAAGCCACACTATTAGTGCACCGCCACCAGTTTCACCCCCAAGACTCCCAGCACACGGTTGATTGTGTCAGCAGTCCGTCAAAGCGGAACCCGCAAACATAAAGCACAAGCGCATAAAATTTTACCCAACCTGCTCGATTGCCAACACCAAAATCCCTCCACCTTCCGGATAACACCAGACCACATTCACATCATGTAGCAGTGCTCCATATTGGCGCGAGGGTGCAGGGGTTTGATACGCGGGCTTGGGGTCCTGAGACAGGCACTGTTCGATCAACTCCACCAGAGGTTCCTGCAAGCGTAAGGCATGTTTCTGTGCCGATGAGAGAGCTTCCGGTTGCCAGTCGACAGGCAGCAACGCAGGCGGCTGTTCGGCAATGCGGTTCCAGGCGTCTGGTATCGACTCGATGAAGGGAATGTAGGGTTTGATGTCCAGTACCGGAGTACCGTCTAGCAGGTCGATGCCGGAAATGTGCAACTGACACTGCGAATCGATTCGGTCCAGTTTTACCAGAGACTGTCCGATGCTGTTGGGGCGGTGGCTGGCGCGACTGGCAAAGACACCCAGACGCTGGTTGCCACCCAGCCGGGGTGGGCGCACTTGTAGCCGATGTTGTTGGTCTTGCGCTCGATGGAACAGGAAAATTACCCAGATATGGCTGACCTGCTCCAGCCCCTCCAGAGCGCGTGGCTGGTTATAGGGGGCAAGCAGTTCGATGGTGCCACGGGCAGCCGGTGCGAGAGCCGGCTGTCGTGGAATGGCAAATTTTTCCTTGAAGCAGGAGTGCACATAGCCAATGGGTTGTACCTGGTAGCTGTCCATTATGGTTCCCGGCAAGAGGTGTAAGCTTCGCGACTGTTGTGACTGGCTAAATGTATGATCTGTACGGAAAACCTGGAGGGCAGTTTCGTGTCCGGACAGTTCGAGCATGATATTTGCCCGCCTTGTTTCCGCTTCTGTGCATGTAACTCCATGGTATCAGGTCTCTGGTGGCCGTATTGTCCTGCATGCAACCTTTGTTTTCTTGCCACAGGGCGCACAGCGAAGCGGCGCTGCTGGACCCTGCGCGCCATGGAGCAGTGCGATCAGGTTTGACACTGCGCAGGCTGGAGCTTGTTGTGGACAGGCCCCGCTTTATGCGGAAGGCGTATCAGGCGGGGCTTTTGTTTCATTAGCCGGCCACCAGCACCCGTACTGCTTCGAGGCGAATCGAGGCCTTGTTCAGTAACAGGGTCCCTTCGGCCAGGTGATTACGCAGCAGGTCGATTTCTTCATCGCGTACGTTGGGGTTGATTTGCTGTAGCGCCATCAGACGCTCAATCTCTGTTTTCAGAGTCTGATTGAACAGAGACTGCGCCAGCTGCACCTGTTCGAGGTGACGCGGCTGGATCAGGTCATCGGCCTTGCGGATCAGTTCGGCCAGCTTATCCCGCTGGCTGCGGGCAAATTTGGCAGCACTGGCCCGAGGCACGGTTTCCAGCTGAGCATTGAGTGTTTCGAAGCTGACTTTATCTGCCAGGTCGCGCCCCTGCTGATCCAGCAGGCAACGGATTACTGTTGGCGGCATATAACGGCCCAGTTGCAAGTGGCGAGGAGCAATGGCTTCGCTGACATAGAGCAGCTCGACCAGCACTGTACCCGGCTTGATTGCTTTGTTTTTCAACAGAGCTACTGTGCTGTTACCCATGGGGCCGGCAAGCACCAGGTCCATGCCTCCCTGGACCATCGGGTGTTCCCAGGTGATGAACTGCATGTCCTCACGGCTCAGGGCCAGTTCGCGGTCGTAGGTAATGGTTACTGCTTCGTCGCTGCCCAGAGGAAAGCTGGCATCAAGCATTTTTTCGCTGGGGCGTAAAATAAAGGCATTATCTGAGTGATCTTCGCTATGGATGCCGAAAGCGTCGAACAGTTGCTCCATATAAATGGGCAGATCGAAGCTTTTTTCCTGGCGGGCAATTTGCTTTGCCAGTTGCTCACCCCGACCGCTGCCACTGGAGTTGATTTCCAGTAGCCGGTCACGACCCTTGTGCATTTCTTCGGCCAGCTTCTGGCGGATGTCTCTGGCCTCCAGTAGCAGTTGCTGCCAGTCTGCTGCTTCCAGCTGGTTCAGCAGTGCGGGCTCCAGCCGTTCGGCAAACTGTTGTTCCAGTGCCTGAGCGGTTGGGCTGGTGCCAAGGAAAGCGTTGTGACCCTCATGGTACCACTCAAACAGGCGTTGCTGGCTGCTGCCCGTGAAATAGGGTACATGAATATTGATGTCATGTTGCTGGCCAATGCGATCGAGGCGGCCGATACGCTGCTCTAGCAAATCCGGATGCAGCGGCAGATCAAACAATATCAGGTGATGGCTGAACTGGAAATTGCGGCCTTCGCTGCCGATTTCGGAGCAAATCAGTACCTGGGCGCCAAACTCCTCATCCGAGAACCAGGCAGCGGCACGGTCGCGCTCAATGATGGTCATGCCTTCGTGAAAGGTAGTGGCCGGAATGCCGCTGCGGACGCGCAGCGCTTCATCCAGATCTAGCGCAGTATAGGCGCTGGCACAGATTATCAGTGCTTTTTTGCCTTTTAACTGCTTTAGGGTTTCCAGCAGCCAGTCAACCCGCGGGTCAACGCGCCACCAGCGTTCCGGACTGTCCTCCGGATATTGCGACTGGTAGTACAGCTCGGGATATAAACGACCTTTCAGGCCACTGCTTTCGGGCTGATACTCAGCGGGTAGTGGCAGCGGGGCCGGGTGCAGCAAGCGACCAGGGAAGCCATGCATGCCTGCACGGGTGTTACGAAACAGGAGGCGGCCGGTGCCGTGACGGTCAATCAGCATGTTGATCAGTTGTTCGCGAGCGTCGGTGGCATCTGGTTGACATGCCTGTTCGATGAGCTCTTTCTTCCCGTCCAGCAACTGCTCCAGCAGTTGGCTGTGGGCAGGTGTCAATACTCGATTTTCCAGCAGCTCGTTGACCGCATCTGCTATCTGACGATAATCACGACTTTCGTTGCGGAAGGCTTCTAGATCATGAAAGCGGTGCGGATCGAGCAGACGTAGACGGGCAAAATGGCTTTCAAGCCCAAGTTGCTCTGGTGTTGCAGTCAGCAGCAGCACGCCGGCAACTTGTTCAGCCAGCTGTTCTACCAACTGGTAGGAGGGACTGGCTTGCTCTGGTGCCCAGCTTAGGTGGTGAGCTTCGTCTACCACCAGAATGTCCCAGTGTGCGGCCAGCAGGGCTGCGCGAGCCTGCTCGTCTTCGCGAATCCAGTCCAGAGACATCAGCGCAATCTGCGTATCTTCGAAGGGGTTACCGGCATCGCTGGCACGAAAGCTTTCGTAGTCGAAAATACTGGCTTGCAAGTTGAAACGTCGCAGTAGCTCTACCAGCCACTGGTGTACCAGGCTTTCCGGCACGATCAGCACGACTCGGTTTGCGCGTCCGGTGAGCAGTTGGCGGTGGATGATCAGGCCGGCTTCGATGGTCTTGCCCAGACCTACTTCGTCCGCCAGCAGCACGCGGGGCGCCATCCGGTCGGCGACCTCATGGCCAATATGCAGCTGGTGGGCAATGAGCGCAATGCGCGGGCCGCCCAGCCCCCACAGTGTGCTTTGCTGTTGTTTGCTGCGATGCTGCAGGCTCTGATAGCGTAGGGTGAACCAATTCAGCGGGTCAACCTGGCCGGCCAGCAGACGGTCGCTGGCCAGGCGGAAACGGATAAAGCTGGACAGCTCGGTTTCCGGTAGGCTGCAGTTGACATTGGAGCTATCAAAACCATGGTAAGTCAGCAGGCCGTTCTGTTCTTCGACTTCGCGCACTGTCATGCTCCAGCCGTCGTGATGACTGATTTCGTCACCAGGAGCAAAGCGGACACGAGTCAGGGGAGCGTTGCGTAGCGAGTATTGCCGGGTTTCACCGCTGGCAGGATAGAGTAGAGTAAGCAGGCGCTGATCACAGGCCAGCACGGTACCCAGGCCCAGTTCGGCTTCGCTGTCGCTGATCCAGCGCTGCCCGGGGAAATACTGCAGGGACATTCAAAACTCCGCATGATAAATAAAAGCGCGCTATTTTAGCTGATTCGGATGCAGTCCGCATCGCCTTGTGCCGATACAGAGTCTAGGCCGGGATAACGACTCGCCACGCGTCGAACCAATGTTATCTGGTTATGGCCTTGATCATGTGCTTGCTGTTCATGGACGTATGCTGTATTGATGAATGCTCTACTGGACGACACAAATGTCAGTGGTCAGCTCGTTGGTTGCTCAACCGGGCGCTGCGACTCTGAAACAGCGCAGTGCCGGGCTTTCAGGCGCCGGCACTGATTAACCAAAGCTGGTTTGCCAGCTGACGAGGAGGTGAAGCATGTTGCCCCCGATCCCCCAGGGTCTTGTGCCCGTTACGGTACAGCAAGATCCGGCCCGGCCGCGTCCTGAAGTTCAGCCGGTTACACCGCCCAGCGAAAGTGAGGCCAACAGACAAGTCAGTCTTGATGACAGGCATCCTTCTGAGCAGGAACAAAAAAAACATCAGTCGGAAGATGCTGAAGAAGATGTTGGCTTGCAGGAGGAAGAGCTGCCTGTGCCGGGCAAGAAAGCCATGGCACGTAAAGGTTTGCTGGTAGACCTCCGTGTTTAGTGCGCACAGCCTGAAATCAGCCAGACCGCACGCCGGGGCGCTTCTGTTGACCTTGGTCAATAAGTTGCGGGGTGACTTACGCTAACTTGACATTAAGGTTTATGACGATTGGGAGATTTGTCATGTTTATGGATGTAGTGGTCTTTGCCGGTATTGGCACAGTTGCCTTGATGGTTTCATTTTTCGTCGGGCTTTACTTTTTTGTCAAAAAGGCAGAAGAGCGCAAGTCCTGAAAACCTCGATTGCAGTGCATGCAAGGCTTTAGGGCGACCTTTTGGTCGCCCTTTTTTTTGTCCGGTAGCATGCCTGGCTGTATCAATACGTTTCAGCTTTCGCAATACTTATTCATCAGTGCGCGTAGAGCAGCTGGTTTGACAGGTTTGGTCAAAAAGCCAAGTTGCTCGTTATGCGCCTGGACAGGAAGCTCAGGGCGGGCGTCAGCGCTGATGATAATACCCGGCAGTTGCGGATTTTTCAGGGTTTTTCGCAGCCAGCGCATTACGTTAATGCCGGTTTGGCCGTGGTCCAGATGGTAGTCGATCAATACAATCTGTGGTACAAAATTTTCGGTTTCAAGCACTGTTTCACAGGCGCTGGTGTTAAGTGCCGTGCGCACATCGCAGCCCCACCGGCTTAACAGGCTCTGCATGCCGGTGAGAATGCTTTCTTCATTGTCAATGCAAAGCACTTTGATGCCTTTCAAAGGCTGGGTGGAGTGAGCTTTGACCGGTGCGCTCACAACCGCTTGTAACTGTCCCCGATACAGGGGAATGGTGACACTGAATACACTGCCTTTGCCAAGACGCGACTGTACACGTATCGGGTGGGCCAGTAGCTTGCATAGCCCGTCAGCAATCGCCAGGCCAAGGCCAAGGCCTTTTTCTTCGCGGGTCTGGTGGCTGTCCAGCCGTTTAAACTCTTCAAAAATGAAGTTCAGCTTGTCCTTCGGAATGCCGGGACCGCAGTCCCATACTTCAAGGCGTATATGTTCACCTTCGCGGCGCACCCCGAGCAATACTTTGCCTTTGGCGTACCTGAAAGCGTTGGTCAGGAAGTTTTGCACAATGCGGCGCAGCAGTTTGGGGTCGCTATTGACTCGGATGTCGGGGGCAAACAGACGAAACTCTATACCCTGCTGCTCTGCCAGTACGGTAAATTCTGCGCCCAGTGTTTCCAGCCATGGACGCAAGGCAAAAGGCTGCGGGTTTGGTGTAACGCTGCCTCCCTCAAGTCTCGACATGTCAAGCAGGTCGCTGATCAAGTCTTCGGCTGAGCGTAACGAACTGTCCAGATTGTTGACCAGCTCTAGTGCTTCGTCAGGCAGACTTTCCTGATGAGACAGGGCGGCAGAAAAGAGGCGGGCAGCATTGAGCGGCTGCATCAAGTCGTGACTGACGGCGGCCAGAAAGCGGGTTTTCGAGGCGTTGGCGTCTTCGGCTATACGCTTGGCGTGAATGAGCTCCTGGTTAAGCTGTGATAGCTCATGAGTGCGCTCACTGACCCGCTGCTCCAGCCCCTCATTGGCTTCCTTGAGAGCTTTTTCTGCCTGACGGAAGGCAGTGATGTCAGTAAAACTCATTACAAACCCACCGCCCGGCATGGGGTTGCCAATCAGCTCGATCACCTTGCCGTTCGGAAATCTGCGTTCTGATGTGTGGCCCGTACCTTGACGCATCCAATAAAGCCTTTTGCTGACGTGGGTTTCCACATCACCAGGGCCGCACAACCCTTTTTCTGCGTTATGGCGAATAATATCGCCTATGGGCCGGCCAACCTGGATGAGCCCTTCCGGGTAATCAAACAGTTCAAGATAACGGGTATTCCAGGCAACCAGCTGCAATGACCGGTCAACCACGCTGATGCCCTGCGTCAGGTTTTCAATGGCGCCTTGCAACAGGGTTCGGTTGAATTGCAATGCTTCGGAGGCTTCGCCCACAATCCGGACCACGTCTTCGACATGCATTTCGCGCCCTTCAATGGCAGCGCGCACGACTACACGGGTCGAAGATGCGCCCAAAACTCCAGTGAGAAGCCGCTCAGTATGTGCAATCCAGTCACTGCTGGCAGTTTCGTCCGGGTTGAAGGCAATTCCGCGGGTGTAGGCAAAGCGGATAAAGCTGTGGCGGGCGCGATCGTCGCCGACAAAGCGGCTGGCCAGGGTAAGCAGGTCACTGACCTGCACGGACAATGGAGCCTTGTTGCCGACTTGCAAACTGATAAAGCGGTTGGCTTGCCAGTGCTCCGACACTCTGGTGCGGGAAAATAGTGAAACCAGCGCAAACACGGCGAAGTTGCCGCTTAATGACAGGGTTACACCCAGTGTCATTGGGTCTACTTCAATACCCAATGGTATTGCATACAGCCACTGCAAGCCGGGGATGCCTTCAGGGTCACCGCCGAAGCTGGTGGCAACCAAGGGGAGTACCAGAGTATATACCCAGAGCAGTGAGCCAGTAATCAGCCCGGCAAAAACACCTTGACGGTTGGCTTTTTTCCAGATCAGGGCGCCAATCATGGCTGGGGCCATCTGGGTTAGTGCGGCAAATGCAACCTGGCCGATGGTGGCCAGGCTGGCATTGGCATTGAGCAAGCGGTAGCTGACATACGCCAGCAGCAAAATAACAATAATGCTCAGGCGGCGTGCGGTCAGCATCCAGTGGCGAAAGGCTTCGAACGGCCGCTCAGTGGTGCGGGCTTGCAATAAAAGAGGGAGCAGTATGTGGTTCGATATCATTATCGACAGGGTGACTACGGCAACGATCACCATGCCGGTAGCCGCTGATGCTCCTCCGATAAATGCCAGAATGGCCAATAGCGGATAGCCTTCAGCCAATGGCAGACTGATCACAAAAGAGTCAGGCACCACATCACTTGGTAGGCGCAATTGGCCAGCCAATGCCAGGGGGACGATAAAAGCGGCCACGATTAACAGATATAACGGAAAAATCCAGCGGGCAAACTTTAGATCAGCAGTGACATTGTTTTCCACAACGGTTACATGAAACTGTCTTGGCAAAGTATAGACAGCCATCATGGCAACACAAGTCTGGATCAGCATATGGGGCCAGTTGATGCTGGTATTCCAGAACTCTTCAAGCTGGGGGGCGGCCTTGGCTGTTTGCCAGAGGTGTATCGGACCGTTGTAGACGCCATATAGAACAAACAGCCCAACGGCGACAAACGCCATCAGTTTCACCAGTGATTCGAACGCAATGGCAAACATCAGGCCGCGGTGGTGCTCGGTAACGTCCAGGTTGCGGGTGCCAAACAGAATGGTAAACAAAGCCAGGCCCACGGTGACGAACAGGGCAATATCCTGGCCCTGCTGGCCGGCTGACTGCGCAGAATTGAGAGTCAACAGGTTAACACCCAACACGATACCCTTGAGTTGTAGCGCCAGGTAAGGAAGGATGCCGACCAAGCTGATCAGGGTAATGAATATCGCCAGCTTTTGGGATTTGCCATAACGGGCTGCAATGAAGTCGGCAATTGATGTGATGTTTTCCTGCTTGCTGATGATGACCATTTTTTTGATCACCCAGGGTGCAAACAGAAGCAGCAGAATCGGGCCTATATATATGGGGAGGAATGACCACAGTTGGCCGGCAGCCTGGCCGACCGACCCAAAAAAGGTCCAGCTGCTGCAGTAGACCGCCAGCGAGAAGCTGTATATGGCTACGCGTAATTTTGGATGCAGCGGCTTTGTTCGCCGGTCGCCATAGAAGGCAATGGCAAACAGGATGGCCATATAGGCCAGGGCAACAAATGTAAGAAAACCAAACGAAATAGCCATACAGAGTCCGCAGAGTAAAGTGAACGCCACTACGGGGTAGCGAAGGAATCATAGCCTTGTTGAAGATGATCAGCCAGCAGTTGTGAGAG
>LSQX01043253.1_pt1 | contig 21422 bp, 15 predicted proteins | sample 654561 | NCBI WGS metagenome assembly LSQX01 (sample SAMN04489861, study PRJNA283612) | anaerobic digester metagenome | isolation source: 4 biogas reactors fed with cattle manure at either 37C or 55C with and... | place: Denmark: Kongens Lyngby | collected 2014 | reverse complement strand
AGGGGTCTTAGGGCATTTGATAAATCTGCACAAGTGAGAAACGGGGATGCGGCTGTGAAATTTTTAACCATGTCAGCCCCAGCAAAAATAAATCTGTCGCTGGACATCACTGGCAAACTCGATAATGGGTACCACAGCCTTGAGATGATCCTGCAGACCATATCTTTGAAAGATGAGATCGTCCTGGAGAAGCAAAACGAGGGCATTTCCATTGAATGCAATCAACCGCTTGTCCCGCTTGATGACAGCAATATTTGTTATAAGGCCGCCAGGATCTTTTTCCAAAAAACAGGAATACAGGGCGGCGTAAAAATAAAGATCGATAAAAAAATACCCATTGGCGCAGGCCTTGCAGGTGGAAGCACCAATGCAGCCGCTACGCTGAAAGGGCTGAATGCCTTATATGACGAGCGCCTTTCCGTGGAAGAGCTGATAGCGCTGGGGCTGCAATGTGGTTCGGATGTTCCATTCTGCCTTGTCGGCGGAACATGCCTGGCAAGGGGCATAGGGGAAAAACTTACGCCTTTGCCGGCATTGCGCGGTGTGCATGCAGTATTGATTATGCCGGATTTTTCTGTTTCCACCGCATGGGTTTACCAGAACTACCGCATGGACGACCCTGTACGGCATCCAAACACCCAAGCCATCCTGTCGGCCATCCGTCTGGGGGACATTGCAGGGGTTGCGCGGGAGATGAAAAATGTTTTGGAGTCTGTAACAGCAGTGAAATACCCTGAGATTGAAGGGATCAAGCGGGATTTGAAAAACAGGGGTGCACTGGGCAGCATGATGAGCGGCAGCGGACCATCGGTTTTCGGGCTGTTCAGCGACGTGGAGCAAGCGCGCCGCGTGTTCTCAACCCTCCAAAATCAATATGAAAACATTTGGCTCGTAACAACATAACAGAATTGTAGATAATGTAAACTTAAAAATAAGACAAGGAGTTGTTATGGCAAAACTTACAAAGATTAAAATGGATGATTACATGCCTTTGCGAGACGTTATTTTCAATACGCTGCGAGACGCTATTGTTTCCGGAGATCTGAAACCCGGTGAGCGGTTGATGGAGGTATCTCTGGCAGAGAAAATGGGTGTAAGCAGAACACCTGTCCGTGAGGCCGTCAGAAGGCTTGAGGTGGAAGGTCTGGTGACCATGACCCCCCGGAAGGGTACCCACGTGGCCGAGCTGTCGGTTAAGGATATCATGGACGTTCTGGAGGTTCGCGCAGCCCTTGACAAGCTTGCGACAGAGCTGGCGGCCAGCCGCATCCGCCAGGACAGCATGCGCCAGCTTGAGTCCATCCATAAACAATACATTGCCCATCTGCAGAAAGAGAATCTTCAGGGAGCAATCAAAAAGGATGTAGAGTTCCACGAGGTCATCTATCAGGCATCCGGTAACAACAAGCTGATGAATGTGGCAGGGAACCTGCGTGAACAGATCTACAGGTTCCGTGTGCTGTATATGCGGGATTTCTCCAACGCCGAAGATGTTCTGAAAGAGCATGAGCAGATCCTGAAATCACTGTCTGAAAAGGATTTTCAGAAGGCCGGGAAGCTTGCGCAGGAGCACATTGTTCACCAGCAACAGACCATCATCCAGCGGGTTGAAAAACAAGCCGGGACCCATTGAGAACGCGGGAAATTCAAGCCTTGTTTTTTGAAGATTTATATGATAAAATCTACTTTGCTGTCACAGCAGGCATGAGCGAGCTATCAGGTCGCATGGGCGAGCAGTCAGGTCGTTGGGCGAGCAGTCAGCTTTGCTTACGACCAGCCAAGCTTTAGCTTTACGACCAGCCCAGTCCGGTTCGTTTGGCGGAAAGCTTCCGCGTTCGACCGTCAGGTGTTATAGTTGCATCTGCCTGAATCCTTGCTCCGAAAGGGGCCGTAGTCCAGAAGGAGGTGAATGAATCAATGAATAAGTACGAATCCATTTTCGTTTTAAGCGCTTTGCTGGAGGATGAAAAAATCCAGGAAATCATCGCCAAGGTCAAGACTCTTGTCGAGACCTCAGGGCAGCTTGAAAAGGTAGATGAATGGGGTAAGAAACGGCTTGCTTATGAAATTGACGACCAGAAGGAAGGGTATTATACCTTGATGCAGTTTTCTGCAGCATCGGAATTCCCGGCCGAACTGGAACGTATTTATAAGATTAATGAAGGAGTTCTGAAGTACCTGATTATCAGACTTGATGAAACGAAATAAAAACAGGAAAACACCTGTTTTTGTGGATAATGGGCTGTATGCCCATTAGTGTGGGTTCCCTGCAGGCCGCTATAGTGCCTGGGGGTCTCATAAAGTGCAGGATCGGGTGTATCCGAAGCGGATATACCCGAAACAGTTGGAGGTTTGATGTATGAACAAGGTTATCTTAATGGGTCGTCTGACAGCAGACCCAGAGCTTAGGTACACCACAGGCAACATCCCCGTATGCAGGTTTAGAATTGCAGTGGAGCGCCCCTTTGTGAAACAGGGGGAAGAGCGCCAGGCTGATTTTTTTAACGTCGTTGCATGGAGAGCTACAGGAGAGTTTGTTTCCCGCTATTTTAAGAAGGGAGCACGTATTCTTCTGGAGGGTGCAGTTCAGAACAATAACTACGAAGACAACCAGGGTGTAAAGCATTACACTGACGAAATTATTGCGGACAGGGTTTACTTTACCGAAAGCAAACGGGATGATACCGCAGGTGGCTTCTCACAGCAGCCTTCATACAGACCACCCACGCCACAGGGTGCTCCGGCACCGTCACAACCAGGCTCAAACAATGACGGGTTCTACCCGATGCCCGGTGAAGATGACGACCTGCCATTTTAACCATTAGGATGAAGGTTCCGGCTGAACACTCAGCCGGGTTGAACGAACTATTTTCACACCATTTGGGCCAGGCTTCGGCCAAACCCAGGCAAGCTGCCGGTAAGGTTACCTGCCGGTGCTTACCGCGCTCCCGGGTTTTCCCGGTTTCGCGAAACACTACAACAAATTTTTGCCCTTTTATTGTATATAATAGAAGGGCTTCTTTTTTAGCAAACCGCATAGGCTCCATGCTCCGCTAAACAGCAAGACCTGCTTATATTCGTTGTTTTTGCGGGGCGGCGAAAAATACGTTTCAGCTTTATACCTTGGAGGGAGGAACAGGTGCGCCATATAACGGGATTTCTATTTGCGATAGCGGCCTTACTGCTGGTTCTGGCGTGCGCGCCCCGGACAGGTGCGATATATACTCATGACTCCCGGTCTTATGAATACGCCGCAACCACCCTGATCGAATCCGGGGAGATGAAATATTTCGGTTATGACACCCCCATCATTCAGTGGCCCCCTTTTTATATTGCCATTACCGCATTGCTCGGTCTGTTTGACATACCCCTCACCCAGGGAGCGATATGGATCAATGCTGTTTGCTTTGCATATTTGATGTATGCCATGGCGGTGTACCTGTTCGACAGCCTGAATGTGAAATGGCTTGCCATCCCGGCGCTGCTGCTGGTGTGCGCCTCAGTTCCAATGGTTTTGATTTCAGGTTATGCCTGGACCGAAATGCTGTTCACTTTTCTGTCCGTGCTGTCGATGATTTTGTTGCTGCAGTATGTAAAAAAGAATAATGTTGGCTGGCTGATTGCCGCCTCTGTGATATCCGGCCTTTGCTGGATGACCCGGTATCTTGGCATAGTGATGATCGCCGTTTTGGCCGTGGTTTTGTTTCTATCGGAAAAACCCCTGCTGCGCAAAATCCGGATGACCTTTTTGTACCTTTTCATCTCCTGCGCCCCCATGGCCGTATGGGTTATCCGTAATTTCCTGATTTCCGGAACCTTTACAGGGGGCCGATCCCCCGGCTATTTTACCTTGGGGGACAATCTTTGGCTGTCAATGCTTGTTTTCAAAGGCTGGTCTTCTTATATCACTCCATTGTTTGCCTATATAGCTGCCATTTTGCTGATTCTGTTGATCTGCATTCCTTTTTTTCTGGAAAAGCAAGAAACGAAACCAGAGCAGAAGAGCCACAGAGACCTGTTAACGGCAGCTTCATATACTCTGCTCTATGGGGTGGTGTTGCTGGCATCAGCCACAGGCGCGGCGATGGATCCGATCAATGATCGTCTTTGGGCACCGGTGTTTCCGTTCTGGGTACTCACACTGGTTTTTTTAATGGATGTGCTGATAAGAAACATTCAGGAAAATCGGCTGAAGCAGTGGATTGCCGCAGGATTTCTGGTTTTTGCGCTGGTTTGTGCCACAAGCCCCGCATTATGGATATCCACCGAGGGGTTGGCACGTAAATATGAATTAACAGGCCTGAAACAGGATATTGGATACCGCCATTCTCCCATTGTTTCACTGGTGCGCGATAAAATTCCACGAATGAAGCAAACCCTTGTTATCAGCAATGATGCAGCACTGATAGGCGAGCATACCAGGTTTAAATGCTATTATCTGCCCAAAAAATACAGTATTGCGCTGTATGCTTTCAGCCGATACAAAGAAAGAATGGATGAATTCCGGTCCGTTTATCTTGTGTGGTCAGGGCCGATGGATTCCGACAGTTTCATGACAGTGTCGGAATTTCGGCGGGTGTATGATTTGAAAAAGATTGCCCAGAATAATTACTGTACCATATACCGGGTGAAGAAAATCCGCCGTCAACCCCCGCAGGAGACGAATGATGGTAAGGCAGATGTTAAAACTGATACGACCCAAACAGTGGATTAAGAATGTTTTTGTACTGGTTCCGCTGGTTTTTTCCAAAACCTTTACACACCCCGATGCGGTTCTGAGGGCATTATATGCCATGGTATGCTTTATTGCCGCGTCTTCAGCGATCTATATTCTCAATGATATCATCGACATTGAGAAGGATAAACTGCATGAAACCAAAAGGCTCAGGCCCCTTGCCTCAGGCAGCGTGACAAAGGGCTCTGCGGCGGTGTTTATGGTTGCTTTGCTGGTTGGAAGCCTTGTAGCATCCTGGTTAATTCATCCTTCAGTGGTTCTGTGCATTGTTGCCTACGTTGTTATTAATATTTTGTACACGCTGGTATTGAAGAAAATAGCAATACTGGATATCATGGTCATTTCGCTGGGTTTTGTGCTGCGAGTTATATCGGGTGCGGCCGCGATACAGGTGTATATCTCTTCGTGGGTTCTTGTTTGCACATTCTTTATCGCACTGTGCCTTGCTGCAGGCAAGCGGAAAAGTGAAAAAGCGTCGCTTCAGGAAAATTCCGGCCATCACAGAAAGGTGCTGTTGAGCTATACAGATGACTTTTTAAAGAGCTTGATTCAGATTAGTGTTACAGGCACGTTTATTACCTATGCGCTGTACACTATTCTTGAATACGCCAACCAGCTTCCGATGATCACGATATTGTTTGTTTTTTTCGGGCTCTTCCGATACATGCAGCTTATTTTGGAGGAGCAGGAAGGCAGGCTTCCCGAGGAGATCATTCTTTCCGACAAACCGCTTATCGCGAGTATTCTTCTTTTTGGTGTTGCCTGGATAGTGATATTTCTGGTTTCCGGAAGCATGTAATAAACCTTGACGCTCGGAATCACTTGACAGCCCTGGCGCAGCCTGTCATCGCTACGCTCAGTTTAAAACCCAACACCTGAATAGTAACTATTCACAGACACACAGGCACAGCCTGTCATCCTGGATGAAGTGAAGGATCTACGCATTACTTCTGGTCAGATCCTTCGATACGCTCAGGATGACATCACTATACTAAGGATGACATCTCTACATTCAGGGTAAGCTGCCAGATAAAGAATATATTCGGTAATTTACAGGAAACATGATATAATAACCGCAAGAAGCCGATGAGGAGATAAGAAAAACTATGTTAAGGGCATTCATTAACATACTGCTGAAAAGGCCTATTCTGGCCATTTATGATGTGACAAAGCTTTGCAATCAGCGCTGTCTGATGTGCAACATCTGGAAAACAACCAGCCAGGACATGGATCTGAACCAGCTTGAAGCCGAAGTGAAAAAGCTGAAGCGCTTTGGCATTCGGTATGTTTTTGTTCAGGGTGGAGAGCCCCTTGTGCGCAAGGATATTATACAGGTTGTTGACCTTTTCTTAAAATACCGCATCAAACCAACAGTTATCACCAATGGAATTCTTTTGACCGAGCAGATGGCGCGGGAGATCGCAAAAAGGCGCTGCAACCTGGCCATCAGCATTGATTCACTGGATCCGGTCCTTTTTGCAAAGCTGCGCGGAGCGGATAAACTGCCGCAAATACTTGAAAACATCGAGAAAATTTCCGGACTGGAGCGAAAGGGAAACTGGTCCATCACAACCACCATTACTGGCCTGTCGAAATTCAATGATATCAAAAACATCGAAGAGCTTGCATCCAAACATGGGTTTATGTATGCTATCCGTCCATATATCTTTGTGAAGGGTGTGGCGGGCAAGAAGGATGATGAGCTGACATACCAATGGGATGACGTGGCGGAAATTTTTCTTTACATGTCGGCAAAAGCGATGCAGAACAACTTCCTGGCCTGGCTGATCTATCAGGAGCATATACGGTATATCAAGGGGGAAGGCATGCCGATGTGTGATGCGGCAAGGTATTCCTTCCTGATGACCGAAACCGGTGTGAAGAGCCCCTGCATTGAATTTACCAATGAAACCTTCAGCCTGGAGACTTTTCGCAAGGACAGGAAAACCTTCTGCAAAAGGCTTGCAGAGTGCAACGAAAACACTCCGTGCTTTTATAACGATGCGCGGGAGATAGGTGTGTTATGGCGAAAAAAGTGGGTGATTCTGTTTCATTTTCCAAGGATCATTAAGCAGCTTGTGAAGTATGGGAACTTCTTTTAAAGCAGACGCAGCCTGTCATCCCGAATGAAGTGAAGGATCTTTGCATTCATCATCAGCGCTTTTTCTGCAAGGAGGGCTTGTCATGAATATATTTATAACCGGTGCTTCCGGGTTTATCGGAACAGATTTGGTCCAAGCCCTGTCTGACGACCCTACGGTGGACAATCTGTTTGCGCTGTACAGGCAAAAGGAACAAATACCGTTTATTCCCAAAGTGAACCCGATTTTAGGGGATCTGGAGGGGTTACCGGATATAAAAACAGATGCCGAAATCAATATTCTGGTTCATCTTGCGGGCTACTTTAAAACCGAATCAAAAGCTCTGTGTGACAAAGTGAATGTACAGGGTACCAAAAAAGTCATCGAGTTTTGTAAGGTGAACAAAATTCCCAGGGTTCTGTTTTTTAGCACCATCAATGTGGATTTGAAGTCAAAGGGCTGTTACGCGGCATCAAAGCTGGCTGCAGAGCAGGAAATCCGCGACAGCGGCCTGGAATATATGATCCTCAGGCCATCCCTTGTTTTTAAGGGCAGAACCGGAAGCCTGGGGAAAATCATCCGATACGCTGAAAAGCTGCCCTTTGTGCCTGTGTTTGGAAGCGGAAAGGCAAAAGAGCAGCCCATTCACCTGAATGAATTGACAGCGCTTACCATCGCAGCGATCAAAGAATTCAAACCGGGGCTTACAATATACGCCGCAGGCAAGGAAGCCCTGTCTTTTCGACAACTGGTTAAAACAATAGGCCATAGCATGGGTAAAAAATCCAGGGTTCTGCCCATACCCGCAAAACCCGTCAAAGGCATGCTGAGGCTGCTGGAGAAGATTGGTATTCACCCTGGGGTTTCATCCGAGCAGGTTGCCCATATGAGCGAGGACTTGGCGGCAGACATGGACGAAACATTGAAATTATACCCCGTTGAGCTTAAAGCTTTTGAAGATCATATGAAGGAAATTGCTGAGCATAAGTTGATGAAATAAAGTGAATTTGGCTGCTGCCTTTGTTATAGAAAAAGAATCGCGTAACTGCCGGACAGCACAGTTAACAGAATCCAACCGCTTACAGTTGTGGGCTTAGCCCTGAAAATTTAAAGTGAAGGAAAGAGTTCAGATGCTCACTGTTGTGATCCCTGTATATAATGAAGAAAAGCAAATTGAAAAGACCGTCTCAGTCATCTGCGAGATGCTTCAAAAAGCATCAGAGCAATATCAGCTGGTTCTGGTGGACGACGGCTCCCGGGATCAAACCTGGCAGGTGCTGAAAAGCCTGTCGGACAATATCACCGGCCTTGAAGCCATCCGGTTCAGCCGCAATTTCGGCAAGGAAGCCGCCATTATGGCCGGCCTGTCCAGAGCGCGGGGAGATGCCTGCGTCATCATGGATGCCGACCTGCAGCACCCGCCGGAATTGATTCCGCAGATGCTTGAGCTTTGGAAAAAAGGCATTGAGGTGGTGGAGGCCGTCAAAGAGGACAGGGGCCGGGAAAGCTCTTTTTCACGCCTGGGCGCGTCCCTGTTCTATAAAATCATGCACCGCCTGTCGGGTTTTAACCTGGAAAACGCGTCCGACTTCAAGCTGCTGGACAAAAAGGTGGTTCAGGCGCTTTTGCAGATGCCCGAAAAGGAGACCTTCTTCCGCGGCTTGTCCGCATGGGTAGGGTACTCCCGGGCCGAAGTCTTTTTCAAGGTGCCCGAAAGGGAAACAGGAAAAAGCCGTTGGTCACCACTAAAACTCATACGACTTGCAATTGGTGCGTTTACTTCGTTTTCTTCCTTGCCGCTTCAATTCGTCACCTTTATCGGTATATTGTTTCTGATAGGTTCTGTGGTGCTGGGCATTCAAACGCTGGCAATGAAGCTGAGGGGCCTTGCTATCGGCGGTTTTACAACGGTTATTCTGCTGTTGTTGATCATCGGCAGCTGCCTGATGATAAGCCTTGGGATGATCGGCATGTATATAGCCAGAATATATAATGAAGTAAAAGCCCGGCCCAGGTTTATCATATCGGAGGAATGCGGGCACCCTGTTACAAGGAGCAGTATAACCAATCCATGAAAGAAATGAAGACAAAAATTCGAATTGGATCCTTTTCACCTGAAAACAATATTTTTCTTGCCCCAATGGCCGGTGTTACCGACATGCCTTTCCGGTACCAATGCGCCAAAATGGGCGCAGGCTTAACCTATACCGAAATGGTCAGCGCAAAAGGGTTGTTTTACAATGACAAAAAGACCGGGGCATTAACCCAAACTCACCCGGCAGAGGTGCCCTGTGCGGTGCAACTGTTCGGATCAGAGCCGGATATTCTGACAAGGGCCGTGCAAAGCTTCAATCTGCGTCCGGATATCGCCGTGATAGATTTGAACATGGGCTGTCCCGCCCCCAAAATCGTAAAAAACCGGGAAGGTTGTGCCCTGATGCAGAACGAAAAGCTGGCAGCCCAGATCATAAAGGCAGTGGTGAAAGCTTCAGAAAAGCCAGTTACCGTGAAGTTCCGCAAGGGTTTTGACAGGAATAACGCTGTGGAGTTTGCGAAAATGGCGGAAGACGCGGGTGCGAAAGCCGTGACTGTCCACGGCAGAACCCGCGACCAGTTTTATTCCGGAAAAGCTGACTGGGAAATCATCGCACAGGTGAAGGAGGCAGTTACCATTCCCGTCATTGGGAATGGGGACATCTTTCAACCTGAAGATGCAGCGCAAATGCTGCAGCAAACCGGTTGTGACGCCGTAATGGCAGGACGTGGCGCTCAGGGAAACCCCTGGATTTTTCAAAAAATCCTTCATTATATATATACGGGTGAATTATTGCCCGGACCAACCGACGATGAAAAATACCGGATCATCCGAGAGCATTATCAGATGCTGATTGACCTGAAGGGTGAAGCCACTGCCGTGAAGGAAATGAGAAAGCACCTGGCCTGGTATCTGAAGGGGATGCCCGGGGCGGCACATCTGCGCACAAAGGTTTTTACATTATCATCTTCATCATCAGTGCTGTCTTTTATTGGGCAACAACTATGCGGCAAGAGAATTTTGTGATAAAGTATTGTTTAGTTATAGCCGATAAAACATTTTGGTAGATTCATTTTGAAACATTTGGTAAACCCTCTGAGTAGGACAAGTACTTCTCTGGCTTTTCGGGAAAAATCCTTTTGGTGGTACACCTAGTGATAGGTGAAAAATACCCCAAAATACAGAGTAGATGTTTTGTTACGGTTGTTTGTTATAAAGTTACATTTTGTTTACACATATACAGGCGTTGTTGACGCCCCTATTCCCCGGTGATATAATTACTTTGAAATTCATGATAGGTTGCAAGGCTTATCTTGAGTTTATAAAGCAAACAAAGCAAGGTTATTTCAAGGAAGCGGCGTAACCCTGCTTTGCAAAATCAACTGTCTGCTTCCGCAAATTCCAAAAGGGAGGATTTTAAACATGAGAAATCTCAAAAAGCTTTTCGCGGTTATCATGACTGTTGCTATGCTTGCATCAGTTATGGTACCCGCACTTGCAGCTGAAGGCTTCCAGTATGAAGCAGATGCGCAAAAGCTTTACGATCTCGGCCTCTTCAAGGGTAATTCCGACACATCCTATGTACCGGATTTAGGAACCACCCTGAACAGACAAGCTGGATTGGCTTTGGCTATTCGTATGTCAGGCAAAGAAGATGCAGTTAAAGCCATGACCGAAGAAGAAATTGCTACTCAGCTTGCAAAGATCGTAGACGCTGACGAAATCACCGAATGGGCAAAACCGTACGCAGCGTACGCTGTAAAGAACGGCCTTACCAATGGTATTGACGCGAACATTCTGCCGAACGTTAAGTTTGGTGCTCAGCTTGACCTGACCGGTAAGGAATTCATCAACTTCGTCCTGAAAGCTATGGGCTATCAGGTTGCTTGGGATGATGTTCTGACCAAGGCTGCTGAAGTTGGAATGCTGTCCGCTGGTGATGCTGTTACCTTCGGCACAACTCCTGTTATGAACAGGGATGCTGCAGTTGGTGTTATGGCTTCCGCACTTGGCGGAACAACAGCTTCTGGCGTTACTCTTGCTCAAAAGCTAGTAGATGACGGCGCTGTTGATGGCGAAGCTATGGCTGCTGCCGGCTTCTTCACACCTACAGTTGCTCCTACAGCTGCTCCTGTAGAACTTACCTTTACCGCTTCCACCACCAACAACATCCAAATTAGTGTTGTTTATAGCGAAGCAGTAGAAAAAGATTCTGCACAGAAAGTTGACAACTACAAACTGAGCAAGGGCGCGATCGACAAGGCAGAGCTTCAGGATGATGGTGTAACCGTTGTTCTGACACTGAAAGCTGCTGACGCAAAAGCTCAGGATGACAAAGTTGACCTGACCATCAAGAATGTTAAGTCAGCTGCTGGTATCGCAATTGCCGAGACCACACAGAAAGACATTCAGTTCCTTGATAAGGATATTCCGACAGTAGTAGACGCTCAGGTTGTTGGTAAGGATACCATCAAGGTTATCTTCTCCGAACCGATGAAGTCAAACAGCTCCACTACCGTTGGCGACGTTACAACATACTTCCTGAACAAGGATGGATTTGTTGTTAATGGCGGCAAGCTCTATGTTAAGGAAGCAAAATTGCAGAAGAATTACACCGAAGCTCTGGTTAAGCTGTACTCCTCTCTGCCGGAAGGCGATGTAACCATTCAGGTTAAGAGTACTTCTGAAGACTATGCAGGCTTTGGCGTAATCGGCAAGCTGATCTCCCTGAACGTAGTGAAGGATGCAGAGGCTCCTGTAGTGGTTGGTTATGAAAATGCCAAGCCGACAGAAGTAACCCTGATCTGGAACGAAGACCTTGAATTTGATGGCGAAGCTATGAAAGAATGGTATCACACCAATGCAAGCAACTTAGCAGCCACCGTAAAAATCGACGGAAACAAGACCAAGGTTACATTCGCTAACGACAAGAAGCTTGCTCCTGGAACCGCGTATGTATACGTTCTGAAGGAGGCTGTAAAAGACCTGTGGGGCAACAAGAATGCTCAGCAAATGATCCAGGTTGAAGTTGTTGTCGACGTAACCGCTCCGGAAATTTCCGAAGTTAAGCAAGGCGACACAGAAAAGGAAATTAAGGTAAAATACAACGAAGCAATGGATGACAGCAGTGACACCACCAAGAAAGCTTCCAACTATACCATTCTTGACAACACAGGCGCAGAACAGAAAGACATTGTTAAGTCTGTTGCCCTGGATACTGACAAGAAGGTAGCTACACTGACACTGTCCAAGAACCTTGGCGGAGACTATTCTCTGGTTGTTAAGGGCGTTAAAGACGTAGCTGGAAACGCAATTGTTGAAGTAACAGTACCGTTTACAGTAGTTGACAAGACAACTCCTAAGACTAAGGACTTCTCAGCTAAATTGTATAATGGCAGTGGAAAAGGCCAGATGCTGAAGGTTTCCTTTGGTGAAACCATGGCAACTGAAGGCCAGTATTCTATCAATGACGTTGCGAAATATATGTTCGGAACAAAGACCCTGAAGAGCATCAAGAACGTAACCATTACCGTTGTTGACAATGGCAAGGCAGTTGAAATTAAGATTCCTTCCAAGTCTGTTGACGATACCAAAGATGGTTATGACCTGACCTCTGCAAATGTAACAATCGCCCGCGTAGCTGATGCTGCCGGAAACTTTGTTCAATATCAACCAGATGCTGATACTACAGCTGTTGATACTTTGTCCTTTACCGTTGCAATCTCTGGAGCATCCACTGTTGCAATTGACAAGGTTGAAGCTACAGCACGCAAGACCATCCAGGTAACCTTTAAAGACGAAGTTAAGTTTGATATCGCAGACTTCCTTGTTAAGAAGACAGTACCCGGCGAAGTTTATACCATGAACTATGCTGAAGTTGATACAACTCTTAATGACAAGGGCAAGACAGTTGCTACCCTCAAACTGACTGAAGACCTGCCGTTCGAATGGGGTGCTGCTACCGGCTTTGCAGATACGTCCGTAACATTTGTAGTCTACGGCAAGGATGGAACACAATCCAACGTCGTTACTGAGAACAAGTATGGCGAAAAAGTTGCAGCCGGCATAACCGCAGTTGCAGACAAGATCGCTGCTGAACTGTACACCGATGGCAATGACGCTACCGATTACGGCAAGACCAGCGAAGGCGTTAAGGATTATCTGCAGTTTAATAAGACTGGCACCGCATTCAACTACACCTTTACACTCAGGTTCACTGAATACATGAAGACAGCTCTGACTACTGCTTACACAGGTTCAGACTTCATTATTACTGTTGGTGACAAGACACTGGTTAACGGTAAAGATTATGTTGTAACCGACATAACCAATAATGCCGTGAACTTCCAGTTCACCACTGCTTACACAGAACAGAAGACCAATGGTGTTCCTAACGGTACCCATAAGGTATCTGGTGACTTCACCATTAAGCTCGCTGACAAGACCAACTATATCACTGATATAGCTGGAAATGCTCCGAAGGCGTTTGACACTATCAAGTTTGATGACCTGTCGATCACAGCTGCAAGATAATTAAACTAACCCCAAAAACCGGGAGAGTAATCTCCCGGTTTTTTTGTGCAAACGAAGCCACCGGCAAAGTCGGTGGCTTCGTTTTGTGCGCCACTGTGCACTGCCCCCAATATAGTGGGTGAGGGTCACTATTCAGAGGTAAGCAGACTCAGCCTGCTATCCTGAACGAAGTGAAGGATCTACGCATCACTACTGAAAAGATCCATCACTGCGCCCAGGGTGACGTCACTGCGCTCATTTTAAGACACATATCTCTGAATAGTAACTGTGAGGAACATATTTCAGCAAATCCTGTCCAACAGGTATACAATATTTTTAAAAATTGATATAATGAAGTTGTAAAACTTTATTTGCAAAGGAGAAACGAAAGATGAAAAGGGGAAGAACTATTCTTGTTGTAGGATTAATACTTTCTTTAATGGCTTCAATGGCAACCATTTCATCGGCACTTCCAAAAGCAGCTGCGCAGCAGGATAAAGTACTGTTGCTAAGTGAATTGAAGGTTTTTACAGGCTATAATGGTGATTACCGCCTGAATGACAAACTGTCAAGAAGTGAAGCAGCTGCACTCGCGGTCAGGATGCTTGGTAAGGAAACACATGTCCTTTTAAATGCGACAAACTACAGCATGACATCTTTTCCGGATGTAGATGCCTCATCTTGGTATGCTCCATATGTCGGCTACTGTACTAAGGAAGGAATTTTATTGGGCAACACAGATGGAAAGTATAAGCCCAATGACTTTATTACAGAAAAAGCTTTTATCAAGATTATCCTCGGGGTATTGGGTTATGAATTTAATAAAGACTACACTTGGGTTAATCTATATAAAAAAGCATTCGAAACAGGGTTGGTAACAGAAATATCTTACATCGTAAAAGAAGAGGACAATACCGAATTTAAGCGCGGCGACGCTGTGAACATCATGTATAATGCGTTGGGTTTGGATAATATAAAAACCAACAAAGCATTGTTTTACACGTTAATTACAGAAGGCGTTTTAACTACGGAAAAAGCAGTGCAGCTTAAGCTTATAGAAGATGAAAAAATTACAGAAATTGAAGAGCTATTGGTTTTCGATCAGAATAATATCACCATTTTGTTTAATGAAAACATCAATGCAATCGACAAAATAAAAATCTATCAGGTCAATAATGAAAGCAAGGAACTGGCATTCAGCATAGATGAAATGCATGATAATTACATCATGCTGAAAACAGAAAAGCAAACCCCCGGCATGGAATATACTGTTGAGGTGCACAAGGTTGAAGATACGAATAAGAACATTCAGGAAGCTTTATACACTGCGTTTATCGGTTTTATGCAACAAACAGTAGAGTCAGACTTCTTTAGAATTAATAAAATAGAGCCTCTGAATGAGAAATCTATTAAGCTATTTTTCACACATCCCGTTAATATTAACAGTGAAAATCCTCTTTACTATAGCATTAGCAATGAGAATTACACAATTGCATCCGGTGAAAAGGATCAGCTTCTTGCAAAAACGATAACCTCTGAAGATCATTGTGTTCTTTTATCTTTGAAAACTGGTTCATTTTCTGAAGGCGAGCAATATAGGGTTGATATTAAAGGATACATGACTAGTGCATATGCAGCCAGGCTTAATAACGGGGATGGGGATGAGATGGCCTTTACAGCTATTGCCGGACAAGCAGATGGCTTTAAGGTGCTGGAGGTTATTCCATATGAGAACGATACTATTTTATTAAGCTTTAACAAGGAGGTAAACCCATTTCTTGCCAAACAGATCTTCAATTATTACGTAACAGATAAAGACTTAAAGCCGATTGCCATTGAAAGTGCTACAGTTGAAGAGCAAGGACTAAGGATTGGAGAAGTTGTTTATCTGAAGTTAAGCAAGAATTTGCAGAAGGATGCAAAGTACTACGTAACTATCAATAACTTGAATGATGTTACCAAGCAGGAATACATCACAGAGCTTACATATTCCTTAATCGCAGATTATGGTTCTGTTGATAACCTGAGTATTGTTGATATAACACCCATTGACAGGCAAACTATAGATGTGTATTTTTCAAACATGTTAGATCCCGGCACAGCCGAGATCATAAGTTTTTATTCAATTTCACTGAGGAACGGAACATCTACAGTGTATCCGAAGGGTGTGTTATACGATACAAACATTCATCCTTATAAGGTAACACTATTCTTTAATAATAATGATCTGGAAGTAAAAAGAGAGTATGAGCTTAAAGTGAACTTCGATATGAAAGACTATTTGGGAAACAAAGCTGGAACTACCTTAAGAAAGGTGTTTAATGCTTCTGACGTTGATAAAACAAACCCAAACCTTAAAGAGGTAAAACCGGTATCAACAAATACTGTAAAATTGGTTTTTGATAAACAACTGGCATTCACCCAAACAAACCTCTTACCAAATAATTATACTTTGGAATACAACTACCAGGGGATGAATATCAGAAAAGCTCCGTTGAGTGTGCTCTATATCAACGCAAAAACAATAGTATTGATGTTTGATGATCTGGAATACGAAGTTCCATATACGCTTAGAGTGAACACGATTGTTGATTTTTCCGGCACCGCTTATAAGGTTACCGGTGAAGGTACCAACTATAAAAACTTTATACTGGAGAAACAAGAACCCTAAACAAAATGAAAGCTGTAATAAAACCACAATATAAAATACATTGACTTTAGTACTGTAATTTGATACGATTTTGTTCAGAAGTTGAACAAAATCGTTTTTCTTACATCCAGTGTTACGGCCTGGTATAAGAAAGAAGAGGACAAACTATACGAACGAAGGCATAAGTAGCGGGTTATCAATGACTGTATTGGAATTACCGGCATTACAGAATGATTCTATCTACAAATTATGTCACTGGGCGAAGCCATATCTATAAGAGGAAAGATGACCAACGAGTTTGAAATTTTAAAATGTGTTGAATCCAAGGACACAATCACGCAAAGAGAGCTTGCAAAAAAGACAGGACTCTCATTGGGTGCTGTGAATGTACTGATAAAAAGGCTAATCAATAAGGGTCTGCTAAAAGTAGAACATCTAAATGCAAGAACAATCCGCTACTTTTTAACACCCAAAGGGCTTATGGAGAAAGCCCGGTTAACATATCAATACATTATTTTATCCTATAACCATATTTCTAAGATCGAAAGCGCGATCGAACAGATAGTGAAGAATAAGAGGAATTCAGCAGCAATCTTTCTTTATGGTGAAAAGGATGAGTTGTATGAAATTATAGTTTCTAAGCTACACTCCTTGCACAAACCATATACAATGATAAGTGACATCGACAAAACTGTAAAATGCAATGAGAATGATTCCATCATTATAGTTTGGAATCCGGAGCTCATTCATGAGGAATGTCAGACCAAGGTATTTAACATTTTGAACGCTATATAAAAGAAAAGGGGATGGATATGGAAGAATTAACATTGAGGGAAATATTAGAGGCCGTTTGGAAGGGTAAGTGGTTAATAGCACTAATAACTATTATAGCTTTGGTTGTTACTGGCGTGGGTACCTTTTTAATGCTGCCAGAGTCTAAAAGCGTCGTAGCAATTGTTGAACTGAATTTTCCGGGAATTGAGTTGGGACTTAATCCTGATGGTACTCAATTCGACATAAGTCAACTTAGATCTCCTTATGTTATTGAACAAGCACTGGAAGAAGTAGATTTAGCCAATACAGGTATAAAGCCGGATGCGGTTAGAAGAAGCATAGACATAACTCCGATTATTCCGAATGACGTAGCACAGCGAGCTGAAACCATGATTAAACAGGGAAATGAATACATTTATTATCCTAGCGAATATAAGATTACGTATAAAGTGAACAAAGCATTTTCCTATAACCAAGGTATATCATTAGTTGAAACCATCATCAGAGAATATCAAGAATATTTTTATACCTTATACTCTGATGTGAAGACCATTGATAATACGATTGGAACTCTAGATTATTCCTCATATGACTATCCTGATATTGTACAGGTAATGACAGTACAGATTCAAGGTGTTCAAGAATTTTTAAATGAAAAGACAGGAGAGGACAGTAATTTCAGATCCTCAGAAACGAGTTACAATTTCGCAGATCTGAATCGGAGCTTTGATATATTAAAAACAGTAGATACAAGTAAACTCGAATCGCTTGTGAATGCGAACACCTTAACTAAGGACCGTTTAAGCCTGATTAAAGATTATGAGTATAGAGTAAAAAGGATGGAGTTGGAACAAGCTAAAAAGAACAGTGAAGCAGAAGAAGCAAGGCGATTGATGGATCAATTCAAGAAGGAAGACTATGTTCTTATTCCTGACAGTAGTGGAAGTGAATTGAGAACTGAAAATGCTCAATCATATTATAATACCCTCGCTGAAACTGCTATAACTGCCAGCATTGAAGCGGCTGATTTACAGCATGAAATTGGATACTATAAAAAAGAGATAGAACGATTGGTCTCTGTAACTGAAACCATTAATGTTCAGTTAATTGAAGAAGCAGATCAATTGATTAAAGAAATAAAAAACAAACTGATTGGGTTGACCAAGGTTACCAATGACACAATAGATGAATACTATTCATATAAATATGGTAAAAGCATTCGTCAGATCGCACCGGCGGAAATGGTATCAAGTATTAATATCATTATGAACATGGGTATTGCACTGGCAGTGGGACTAATGGTAGGGATCATGATTGTACTTATAAGGTATTATTGGAGATACTCGCAAACTGAACCTGCGGGAGCGGGAAGTAAAAACGAGAAATAAAGATATAATTTCTCAAAAGGTAGAGGGTGGAGAGATCCACTCTCTAATTATTGCTTAGTTGAAATATTGGATGTAAAACAATCATGAAAACATATACAAAGGTGGAAAAAGTAAAAGTGCAGAAAAACAGTTTGGCTGGTAACACCAAAACCTTGAAAGTATTTAGATTATTTATTCTTACAGCGTTATTAGCCATCATATTCTATCCCCCGTATCTGCAGGGGCTATTTTTTGAAAAGGATCAGCTGCCAACAGAGATTTTCGTTTTCTCGCTGTTTATTGTCTTCCTGATATATAAATGGCTGAAAAAGGACTTTACCTTCCTGAAAACACCCTTGGAATTCATCTCTGTCGGTTTTGTTGCTGTTTATTTCATTTCCATCCTTGCAGCCGTCCATACCCGATCGGCTATCGCAGAAGTTCTAAAAAATTGTATGTACTTCGCAGTTTTTTATATGGTTTCTGATCTGGCTGAAAGTTTAAAAACGAAAGTCGTATTCTTATGGACAATTGTTGCCTCTGCAGTAGGGGTGTCCATCATTGGTTTAGATTCAGCCATAGGAGGAACACTCGCATCCTTCCTAAATAAACTTTTTATGAAGCCCGGTGCAGAAGGAGAATTGTTTTTTGGCCTGTTTGTAGATGGACGTATCAATTCCACTCTTCAATATCCTAATGCATTGGCATCCTACGTGATGGCGGTCTTCTTCATTGTAATGGGGCTGATTCTTTCAGAAGAAAATCTATGGATGAAAGCACTTTATGGGGCATGCTCCTACATTCTACTGTTAACCTTTATGTTAACTAAAAGCCGAGGTGCACAATTTATCTTCCCCGTGGCCTCCATTATTTTCATGGTAGTAGCGCCGAAGAAAACAAGAATCAAGTCCGTTTTTCAAGTGCTGTTTTTGGCGTTACCTGCCATAGGGATATCATTTTATATCTTACCTAATTTGTCCACAGAAGAAATCAACCACAAAGCTTTGATTTTATTCGCAGCAGGAATTCTTCTTACAGTTGTCTTCACAATAATCGCAGAGTTTATCGGTAATCTGCTTCAAAGAATAAGCTGGCGTGTATATGTAGGTTTAATAGCTGTCCTGGTGGTTGTTCTCCCATTAGTCGTTACTTATGCGATAAATGCATCGATCCCCTTGGAAATGTCCCATGGTATCGAAGAAGAGAATAGTTTAAAATCTATCACAAGGGATGTGTCCTTAACCCCAGGTGAATATGTACTACAGTATGAAGCAGAAGTAAAATCCGAAAACGAGCAGCCCTATATTTATTATGGAAGGATTTTGGCAAAAACAGAAGATGATATTATTTTTGGAGGAGGCACAACACTTGCTACCAAAATCTTTAAGGAAACTTCAAAAATGAGGCAGGAGAGTATCGCATTTACAGTACCCGAAGATAGCACTCTGATTACGGTTAATTTCGTCAGCTATTACTCTGGGACAAGTGTTATACTAAATAATGCGGTAATTATTGATCCCATATCGGGGAATATCGTACAAAAAGTTATGCTGAAAAATAAATATAACCTTGATAGTCTCATCGCCAGATTTCAGAATATTACACAGGAGAAAAGCGGAATCGTTCGTTTCATCTTTTACAAGGATGGTATGAAGATATTCAAGGATCGTTGGGTTTTAGGCGGCGGCGGTGGAGCATGGGAATATTTATACAGACAATATCAGTCCTATAGCTACCCAAGCACGCAAGCTCACAATTTCCCGCTGCAGCTTGGAATTGAAACGGGTATACCTGGCATTCTGGTTTTACTTGCCCTGCTCTTATTTTTAGTAATGGGTTACTGGCGATATGTTAAAAAAACGCATGACAGAAAACTATCGGAGTTGTTTATCAACGCGGCTGTGATTACTGCGATAGCGGCATTATTTATGCATGCTGCCATAGATTTTGATTTTTCCGAATCGGCAATGCTTTTGCTATTCTGGCAGTTGATCGCCTTATTCAACAGAGAAATGAGGGATTCCCAGGCTTATGAAACAGGGAAAAATGGAAAAACTAAGAAAAGTTTTAATAAAAAAAGTTTAAACGTTAGTATTGTCGGTGGTGCTGTGGCTTGTGCCATAGCAATTGGAGTATCTGTCAGCTTTTATTCAGCTTCGCTGAATGCAAAAGAAGCGTTTAGGTGTATTCAACAAAGAAAAACCGAAGAGGCGATTGCTCATATTAGCCGAGCTATTCGCCTAGACAGTTTGAATGAGAAATACGTACTTGGTTATAATCCTATTCCTACAAGGCCCGATATAAAGGCTAGCCTTGTAGATATTTTATTAACTAAAGCAGAATTATATCAACAGCAGTTGAATGGGGGAACTGAATCATCTGAAATCGACCGTCAAAAACTATTACAGCAATTTAGTGAAATGAATAAACTTGTTGCAAAAATAGAAAAGAAAGCAGCGAACAATCTAGCATTATCAGCTAACCTAGCAAGCTTTAATTTTCAGATGGGGAATATAGAGAAAGGGATTGAGAACCTAAACCGCGCGATTCAATTAGCCCCTTTTGAAACTTCTTTATGGTATTCAAAAATCAAACTCTATTTTGAACTGACTAAGACTTATTTTAACAATGCTGATGATGAAAACGCCAAAAAGTACCTTGATGAAGGCTTGAATATTATTAAGAAAGCAGCGGAGGTTAACAGTAAAAACATGAACCCCTTCATGTTTGATGAAAAGGCGACTGAAATACTACAAGTAATGAGATATATACACGATTACTATGACCAGCCTGAAATGGATCAAATCAATGAATTAATACATTATACGATACCCAATTTGGATATTAACCTGGATCAGGTCCCCGATCAATGGCAGAAAGAAGACAACGGGCTGATTAGTGTAATTGCTTCCGACCAGGGGTTAGATATTCACACAACTGAAAAAAGTTTTATTTATATTCGAAACCCACTGAAACTTACTAAAGATGAAAAGTATTATATTGAAGTTAGACTAGATAAGCCTGTTGGAGGTTTATCTTTTGAGATCGTTGACCTTACAGGCAATCTAAGCATGCAACAAAACGGAAACAATCAGTATTCAAGTGAATTCCTGATTGAAAACGATCCAGATGAAAAGGGGAATCAGCTTAGAATATATGTAGATACTGATTGTATGATAGAGACGATCAAAATAACTAAAAGCTTAGATTGATGTACGTCTTATCAGTATTATAACAACGGAGGCGATTGCTTGCAATCGCAACACAC
>LSQX01190869.1_pt3 | contig 21423 bp, 9 predicted proteins | sample 654561 | NCBI WGS metagenome assembly LSQX01 (sample SAMN04489861, study PRJNA283612) | anaerobic digester metagenome | isolation source: 4 biogas reactors fed with cattle manure at either 37C or 55C with and... | place: Denmark: Kongens Lyngby | collected 2014 | reverse complement strand
GAAGGTGAGCGGACAGGTTAAAAGCATTTCTGCAGGAAAATAAAATAATTAGAAATGTGCTTGTCCTTCTGTTAACGCTTGGCGCGACAATCGGACTCGCGGAGCTTTTGTCATCCGGCGTTGACAGGTGGCAAGGCAATTGCCTCGTCCTTCGGCTGTTTATTGGGCCTGATATCCAGCAGCTATATAGTACTTGCTCTGGCCCTTCCTCTTTTTTTCTTTACCTTTTTTGTAATTATCCGCCCGGACGGCGTTCGCTGCATTATTTCATATGCATTATTTGCCATATACAGCTTTTGCTATTGTCCAATTCCCGGCGTTCGCTACGACAGCATGCTTATAGCAGCTATTGTAATAATCAAGCATATTTTAGGATATGAAAACACAAAGGTATCATTTCAATTTGGTCCCTGGCAACAGCTAAAAAACGCACATAAATAATATTAAGATTTCATATTTCACCCAGGTAATTATTGAGCAAAGCATTCACAGCAAAAGCCTCCCGGCAGGTACGATATCTGACCACCGGGAGGTTTCTTATACCCTTATTTTATTCTCCAATGCTCTCGGTCCATAGGCATAGTCCTCGTACTCATTGACAGGAAGGGGTTCCGAGAACACAAATCCCTGCAGCATATCGCAGCCTATCATTCCCAGCTGCTTTGCCTGTTTCTGGCTCATGACTCCCTGGGATACCACCTTGATATTCAGTCTCTTTGCGGTTTCTATTATACCCTGTATAATCATCAGACCTCTGTCGGACTTCTCCGCCTCCTGAATATAGCTTTTATCCAGCTTGAGCTCATCCACATGAATATGATGAAGAGTATCCAGGGAGACGTTGCCTGTACCAAAATTATCGATGGATACTATGAAGCCATGCTTCCGGAATTCTCTGATAAAGCCTGCCGCCAGCTCCATATTGTCCTGTATTGACTCCTCAGAAATCTCAAATATCAGCAATTCCGTAGGAACACCGTATTTTTCAGTTATCTCCAGCACATTCTTGATGAAATTGGGATCATAGAGGTTAAGCCTGGATATATTCAGCGACAGAGGCATAGGACGGTAGCCCTTTTTGGTCCAATCTCTAAGCAGGCTGCACATCTGATCCAGCATATACATATCCATTTTTCCGATAAAGCCGGTCTTTTCAAATACACTTATAAATCGGCCGGGATACATAAGCCCCTTTTCCGGATGCAACCATCTTACAAGAGCCTCCGCCCCTACCTGCAGGCCGGTTTTAAGGTCATACTTCGGCAGGAGATAAAGAACCAATTCCTTTTCTTCTATCGCCCTGTACATTCCTTCCTTAATTACGTTTTCATCATGAAGCCTGTCATACATGGAATTGGAGAAGAAGTTCAACAGATTGCTTCGGTCATCCTTAATATGCAGCAGTGCCTGATTAGCCTTATCAACCATATGCTCGACATCATTATCATCCTCTGTCACCAGGTAGATGCCAAATCTCAGAATAAATTCATATTTAATACTGTCCCTTCTCTCCTCCTCATAGTTTTTGATTAGGGTGTTTAAATACGCAATTCGATTTGCCAGTTCTTCTTTATTGTGATATTTGAGCAGGATATTGAAATATTTCGAGCTTTGTCTGCAAAAGAGCTCATCATCCTGCATATTGGCTTCCAGTACTTCCGCTATACATTTCTGCAGGCGCTTGATTTCATCCTGACCAAAGAATTCCCTGAGATAGTCAAATTTATCAATATCCATCTGCACAACGGCAAATTTATCATTTGTTTTCTTCTGAATATTCCTTAAGGCGAATTTTCTGAAGCTATTGAAGTTCATACCACCGGTTATCGGATCATTATAAGCAATAAACTCCGCCTTCCTTCTTTTCGCAATTTCATAAACCGATACAGCTATCAGAATTATGATGCCTGCAGAAGACAGAATTGCTGTTGTTGCTAGCAAGCGGTCGACCTCCGAGGTATTTGCACTGCTGTATGCTTCTGCCAGCAGTTTCTGTTGAATAATGCTAATTACCCCCAGTTTGCCTGCTCCATCAATTCCCCGGTAGTAGATGTAATGCTTCTCATCATTTATATTCAGCTCAGAAAGTATGCTTTTTCCCTGATTGATAACCTGAAGCACCGACTGGTAATCCTCAGCCTCTTCATCCAATAATGAAAGTATATTATTGGCTTCAATTACCATATCCGATGTCGACAAAACGATATCTCCGTCCCGCTCTATAATAAACACATCCTCGTTGCCTCGAAATGTGGTCATGGATATCAGCCCTCTTAGTATCTCCGGATCTGTTGCGGTTCTTATTACTGCAATTACTTCATTGTCACGCTTAACCGGTACCGAATCAACTATCGCCAGACTGCCGCCATTATTATAGAAATCAGTGTATGCAACCGCTGCTTCTCCAAGAAGCGCTTTTTGATAGAGCATGCATGAATCCAGCTTATATTCCTCACCATCCAAGCCGAATCCGCTGCCCTGGATATTGCAGATCATTATATCACTGAGGGATAAGGACTCTGCCACATCCTTTAATATTTCAATTAAGCGGCCGCTTTCCATCAAGCTACTGTCGTATTCCTCCGCAGACAGCTGTGGCAGCTCTTCTGAAATCATTTCGGAAAGCAGACATATATTATTATGTCTGCCTTCCATATATATACCGATTTTTTGCGCCACTTTATCCGTTTCATTTCCAAGACAGGCCTGTGAATATTGCTTCAGGTTATGGTTGTTGCTATCTATTGCCAATTTGGTCATGAACAAAATTAATGCTACTAAAACAATACCGGAAAGAGTCAACACAATACCTTTCAGTTTCATAGCATAGCCTCCTTGTGCTTTTTGTACAGCAGATAGCCCAGTAGCAATGCGACACCGGTTATGGCTATTGAAAGTAGGATATATCCATAAACATTGCTGTCCCCCGGTGAGCTGATGTCAGCATTACTCCTTGGACGATAATCAACCATACGCCCGGTTTTCTCCAGCTTTTCATTGACTGAAACAAGCTCCTTATCTTCCTTGGTCAGTAAATCCTTTTCTTCATATAATAAATACCTTGTTTCAACAACATCATAAACCGGTACAAGCCTTATCTTGGTTGTTTTTTCATTTGCAGCCTTTTTGCTCTCCTTTTCCGAGCCTTCGCTCTCATCGTCGCTATTATTCTTATCATCATCTGCTGTAGCTTCATCTTCTGTATCCTGATCGGATGGAGCTTTATCCTCGTTAAGCTCATCAACAGCTGCAGCTTCGTCAGCACTCACATCATCAGAATCAACCTCAGATGCAAGCCCGTCTTCATCTGACTCGGCTTCATCAGACGCAAACCCGTCTTCACCTGACTCAGCTTCATCATCTGCAAGCTCGTCCCAAACATCTCCGTCTCCTCCGCCTGCTGCCTCATCCTCGGCAGGCTTATCCGGCCCGACTATATCCTTATCAGCAGGAGCAGCGTCCTGGCTTGCCTGATCCGCATCTGTCGGTAAGGCGTTTTCACCTGAATCAGCTATTCCCGTCAATTCCTTACCGACGCCATTTGCTGTATCACTATTGCCTGTATTGCCGTCATTCTCTCCTGCCACCTCTTCAGGTGAAAGTAAATCAGCATTGGCAAAGCCGTCAAAATACGGGCTGTTTGGATCATCAAAACTGCTGTAACCTCTGGCCAGGTTAGCCAGTGAAGTCAGCTTCTCCTCCAATTGAGCTATACTGTCAAGAGGAACTCCCATTTCCTTAAGATAATCCAATGATGCAGCTATGGCATCCAATTGTGTTTCGGATATTGCCCCGTTCAATTCCATAGCCTCTTCTATAGCCACTTTTATTTTCTTGAGACTTTCGCTAAAGAACCTCTCCTGATTTGCGGCCTGGGCCTGTTCGATTTCCAATGCAGTAAGTGTCTTTTTATCTGCCTCAAAACTTTCTACCGTCAGATCCTCTTCAAAGTCCATTAATGCTTTGTCATATTCAGTAAGCAAACCTTTCTCAGGTACAGCCCAGCCAAGGTTAATATTACTTCCGTTAATCTCAGCCCAGCCTGCCCCATCAAGGCTTGTTTCAAAAAGAATGGCATCCTTATAGAGATCGGCAAAGTTAGTCATGGATGTATTGGCTGTTCTCCTCCTGACTGCATTAGGGTCAATGAGGTTGGTGCTAGTACCCCTTGGACTGATTATCGGAAGAGGCTCTCCGGTTATATAGTTGAAGCCGGCTACTGCTCCATCAAAATAACGCACAAGCAGGATATGGCTGTTACTGTTAATATTATGGGTCATATACTGGATGTCTTCATTTATAAATTCCTTAGGCATATTTACCTTACTGTCGGTCATATTTACAATCATGCCGTCGGCCAGTACAATACAGTACTTGTCTCCATTGTAGCTGTCGATTATAATGCTGTCCTTTACTACATCCAGATGCGAAGATATAGCAGTTACCTCACCGTTCTTCACATACAGTCTCATATTGCTCCTGACGGTATCATCAACTACCGAATAATTGGCAAATGTATCGATCATGTAACCGTCATAGCTAAAGCTGTGCAAAGGCATAATACTGTCAGCCATTCTGGTAGTGCCTGCAAAATCTATAGGCTCGGCTGTCCGCAGATCATATACCTTGCCATCGGCACTCAGAGCTTTTCCGTTATAAATATTGACAAATGTTCCGGCAAGCTCCTTGCTTCCTGCTATTCCACCGCCGGTAATATAATAATAATCTGCCTCCCAGGTCATAACATTTCTTGCAATATCCTCCGGCCAGAAGCTATATTTATTTTCCTTGCCATCCTTTCTGATGACGATTTCCAGCTCGCTTCTGAAATCATATTTTATGGTAAAGGTTCTTCTGTCGATATCAGTCTCGGCTACCAGGATTCCTCCTGCATAAACAGCAAGGATAGCCTCCTGATCTTCAGCAGTAAATTCTATATTTACCTTATCCGCATCGGAGGTATAGACCTCAGGTCTTGGCATTGTTACAAGGTTTTTTGATAAAACAGTTCTTTTTATGATTGTTTTACCGGCACCCGGAATAGGGATTCCACCCTTTTCATCTATCCTTTTATATATATATTTGCCATTTTCATCCACCGCAGGCTTTGTAGGATCCTCATCATCAGGCTTATAGCCCTTCTGATAATTCATTATCTTTACCGCACTTGACGAATTGTAATTATTTTCAGGTGCATGTGTCAGGTATGGCATATAACCATCCGTCAAGCCACTGTAATTATAAAACCTTGAGGAGGATGACGCAGTCTCGGTATTCCAGCCAAGATATCCAGTATATGTATCCTTGTTTTGCAATGTAGCAGTGTTTGCAAGTGTCACTTCACTGTTGGGGTTGGAGCTAAAGTATTCCTCAGCCGTATTGGGAGTCTCACCGAAGGTGATGCTGCTGCCTTTGTATACCATGGCCTTTCTGATACTGCTTAAATCATCAGCCATCTTGTTGATAAAGAAATCACCCTTGCCGGCAGCATTTTGTACGACTACATCGCCTATCATAAGCCAGCCGTCATTTAAGCTGAACATGGTCTGGCCCATGCCACCAACGACTCCGGCTGCGTAGCTGGGAGCTGTTACCCTACCGGCATAGTAAACCTTGCTGACATATGGTGTTTCACCCTGATTTGAAACCGCCCCTTTGATATAGCCGACTATTCCGCCTGCATTTTCCTCAGTGGCTGTTACATCAGAGTTGCTATAGCAGTTGGCAATATAGCTTCTCGTACTGTTACCTACTATACCGCCTATATTGCTTGCACCATATACATTGCTGCTGAAGCTGCCGTTGCTTACAACACGATATGGCCAATCCTCAGACGAGCCGTACTGCGTCTTTCCTACAATGCCGCCTACATCCCTTGCACCAAAGGCACCCACTGTACAGTTGGCTGAAATTGTATTCCATGCAGTTATAGTTTTTCCGCTGATACCACCTATAATACTGTTATTGCTGCCGCTGCTGGGCAGATTTGAGTATATGTTAATCCTTGAAGCAGATAACAGGTAATTCAATACTATACCGGCTCTTGAATTTTCGCCAACCTCGTTAATCCTTTTTGTGACCGCATTCTGGAATTTAATATTTTGCTGATTGATATCCTCCTTATCATATGGAGTAGATATCACAGAATCCAGGCAATATGAGTATATGGCGGAACCGCTGCCTGTAACACCACCTACATCATATAATCCATATATTATTGAATCTCTTACCTCGGCTCTCTTTACCCTGCCTCCTCCGGCCACACCTCCGACCCTGTATCCTAGTCCTACAATAAATACATTATCAACCTGTGTCCTGTAAGAATCATTCTCATACTCGGTCAGCAGACCATCTCCTGTAGTAATTCCCCATCCGACAATACCACCTATATAGTTGCTGCCAAGTATAACCGAGTTATAAACTCTGTTGTTGCCAAAGGTACTGGATAAGGTTGAGGCTGGTACATAACCGGCTATGCCTCCTATATATGGTTTGGAATCATTGGACAATATGGAGGATACAAGAGCGTTATTTACCTCGTTGTTCCACAGGTTCTTGCCGTTCTCCTGAACACCTACAAGGCCACCGACATATCCTCTGCCTTCAACAGCTATGTTGTTGGCTTTGGTATCTTTGACTGATGCCGAACCCGACAGTCTGCCTGCCAGGCCTCCTGCTCCTCTTTTTGCAGGTATTGAGCTGTAATCCGCTTTGATATTGACATTTTCCATGTATATGGAATTGTTGTTTCCGTACAATATTCCTGCAATACCTACATAATTGCTGTTTTTGGCATTTATATCGATAATTGAGAACTTGACGTTTTCTATTGCTCCCGTCACGGAACCAAAGAGGCCAAAGGTTTCAGTAAAGCTGCTATCTGACTTGTTATATATAATATTTTCAAAGCTCAGATAGGATATCTTGCCATATGCTGCAGCTATCAACGGCTCTGTTGTTGTCATATTGATATTTTTGACAGCCTTCCACTGACCTTCATCCGGTACGGAGCCAATCAGATTGTTAACTATTACATTCCTGGCCGCTGCCCCATTATATGCGCTGAAATCCAAATCTCCTATAACTTTAACATTATAGCCCATTAATCCGAAATTCTCGGATGCCATCTTCTGATTCCAGTCGTCGGCGGAGCTAATCTCAAGGTATTGGGGAGCAATTCCGACGCTAAGATGCTCCTCCTGTACCAGCACAGCATCCGGGTCTTCACCACCTGCATCCTTATATGACAGCCCTGTAAGGTAGTAAGCATCAAAATAACCATTCAATTTCAGGATATACTCAAGATAGGTTACTGTACCCTCATCATTTCTCACTATCTTGACAGCTTCCTCCAGATCGGCAGGTATCAGGCCGTCAAAGCTTGCTCCCTCCACGCTTATTGCAGGATTGTGCTGTGTTTCTATCTGTACTACAAACAATTCGCCAGTACTGTGGTTCCTGCTTGTAACATTACTTACCTTAATAGGATTCTGAGGTACATAATAATCCTCCTGGTAGGGAACAAGATTTTTCCCCATGTAATCCATAAGCTTTGGCATGACGCCCAATGCTATGCTGTCAGGATTAATTTCAAAGGCGTCCTCCCAATACAGCTTGCCGCCCGGCATATATGTAGCCGGATCAGTAAGCTCGCTGTAGCGTAAGGCATCCATATCGTTATTTATGGCCCCGTTAACCCTGGACAGCTCATAGCCATATATATTGGAGTAGTAAGGATAACGGTTGTATCCGAAAAATCTCCCGACCTCTACCGCATCACGCATTGTGGAGGATACATCTCCAAGTACAAGACCATTTACACTGTCCTCGGAGTTATCAATATATGTATAGCCTATAACTCCTCCTGCCCTGTCAGTAGTGGTATGTATATCCACATCCACGTAGAAGTTCTTAAGGATATAACGTGATGTATCAGACGTTGTCAATGTGTCGACTGAACCTATAAGACCGCCTGCATTCTTGAACACTGTTTTAATGCTTCCGTTTACTACATATACATTATTTATTTCGGCACTTGCCCTGATTAGCCCTACCAGACCGCCGACGCCTCCGATATCACCCGCGGATAATGCCTCAATATCTACTCCGTCCACATAGGAGTTATAAATCTTTATATCTCCGTGTATTGAGCTTGCACTGTTTACCTTGTGTCGTCCCAGCAGGCCGCCTATAAATTGTGTATAGCTGCCGTCTGCACTGGATTTGATAACCACATTATGGGCGGATGAGTTTACAATGCTGGCTGCATATGCATCTCCTGCTATTGCGCCGCAACGCTGGTAGCTTATAGCTTCCATGCCCAGTATATGTACATTGTCTACAACTGAGCCCTCCAGCATCCTGCCTATAAATCCCTTGTAAAGACTGTTACCGCCCTTAAGATTTAAGCGCTCTACGGTCAGGTTTTTAACAGTGCCCAGTAATTTACCGATAACATATCCATATTCGCCTGTATCAACAAATCTGATTCTAAAGCCGTTTCCGTCAAGCTTTCCCCTGAAGGCGTCCTTAATGGCATTTTCAGTACTTATATCAACCACAGTAAGATCACCAGGCAATACTATGTCCCGAGGAGCACGGTAATTAAAGTCGATGTCTGTTATCAGGCGATAGTTCTGCTCATAATCGTTCTTTATTATAACCCACTCCTCAAATGAGGATATAGGCATGTAAAATTCCGCCGCTATGGTAGGTGCCTTTTCTTCATCATAATACTCCTTGGTATATTCAGAAAAGCCCGATGAGTATTTAAAGGATGTAATAACATACTCGGAATAGTACTTGGTTACCTCAGGCAGGGTGAGCAGTACTGTAACCCTGTAAAAATCCCCGTCCTCCTCCTGAGAAAGTATTTCTGTATTTAACCAGCGCACATTTATTCCGGTAATCTCCAGTTTATCAGGGTTTCTGAATGTAATAATGGCCTTGGCATATTCGTCCCCCTGCTCGATCACCTTGCTGCTTAATATTTCAATCCTACTATCGGTCGTCAGTGCAGGCAGAGGTATATACTCCTGTGCAGGCATCAGACCGGATAATTTAACATGAGGATAGAAGCCCAATCTGACAGGAGTCAAATCAAACTGGTTACTCTTGCTGCTATGAGGATCATTGAACAAATGCTCATACCATAATCTGTCATGGAGAACCGGCTTTGCTATCCATGTGTTATTTGTATTCCCATAATCCTCATCAGAGTGGTAGAATACGTTACTTGCCATACTGGTGGTTCTTAAGTTTCGATAGGCCGGTCCATAATCCTTGCGGATTTTGCCGGCATAATATACATCGCCGACAGAAAAGCTGTTCCTTATTTCACCGTAATTTCTTGAAACTATTGTAGCAGCACTGTCATTTGCGGACAGATTTTCTCTTGTATGAATATCAATTAATGTGTATACATTCTCTACTATTCCACCCGTTCTGTTATAGGCTACTAGTCCACCGATATATTTGTCTGCAGAGTATTGCTGTTCTGTCAAATTCAGGTAATTGGTCATTTTTATCGGTTGACCATAGATATAACCGTTCCTGATTATACCTCTGTTATAGCTCACAAATCCTGCAACATAATTTGTGGCAATATAGGGATCCTTAAGCTTGACTACAAAGTTTTCAATAATGCCGCTTTCAAAATTATATCTGATAAAACCGGATACATCACTTCTGTAGACCTCACCGGCATTTCCGTTATTTAATATCAGCATTATATTTTGTATTTTCCCAAGATTGGCATATATCAGGTAGTTTGCATTCTGCTCGGTTTCCTTACCCCATGCATCATTATAGGTAAATACCATGTTCTTTAATTTGCCGTTGCTGCCTATTCGATACAGGAACGCATTTTTGCTGTTATAGATAAGCTTATGTCCTCTGAAATCCAGTTCACCCTGGAATTCATCATAATTGCTAATCCTGTATAATTGAGTGCTTGCCTCTATATCATTCAGAACATAATATTTCTTGTTCAGACCGAAGCGGACATTCAGCAAATCCTCCTCAGTCTTTATCCCAATAATTTCCTGCTCAGTGGTAAATTCCTCAGAGCCAAGCCTGATTTCATAAGTAAATACCCGTACAAAAAGCTCAAAGCGATAGGTGTGATAACCCTTATCCACCTCATAATAAAGGTTTGTAAAAATGCTTCTTTCCGAACCGTCAATTATCCTTGATTCCGCTAAATATTCCACATTCTCGGAATTCCGCCTGTAAATATCCAGTGTATATGTTCCATCACTGTTTCTTCTCCAGGTATGTCTGATAACTTCCTCCCTTATGCCATCCTTATAGATATTCAGCATATATGACGCATCGGCCAGTTCTTTGTTGACATCGGTAATAATTGCTTCAATATTGGCATAGTAGCTGTTCTCCGGGCTTATCTGGGCATTGAGAAATCTGAAGCCGAACAGGTAGTTTATTCCTCCATTGCCGCCGGTATCCGCCACAATATACAGGGTATGCTTGCCTGTCAGCTCAAGCTTGTTATCAAACAGCACAAGCTCCGACCAACGGGCATATTCGGCACTTATAGTTTTGTCAGATACGGTGGTAGTTCCTATTGGTCTGGCATTGGGATTAGCATCCGGATCCTCCAGATAAATCGTATAGGTGGTAGGATTAACATAGCTGCTATAAATCTGGAAGCTGTTAATCCTGTTCTGGCCAAAATCAACCTCAACACTGTACTTTGCCCTGGTAACGCTGTTGCTGGTGAATCTGTAGCCGTTATACAGGTAAACCTTGTCGGTATGGCTCTTTATTGTCTCATCCTTTGCCAGATATTCTGTTTGGTAATTTATCTTATTTCTGTTCAGCTGCAAAAGCCTTATGGAGCCTGTTATTGATTCCCTTGTTGCTACCTGAAGATATTGTTTGCTTTCAAAAAGCTCGGAGTAATACAATTCATAATTCTTTCGATATGTAGCCATAGTGGTGCCATTATTGAACTCATAGGCGAAGAATCTGAAGGTATACAGCTTACCCTGTTCAAGCTTTGCAAATTCAATCAGCTCCACCTTATCCTCAGATATAATATCTACAACCGATACATACCGTCCTTCCTCATCATATACCATAATAGTGACAGGATATTTCACCACGGCCTTATCAGGATCATTAACTGACACACCATAGAAGTTAATGAAATTAGTTGATGCATATATAGCATCTATTTCGATAACCGGTGTCCTTTTAAGGGTAAGAAAGCTGTCGGGAACATAATGGGTCTTTATATCACGCAGTAGCTCATGCTCCCCTGTTCCCATCAATACCCTTGGCATAATGATGATCCTATATTCCGTCATGCTCAAAAGATTGCTGACATAGAAGGTGAATGCCCCGTCTTCACCCTGCTTCATTTGGAAAACCTCATCCGCCGATAAGGAAACCAATCCGTTATTTTCAGGAAGCTGCTCAGGTATTGAAATCGCCGTACCGTCAGCTACCCACTCATGATAAACACTTATACCCTCACTTTCCATTGTATCTGCTTTGGCAAAAGCAATATCAATATGTGAGATAAGATCAACAAGTCTCTGGTCGGTTCTTTTTTTGTCCAGCTTAATGGTTAGGTTGGCACTCTTGTCATCCAGATTATTAATGATTACGTCAAAGAATGCGTATCCCAAAGCAGTTATAGGAACAGTCGTGAATTTCAGCTCTCCTATAATGGCATTTTCATACATACCCTTATTGTCATGGATGTCATAGCTGCAATATACTCTGATATTATATACCTGATGATCCAACAAATTTGTAAACCTTATAGTATCACCTTTTAAAGGCAGAGAATGAACATAGCCTGTTTCCGTTTCTTCAGAGAAGCTGCCATCCTCAGCCATTCTGGCAATTATTGTCTCAACAGGATTGTCCTCCATATCATAAAGAGCAAAGTATATGCGTCCATCTGCAATCTCTGCATTGTCAGGATTCGATATTTTAATTGAAAGCTCTATATTTTTCACTTCATTTTTCAGCAGCCTGATGCTGGCCACCGGCGGTTGCTTGCAGGTATGCGACGTTCCCCGCAGCAGGCCGTCCGTCGGCAGCACATTACCAAAACGATCATAAAATACAAACTCATAATGATACCAGGTGTCTGATTTGATGTTGCCTAGTGTTGTGTATATTATGTATCTGCCATTCCGTAAATCGTTCAAATCCTTGCTGTTCATTGAAAAGGTATATTTCAGGCTGTCGTCGTCTCTTCCTGTTACCTGCAGCTCAATTCTGTTCAGATACTGTACGTTTTCATTAAGCAAATAAACGCCTTCGGAATCAATATTCTTTATTGCATTCAGAATGGCCAGATCCTTCAGTTCCAGTTTATTGTAATAAATATCTCCATTGATCCAGGTCAATTTGATTGGCTCAAGCTCATTCAAGGGCCTTGTCCTTACAACAGCTTCTGTTATAAATTCATCCTCTTTGCGGCCCTTTTCATTTATATATGACATAATTACCTCTACCCTGTATTCGGTGTCCGGCTTAAGAGGTCCGATTTTTACCTGCTCTGAGGATGTGTAGCTTTTTCTCATTACCAGCAGTGAGCCCTCATATATACTAAAGCTTACTCCGGAACGATAAAGGAATTCTGCATTATCTACCTTGAGGTTATTGTATATGGAATAAACCGAAGTACTAAAATTTTCCAGCGAAACAACAGGCTTCTTCCACTCCTTCTCATCTTCTTCCTGTTCATCATCAGTATAGCCGGGATCACCGTCATCCCTGTATGTCGGGATGCGATCGCTATAATCAGGCATTTCAGGCAACTGGACCGGCTTGGCAGGCTCTGCCGGTTTCGCCGGCTTAGGAGTTTTAGCAGGCTGTTTGGTCGGCGTCGGATTATCCTCAGGCTCTTGCTCCTGTGAGGTTGGAAGCTCAGGCTCAACCGGCACAAGAGCAGGATCGGCCTGTGACTGCTCATCGGCAGCCTCATCCGTATCGACAGAAACATCCCTGATATGCTCAGCAGGCGGTGTTGGTGTTGGAGTATTTGCTGCGTTGTCCTCGCTTTGGCTATCCTGCTCCTGCCCGCTTTCAGTATCCCTATCCTCAAGCTTTTCTCTTTCATAGAGTCCGAGTCTTTCCAGAAAATCATAATACGAGTAGCTCTTACCTTCGATTGTTACAACAGAGGTGCTGTTCAGAGGCTTTATATATGAAAGAGTAAGTTTATTGCCGTTTATACTGTAATATCGTATTTCATTCTCCATAAAGCGTATTATGGAATTTATGGGTATGGTCTTTTCTATAAAGAAATTACCTCTAAGAGTCATGTCCTTTGTATTGACATAAAGTCCGTTCGACAGGCTCTGAAGGATAAACTTATCCCTGTAGGCCCTTTCAAAGTCAGGGTTAAAGGACTTGCCATCTATAATATATAAGCCCGGATAGCTTTTAAGGAATTCAAAATCATCTGTTATCAGCTCCACACTGCCATCCAGCTGCATGGTTGTCGTACCATTATTTATATAAAGAGGATATGCCTTACTGATAGGTATCTTATCCTCACCCAGATAGTATTTTCCTGATCTTTTATAAATAATATCGGATACAGAAAAAGGAGTTAATTTGTAATCGGCAACTTCAGTATCCAGACTGTCGGCAAACAGTTTTTTTGATATTTCATCCTGACTGATTAAATATCCGTCATGGTTCAATACTAAATAGACAGTGAAAACATTTAGCTTTATTACTAAGAAGACCGTTAATACGGCTGCAGCTAATAAGCCATAGATAAGACCTATTTTAACCCTGCTTTTCTTCATAACTTCCTCCCCTCCTATTGTACCTCGTTTAATAATGAAGGATGTTTAAACAGCATGAATTCCTGTCCGTCAAGACAGTACATTATGTCATTGCTTAAATTGAGGGTCGCACCGTCCTTAAGCTTTACAAAGACATCCTGATATCCCTGTATCTGTTCAGTTACATACTCCTCGTTTTCATAGTTATATATATCAATGTTTCCGTTGCTGTCTGTTGTCACAAAGGAGAAGGGGGTGATGCCGACTTTCTTCTCTCCCCAGTAAATCTCCAGATAATCAAAGAAAATATAAGTATCCTTACCGTTGTATAAAAACAGATCCGTAAAAGCTGCTTGGTCATTGTACGATTTTATATATACCGCATTTGTATCCATAGTAATTTCCGATAAGGCGGAAGCTCTGTTCATCATATAAAGCTTCGGCTGAACCAGTACATAATCGGCAGGCAATATAATCTTCCTTTCCCCTGAAACATAAAGGGGCTCATCGCTGATGATATTCCTGCCCTCATCACTTTCCATGCAATAACCGCCGCTGATCCTGTAAAAGCTTTTGTCACCGGAATATGTATATTTATTGGACATATAATATTGATACAGCTCCTCCTGAATAAAGAGCTTTTCGATTCTGTCTGCTTGCCCCCCCTGATTGATAAGCTTTTCAAAAAATGATGAATAGCTTAATCGTTGCCAGCAGAAATTTATCATAGCAGTAGGATCCGATATCTTAATGGTATTCACTGTCATGCTGTCATCATACAGGTTAATATAGGAGATGCTGTCCGGCCTCCATAATACTATTGAATTCATTGGAATAACCATTGTTTTGTCCCAAATCTCAAGCTTAAATGGCTCAAGTCCCATATAAAGCTCACCATAAAGCTGCAGAGCAATAATAATATCCTTGATTTCACGGGTTTTTTTCTCATTGAAAAGGCCGGAACCGCTTATATAGCCGCCCTTTCTGCCAGCTATTGTGTCCAATTGCTCATTGACCAGTTTAAAATCATTATGATAAAGATATATATATGAGCCGTCATTGATAAAGAGAGGATGGCTTTTATCAAGCTTAATGCTGACTTCTTCCGTCTCTATATAATAATTGCCATCCACGAGAACTAACCTGCCGGCAGAAGAAAAGCTTCTTTTTATTTCATCCCAGCCTTTCGGACTTTGCTCACCGGACAAGATGGCAAAAAGCCTGTCACTGGCTAATACAAAGCCTTCACTGTCAAACTCATATATTAGGCTTGATTCCTTCTCTGTGGACTTCTCCTCAGGTTTTAGGATAATTTTTCCAGTTATAATAATGATAAGCATCATAATAAGCAAGGACAGGACAGCCCAGGCCTTAATCATATTTATTTTATTAGACCGGGCAATCAATCTGCTTCTTATCTTGCTGAAAAACTCACTATTTAGCTTGTCAACCAATCTGCCAAAAATCTTGCCAAACAATCTGCCGCCCCCTGATTCTCTTTTATTTTAAATCCTCAAGCAAATTAGGCTGAAGGAATAAAAATTGTTCCTGACCGTCGCTTCGTATTAGAATATCAGAGCTCAAATTTATTGATGAGCCTTTGCTTAATTTTGCAAAGACATAGCTTACCCCTGTTTCCAATACCCTGTAGCTCTCACTATTCCTGTCAAACAGCTCAATACTCCTGTTGCTTTTGACTGTTATGTATGAAAAGGGCGATATTTCAATAACATTTTCATCCCAGCTTATTTCCGTGGGTTCAAAAAAAATATAGGTATCCTTTCCGTCAAACAGAAAGAAATCCGCAACCCTAACCGTGGCCTGAGTGTTGTCAACATAATATCTGCCATCATCATCAAGGTATATGATGCTATTAATACCTACCTTGTTGGTAAGAGCCAGATTCGGCTGTATTATTGAATATACGCTTGTCAGCATTAAGGCTTCATCCTCTGTAAAATAAAGAGGTGTTTTATCCAGGGCAATTAATTCCTTGTCCTTCTCGATTATGCTTATATCCTCCGACTTTGATATCCTGCTTTTTGCCGGATAAGTCGTTTTGCCGGCTGCAGTATATTGGAATACCTCCTGATCGGTTTGATATATTTCCATCTGATTTATATAAATATAAGGAACAGCAGTCACAAATAAGCCTGCTAGTATAAAATAAAGCCTTTTCTGCAGCTTTGCTTTGATCTTTTTCGACTTTGTTCCGTTGGCAAGGCTGCTTATATGCTCGATCATGCAATAAACGGACGTTACCAAAACACAGACAGAAATCGCTATATATACTGCTATCAGAAAAATACCGCTCTTTGTGCTTCTGATATATAAGCCCAGCATCTTGTCAATATATAGCTCGGCAAATATCATTATCGTACAGATTATGTCAAATGCCAAAACACTCAAATCAGCAAGGAGAATATGTATAAACATAGTAATGATTGCGCCGTATATTATATGGACTAAAACGAGCTCGCCGGAAAACACCAGATACCATATAAATATCATTCGGAGCAATATAGCTGCCAGTGCAAACTGCTTTACCGTTTTCATGCCTATAAATAATCCATAAACCTTAATCAGTCTGGATTTCCACCTTAAATTGCGAATAAGAGTTAAACTAATCAGCGCAAATACAATCATAAATACTACAACCATCAGAATATAGGGTCCCAATAAGGACAGGTTGTAGATAATATTATTCTGCATGTGTATCCTCCCTGATCAAAAGCTTGAACACATTATTCTTCATGATATAGAAGGCATTAATGTTCTTCATGCTTACTACATCATTTTCCGATACAATTTCAATATCTCCGTCCAGCTCTCCAACTATAGGCATATAATCAACCATAATAAGAAGATTATACTTCTTGCTGACAATTCTAATTAGCTTGACATTATAGTAGATCTGATATCCGTTCCTGAAGCTGATCACTATAGCCTCTATGCTTTTTTTCACTGCATTTTGCACTGTCTTAGCCATTATATACCTCTTTTCTGAAGATAGATAAAAATGTGTTTATTTGCGATACTCATGGAGATTTCCTATGTAGGCGAATCTGTTTTCATCCGTTGTATCGTATTTGCCGTCAAGTATTGCCTCCACATCTATCAGTACATCTTCTATAGCTACAAACTTACCGGGTATATTCGTATACTGCTCGGCAACAAACATGGGCTGGGTAAAATAATTGCGCAGCTTTCTTGCCCGATAGAAAATATTGTAGTCCTCGGTCGACAGCTCTTCGATGCCTAAAACTGCTACTATCTCCTCCAGCTCATTATACCTGGACATATAGCGCAGAACCTCCTGAACCAGATGATAATGCCTCTCGCCAATCTTATCCACCGATATAAGCTTGCTGCTGGTCTTAAAGACATTTATGGCAGGATATATACCCTTGGCGGCAACCTTACGATCCAGTACGATTTGCCCATCAAAGTGGGAGGTTATAGCATGCACGGCTGAATCATTCATATCATCTGCTGGAATATAAACTGTCTGGAAGGAGGTTATAGAGCCCTTGTCGGTCGAGTTGATTCGCTCCTCAACAGCTGCTATATCGGATAAAAGCGTTGACGAATAGCCGTTGTCAATCGGCAGCTGTTCCATCTCGGCGGTTATTTCCGCATTTGCCTGCACAAAACGGTACATATTATCGATAAAGAGAAGCACATCCTGCCCCTTCTCGTCACGAAGATATTCCGCCAGAGTCAGGCCACTGTATATTGCCCTTGATCTGTTCATGGAATTTTCGCCCATCTGTCCGAAAACCATAGACATCTTGTCTATCAGATTAGCATCCAACATCTCATCGTAGAGCTCCTTGCCCTCCCTGGAACGCTCACCAATACCTACAAAAACCGAATTTGATTTCAACCCCTTATAAACATTGTTGATCAATTCCTTTATCAATACGGTTTTGCCGACACCTGCGCCACCCAAAAGACCCATTTTAAAGCCCTTTTGCATTGGTGCAAAGAAATCTATCGCCTTGATGCCGGTCCATAGGATATCTCCGTCAATATTAATTTCATTCAGCTTAAGATTGCGCTCATAAACGTTTTTTGTCCTGACCGTTTCAATGGTGTTTCCGTCAATCAGATTGCCGTAGGAATCAAAAACCTTTCCCAGTATCTCGTCTGAATACTGTATGGCAAGTCCGCCCTCTTCTATATTAACATCCAGACCCTTGCGCAGGCCTCTGACATTATCGAAGGGAATGGCCACCGCTATATTGCCGTTTACACGAGCTATCTCAAAGCGGTTTATGCTGCCATTATGCTCAGTGCTGACTATATCGCCCGGCTTTACTTTTTTCTGCTCCAGTAAAATCTCTATTCTCATATTGGATATCGATATTATTTTACCGGCCTTCATCATATATCACCCCTTGTATCGATCTTTCTTAACATAGTTTTCGATTACCTTTCTGAATTCCTTCTGGGTCCTTTCCTTTCTGGCCTCCATAAAATCAATCAGTTCTTTTTCCTCTATCTTTTTCAGGGATTCGGAGGTTGAATTCTGTCTCATTATATTCTCCGATGCAAAGCTGTTAACATTTGCTATTTTCACCTCATAGTTGAGATATGTAATAACAAGGTTAATCAAAATGGTATTGGCATCACCCTCAATATAATAGTCTTCCTCATACTTACCCTTACCGCCGGCTACTATATCAAAGGGAAAAATCTTTTTCTTAACCAGTTCGATATTACTTATATTATGGAAATGGTTGTAAATTAAGTTGATTTCGGAATGCTCACGGTTAATTATGCTGCCGGACAGTATTCTCTCCAGCTCTTCATAGCGCTGTATAAAATCCTCTCTGGAAAGCTTTAATATTACACCATCCTTAACATCCCTAATCTTTTTACCTATGAGAATTTTCTTTGCCTCAGGCTCCTTAACAAGCTGCTGGTTAATAAGGAAATTAATACTCCCGCAAAAACCATAGTCACTCCCGAAGTATATATTCAGCGTAGGTTTGCTCTTATCAACCTCCCATAGCCTTTTATCCAGGATAAAATTTCGATTGTTTACAATCATGTCCATAATATCTGTTGCTTCCTTTTCCAGCTGCAGATATTTGTTCGCCTTTTTCATGGCGTTATCAACACGGATTAAGGAATGGAAGTTCATAACCCTGACTATACTTTTTATATTCATAAAAACACACGCTTTCTTTTATATATTTTCCCGATGCCCTTTTAGTCATAATCTACCAGGCCGTCAAATAAGGTGCTCATCTTCTCCAGACTAACAGGACTGAACTTGTATTGGTTCAGGCGGTTTCTTATCTCCCTCCCATTCATCATCTTCGCCGCCAGCTCAGGACTCATCTCGTCAATATTTGCAAGCTCATATACATCACATGTTTCAAGATAAGACAAAAGCTCCATTCTGACCTTTGCTCCGATCTTTTTGATCTGTTCCGTCTGTACCGCGCCGCCCAATCTGGATACGGACAGGGTATAGTCAATAGCAGGTCTCATACCCTTTTCAAAGTTCTTGGATGACAAAACTATCTGGCCGTCGGTAATTGATATGATATTGGTAGATATGTAATCGGTAATGTCTCCTCCCTTGGTCTCGGCTATAGGAAGGATTGTGATTGAGCCGCCGTTCTTATGCTGGCATCCCTTTTCCAAAAGTCTGGCATGGGTATAGAACATATCGGAGGGATATGCGTCACGTCCCGGAACCTTTCCTGTCAGTATGCTGATTTCACGATAAACATCAGCGTGCCTCTTCAAATCATCAATTACCACCAGTACGTCCATATTATGATCCAGCATATATTTCTCTGCCACCGCCAATGCCACAAAGGGGGTATTGTGCAGAACAGGAGGACACTCATCATTAAATGCGGCCATAATTATGGTGTATTCCATGGCACCCCGTTTGAGGAGCTCCGTATAAACCTCCTTAACCTCCTTCTTTGTCTTTCCGATCGCAGTGTATATACAGAGAACATCCTTACCCTTTTGGTTAACTATAGTATCCAGGGTAATCTGTGTTTTTCCTGTCTTTTTATCACCAATTATTAGCTGCCTTTGACCCCGGCCTACAGGATAGATCATATCAATGCCGGTAATACCGGTAATAAGCGGCCGGCAAACACTGCTTCTGTCCATAATAGGAATTGGCTTCGTTTCGATGTCAAGCTTGACAATATTGTCGAATTTCTTCCCTGTAAGCTTGTCCTCTCCAAACATGTCCACGACATGACCTATTGAATCAGGGGAATAGAGTCCACAGAACTCCTCACCAGAGGCAATTACTGCATCACCTGTATATATATCCCCGTTCTTCTTTGTAATAGCTACGGTTACATATCTTTGCCCTATTGCATTAACATATCCTTCCGCCTTATCCTCAATTGTGACTTTTTCATAAAAGCCTACATTATCCAGACCTTCGACCTCTATTATATAATCATTAACATTTGATACCCGACCAAGCTCATATATGTTCTTCCTGTTTTTTATGGCAGTTATCTTTTTCTCTATTAATTCATCAACGTGTTTACTCAATACAATCACCCTAGCCTTTTATATTTTTTAATACACCAGTTCACTAACCCGAATACCGAAATCGTACAATTTATTTCCCCTGAGTATTTGAAATCCCTCGCAAAGCCCCTGATCCGGCTCTGCCGATATTAATTTTCCTTTAAGACCTTTAAGCTCACAAGCTTGTGCGGTTCTGATCCGAATGCTGTTGTCACTTAGTACCCTTTGAACATGAAGCCATTGATAAAAGTCGATGCAGGAGAATTCCGTACAGCCAGCCAAATGTTCGTCCAGTATATTTTTCTCCTGATCGTTTAGGATTTCCCTGATAACCTCCAGCTGCTCCTCCGGCTGCAGGGATGAAATTTTATACACATTGTCGATATTCAATTTCAATAACAGTGATTCCAAGCTATGATAGCGATTATCATTTTGCGGTTCCTGCAACAGTAACTCTACCTGTGCCTTAATGTCATCTTCTTTATATTGAAAATTTTCTTTTATCTTCCTGTAGTCCGCAAATATCCCATAGTTGCGGTATTCTGCAAATGATGGAACAAATACCTCCGGAATTTCCCTATCACCAATCTGCATTATATCCTTCCGGGAGGCCTTTTCCTTCTCGGCATTTAGTTGATTTCTTATTTCATTAAGCTCTGCCGTCTTTTTCTGGATTAGCATATCATAGGCCTGCATTTGCTCCACTGCATAATCCCTGATTCTGTTTCCAGTGTAATAAGCGATAATTCTGATGATTATAAAAGCAAATACAATCATAAGCAGCATGACTATCAGAGCTACTGCAAAAGCGGCATTCATAGCTTATCCTCCATTTCCTGCCAATCTCTTCCTACTGAATCATGTAAGGATTAAAATACAGCAATAAGAATATGAACGAAAACAACAGGAGCAGCAACACGGTCATGACAATTGCTATTATCATTACCGAACGGACAATGTCATTCTTTGTTTCCGGATTTCTACCTACGGCTTCAGCCACCTTCGAACCCAAAATCCCCAATCCAATACCTATTCCAAGAAAAGCCAGTCCAAGCATTAGCCCGATTGCAGACATTGTTGATGATAAAATTGCATCCATATAATTCTCTCCTTATTTGTAAAATTT
>LSQX01102325.1_pt2 | contig 21423 bp, 22 predicted proteins | sample 654561 | NCBI WGS metagenome assembly LSQX01 (sample SAMN04489861, study PRJNA283612) | anaerobic digester metagenome | isolation source: 4 biogas reactors fed with cattle manure at either 37C or 55C with and... | place: Denmark: Kongens Lyngby | collected 2014 | reverse complement strand
AATATTTTCTTGGGAAAAGGCAGATTCTTAAGAGTCTATCTTTTTTTGTTATTTAAGCTTCTCGGCTGGCTGTACTATAATAGATTAAATGTTACTAAAGTTTTCAACGGTTCCCAAGCTTATTTGCTTAATTAATTGCTGATTTTTTAGAGTCAACATATCATATCCTTAAGATATTTGATTTCTTTTTCTTAACTTTTTGTTGCGCTCATCGTTGCACGAGGGGGCGTCTTGTTTTATATATCACCCATATAGAGAGTCAAATGAAAGTTACCATACGTTTTAATCCGAAAATCTATGAAATGAAGCATGGCTATTCTAGTCAGCGCTTTTTACAGGATTTAGGTGCTGGATTGACGGTCAGTGTGGTTGCACTGCCCTTGGCGATGGCTTTTGCTATTGCTTCTGGTTTAAAGCCCGAGGCCGGTCTTTTTACTGCGATTATTGGTGGTTTTTTTATTTCACTATTTAGTGGTTCTCGTGTGCAGGTGGGTGGGCCCGCTGGTGCCTTTATCGTTATTGTTTATGGCATTGTGCAGCAATTCGGGGTTGAGGGGTTATTATTAGCGACCCTGATGTCCGGCGTGTTTTTGTGGCTCATGGGGTTTTTGCGGCTGGGAGGCTTGATTGAGTTCATTCCCATCGCTGTCATCATTGGCTTTACCAATGGTATTGCTGTATTAATTGGGGTCTCCCAGATTAAGGATTTCTTTGGTTTGCCGGTGCAAGATGTGCCTGCGGACTTCTTTCCGATGATGCAAACCTTATGGGATGCCTTGCCGGATATGAATTTTCAAGCTTTATTTGTTGCAGTGAGCTGTTTAGCAATCGTGTTTTTATGGCAACGTGGGCTGACAGCGAGTGGTCGTTTTTTACGCAATAAACAGAGTAGTAATTTTTTACCAAAAATCTTGCACTTCTTGGCGCATATTCCAGGCTCTATTGTGGCCTTAGTAGTGGGTGTGTTTTTAGTGCTCGGCATGGATTTACAGGTAGAGACCATCGGTAGTCGCTTTGGTGGTATTCCACAGAGCTTGCCTGCGCTGACTGTGCCAGGTTTTAGCTTTGGCATGATGAGTGAATTAATGATGCCAGCTATTACCCTAGCGGTGCTGGGGGCGATTGAGTCCTTGTTATGTGCTCGTGTAGCGGATACGATGATTAAAGATAAGCATGACCCTAACCAAGAGTTATTAGCTCAAGGTTTTGCCAATATGTTGGTGCCGTTTTTTGGTGGCATGCCAGCGACGGGTACGATTGCGCGTACGGTGACTAATATTAAAAATGGCGCGACGAGCCCTGTAGCAGGCATGATTCACGCCGTGGTGTTATTGATTGTAGTTTTAGTAGCGGCGCCTTTGGCTCAATATATTCCATTAGCGGCTTTATCGGCTATTCTGATGTCGGTGGCTTGGAATATGGGGGCATGGCGTGAGTTTGCCCGCTTGCGTACTTATACCATGCACTATGCTGCAACCTTGTTATCCGTGTTTTTCTTAACCGTGATGGTAAGTTTAACGGTAGCGGTTCAGGTCGGTATTGTATTGGCTTGTTTCACTTTTATTTATCGTATTTCTGCACTAACAGTGGCTGAAAAGCAAGATATCTCTGAGGGTGACCCAGCGTTTAACGGAATTAGTAGCTACAGTTTAGTGGGTTCGATCTTCTTTGGTGCCGTTAATTTAACTGAAAAGTTACCAAAACCAATGGCACATAAGGCAATGGTTCTCGATTTCTCGCGTGTTATTTATGTGGATTCATCAGGTGTGTCGGCTTTAAGTGCAATGCTTGATGAGTATAAAGAACAGGGTGTGCCGATCTTTGTCTATGGCTTGCGACAACAGCCTAAAAACATTTTGTGGCGTACAAAATGGTTAGTCGAGCTAGGCGAAGGGCGCGTTTTCGAAGAGCGTGAAGACGCACGAAAAGCTGTGCTCGCATGGGTACAACAGCGTGATGCCGAGGCGCTTGAGGCAAAAGAAAAGGCCGCAGCTGACTCAGCTGCTACACATGCTTTATAAAAGTGCTCTAAGATGCAATGGTTTGATGCTCTAATATCTCAGTTGTCGGCTTATCAGCTATTAGGCTTAGGTCTATTGCCGATGGTACTGGTGTTTTTTACGATGTACTTTTTATTGTTACGCGCGCGCTCCGATCGACGCCTTGCCGAATGGCGTTTAATCGATCAACAAGAAGAGGGGGCGCGTTTACAGGCAGAGATTATCGACTTAGAGTCTGAGCTAAAGTTGTTAGATGATGAAAAAGATCATTTAGATAAACAGCTGGTGGCTCTTTCTACTCAATTAAATATTGAGCAACAATATAAAGAGCAGCAAGAGCAACAAACTAAACAACAATTGCAGGAGCTTAGCCGCAGTTTTGAGCTCCTTTCTAATCGCTTTTTAGACGAGAAAGGCCGTGTGTTGTTGGAGCGTAACCAAGGCTCGTTAGAGCAGGTGCTCAAGCCCTTTAGAGAGCGTTTAGATTATTTCCAACAACGTATTAACGACTTGCATGGGCAGTCTTTACAAGGCCATAGTGTTATTTCTGAGCAGATTAAGCAACTATTAAGTGCTGGTTTGCGTATTGGTGATGAGGCCCAAGCCTTAACGCGCGCCCTTAAAGGGGATAAAAAAGCCTTAGGCAATTGGGGTGAGTTGCAATTAGAATTAGCTTTGCAGCAAGCGGGCTTAGAAAAAGATCGTCATTATAAAACCCAAGTGGTATTTAGAAATGACGATGGGCAGCGCATGTTGCCTGATGTGATCTTATATTTACCCGATGATAAAGAGATCATCATTGATAGTAAGGTGTCACTGGTCGATTATCAGGCCGCGATTGAAGCAGGCGATGACGAGGTCAGTGCCAAAGACTACCTACAACGTCATGTGCGTGCCGTACGCAATCATGTGGATGATTTAAGTAGCAAAGACTATAGCCAATTAGAGGGTTTAAATAGCCCAGGTTTTGTTTTGCTATTTATGCCCATCGAATCAGCATTTATCGAAGCATTAAAGACAGATTCTCAGCTGTATAGCTATGCTTATAGTAAAAATGTGATTTTAAGCTCACCCACTACCTTATTGCCCTTATTAAAAACCGTGGCTTATTTGTGGATGCGTAGTGATAGTCACCAACAAGCTCTGGCTTTGGGTGATGAGGCAATGGCTATTTATAATCAAGCAGCCTTGGTAGCGCAGCATATGATTAGACTGGGTCAAACCATCGACACCTCAACGCGTCAATTCAATCAAATGGCGCGTTCCTTTGCGGGTCAGCAAGGCGTAACCGTCAAATTAGAGCGCTTTAGTCGATTAAGTGCCAAAGCTGCTAAAGAAATGCCTGAAGTCAAAGAGTCGGAGCTTAAAACCGAGCTACCAACTAGCATGATAAGTCATACTGAATAAAAACAACAAAAACACTTTAAGCTATTGGTGTGATTGAGTTTTTATGATATAGTAATGGGCTAGCTATTAAAAGGCATCCGTTAAGTTGTGATTATTATATGTTTATGCATTAACACAACACCTTTTAGCTAGTGCAAATATATTGCGAGTTCTCTAAGTTTTCTCCTAGCTAGTTCCTAGTGTTACTTAGTCTACTGTGGTCATATCCATGGCTGGCTTTGTGTTTTTTACGAACTAGTACTGATCACTTAAAAGCAACATATTTACCCCTCATAATAAATGTTAGCCCCCGCCAATCGTAGTGGGGAATGGAGTAATAAAATGTCAAATTCGACAACAACGCCTGCCGCTCATCGGCTAGGACTAGTCGGTCGTAAGGTTGGCATGATGCGTGTTTTCACCGAAGACGGTGATTCTATTCCAGTTACAGTGCTGGACGTATCAGGCAACCGCGTGACTCAAGTTAAGTCCGTTGAGACTGATGGCTATGCTGCTGTACAAGTTGCATTTGGTCAGCGTCGTGCTAGCCGTGTGACTAAGCCTTTAGCTGGTCACTATGCTAAAGCAGGTACCGAAGCTGGTACTATCCTTAAAGAGTTCCGCTTAGATCCAGCAGTTGCTGCTGAGTTCGAAGCTGGTGCCGAAATTCTCGTTGAAAATGTGTTTGAAGCTGGTCAAAAGGTGGATGTACAGGGTACAACCATCGGTAAGGGCTTTGCTGGTGTAATTAAGCGCCACAACTTCAGCGCTCAACGTGCTACTCACGGTAACTCTGTATCTCACCGTGCGCCTGGTTCTACCGGTATGTGTCAAGACCCTGGCCGTGTATTCCCTGGTAAGCGTATGGCTGGTCACATGGGTGACGTAACTCGCACTGTACAAAACTTAGACATCGTTCGTGTTGATGTAGAGCGTGGCCTAATTATGGTTAAAGGCGCTGTGCCTGGCCATAAAAATGGCAACATTGTAGTGCGTCCTGCAATTAAAATGACTGTTAAAGGAGCCAAATAATGGAACTTAAGCTCCTAAATGCACAAGGCGCTGCTGACGGTACTGTTAGCGCACCTGAGACTATTTTCGGTCGCGAATTCAACGAAGCTCTGGTTCACCAAGTTGTAGTGGCTTATCAAGCCAATGCACGCAGCGGTAACCGTGCTCAAAAAGACCGTTCAGAAGTTAAATACAGCACTCGTAAGCCTTGGCGTCAAAAAGGTACGGGTCGTGCTCGTGCCGGTGCTGCTGGTTCTCCACTATGGCGTGGGGGTGGTCGTACTTTCCCTAACAAGCCAGATGAGAACTTTAGCCACAAGGTTAACAAGAAGATGTACCGCGCTGGTATTCGTTCTATCTTGTCACAATTAGCTCGTGAAGAGCGTATCGCTGTAGTTGATTCATTCACCTTTGAAGCACCTAAAACTAAAATGGCCGCTAGCAAATTAAAAGCTATGGGCGTATTAGATTCAGTTTTAGTGATCACTGATGAGCTGGACGAAAACACATATTTAGCTACTCGCAATCTACCTGGTGTTGCTGTTGTTGAAACAAGCTACGCCGATCCACTTTCTTTAATTCATTACAAGAACGTGTTGATCACTAAAGGTGCAATTGCACAACTTGAGGAGATCTTAGGATGAAAGCAGAACGTTTAATGCAAGTCATTCTGGCTCCGGTAATTACTGAGAAAGCAACTTTCATCGCTGAAACATCAGCAGATCAGCCTCAGATTGCTTTGCGTGTTGCTCCTGACGCAACTAAGCCGGAGATTAAAGCAGCGGTTGAATTGCTGTTCGAAGTAGAAGTTGACTCAGTATCAGTTTTAAACCGTAAAGGTAAAGTAAAGCGTAGTGGTCGTACTATGGGTCGCCGTAAAAACGTCCGTATCGCTTATGTATCACTCAAAAAAGGTCAGGAACTTGACTTTTCGGAGGTGAACTAAGATGGCATTAGTTAAGATTAAACCTATTTCACCAGCCCGTCGTGGCATGGTTAAGGTTGTTAACCCAGATTTACATAAAGGTGCTCCTTATGCTCCTTTATTAGAGTCTAAAAAACGTGGCTCGGGTCGTAACCATCACGGTCGTATTACAGTACGTCATCGTGGGGGTGGCCATAAGTCTCACTACCGCGTAATTGATTTCCGTCGTAACAAAGACGGTGTGCCAGCTCGCGTTGAGCGTCTTGAGTACGATCCAAACCGTACTGCGCACATTGCTTTAGTTGTTTACGCTGATGGTGAGCGTCGTTATATTCTTGCTCCTAAGAAATTAGCCGTTGGTGCACAGATTGAATCTGGTATTGAGGTGCCTATCCGCATCGGTAATGCGATGCCAATCCGTAATATTCCAATTGGTTCTCACATTCACAACATCGAGATGTTACCTGGTAAAGGCGGTCAAATCGCTCGTTCAGCCGGTTCATCAGCCGTGTTGATGGCTCGTGAAGGTACTTACGCTCAGATTCGCCTACGCTCTGGTGAGGTTCGTCGTGTACATATTGATTGTCGCGCAACCATCGGTGAGGTTGGCAACAGTGAGCACAGCCTTCAGAGTTACGGTAAAGCCGGTGCCATGCGTTGGCGCGGTGTTCGTCCTACCGTTCGCGGTGTGGCGATGAACCCGATCGATCACCCTCATGGTGGTGGTGAAGGTAAGACCGGTGAAGGTCGTGAGCCAGTGAGCCCATGGGGTACGCCTACTAAGGGTTACAGAACCCGTCGTAATAAGCGTACTGAAAACATGATCGTCTCACGTCGTAAGCGTAAATAAGGGGCAATAAATTATGTCACGTTCAATTATTAAAGGCCCTTACGTAGAAGCTTCCTTAATGAAAAAGGTTGAAGCAGCTACAGAAGGCAAAAATAAAAAGCCGATCAAAACTTGGTCTCGTAGTTCAACAATCCTACCCGATTTCATCGGTTTAACGATTGCTGTGCACAACGGTCGTCAACACGTACCTGTTTACATTAACGAGAACATGGTCGGTCACAAATTAGGTGAATTCGCTCAGACACGTACCTACAAGGGTCATGCAGCGGATAAAAAGTCTAAGAGGTAAGTGATGGAAACAACAGCTATTGTTCGTAACGCACATATCTCAGCGCAGAAGACTCGTCTTGTAGCGGACTTAATCCGTGGTAAATCAGTTGAGCAAGCGTTGAATATTTTGACGTTCACACAGAAAAAAGCCGCCGGCATCATCAAAAAGGCTCTAGAGTCAGCTATTGCTAACGCTGAGCACAATGACGGTGCTGATATTGATGAGTTAATCGTAAAAACTATTTACGTAGATAAAGCTCAGTCAATGAAGCGTTTTAGAGCACGTGCCAAAGGCCGTGGTAACCGTATCGAGAAGCAGACTTGCCACATTGTGGTTAAAGTCGGCGTTTAAGGAGTCACAATGGGTCAGAAAGTACACCCTACCGGGTTCCGTCTCGCTGTAACTCGCAACTGGAATGCTCGTTGGTACGCCGACGATAAAGATTTCGGTGCAACTTTACACGAAGACGTAAAAGTACGTGAATACTTGAAGCGTAAGTTAAAAAATGCTTCAGTTGGTCGTGTTGTGATCGAGCGCCCTGCTAAGACTGCGCGTATCACGATTCACACTGCACGTCCAGGTGTTGTAATTGGTAAGGGCGGTGATGATATCGCTCAGCTAAATGCCGATTTACAAAGATTAATGAGTGTACCTGTACACGTAGGTATCGAAGAAATTCGTAAGCCTGAAATTGATGCACAACTAATCGCTGATTCAATTGCTCAGCAATTAGAAAAGCGTATTATGTTCCGTCGCGCTATGAAGCGTGCGATTTCTAATGCGATGCGTGCTGGTGCTAAGGGTATCCGTATTGCATCTTCAGGTCGTCTAAATGGTATTGAGATTGCTCGTACCGAGTGGTATCGCGAAGGCCGTGTACCTTTACACACGTTACGCGCTATCATCGACTACGCTACTTCTGAAGCTGAAACTACCTACGGTATTATCGGTATCAAAGTATGGGTTTATCGTGGTGATTTATTGCCTAACGGCGAATTACCACCTGAGTTAGCCGCACCTGCTGAAGATGATCGTCGTGGTCGTCGTCGCCCTCGTGGTGATCGTCCTGAAGGTCGTCGTCGTCGCCGTCGTCCGGCCCAGCAGACTCAGCAAGCTGACACAGCAACTGAGGCTAAAGGAGAGTAATTATGTTATCACCAGCTCGCAGAAAGTATCGTAAAGAGCACAAGGGTCGTAACACCGGTTTAGCCACTCGTGGTACACAGGTTAACTTCGGTGATTTCGGCTTAAAAGCAACTGGTCGCGGTCGTTTAACTGCACGTCAGATTGAAGCGGCTCGTCGTGCGATGACTCGTCACATTAAACGTGGTGGTCGCGTATGGATTCGCATTTTCCCAGACAAGCCAATTTCGCAGAAACCTGCTGAAGTTCGTATGGGTAGCGGTAAAGGTAACCCAGAGTTCTGGGTTGCTGAGATCCAACCAGGTAAAGTTTTATATGAGATGGATGGTGTAAGCGAAGAGTTAGCACGTGAGGCATTCCGCTTAGCTGCTGCTAAGTTGCCTATTTCTACCACTTTCGTTACACGTCAAATTGTTTAAGAGGTTCTTATGAAAGCATCTGAATTACGTGAAAAAGACGTGACCGAGCTTCATCAAGAGCTCGAGTCTTTATTAAAGGCACAATTTAACTTGCGTATGCAACACGCTACTCAGCAATTAGCTGACAGCAGCCAGTTGTCAAAAGTACGTCGCGATATTGCACGTGTACGCACTATCTTAACCGAAAAGGCAGGTAACTAATCATGAGCGAAACTCAAACTACAGAGAAACGCCAGCGTACCTTGGTTGGTAAAGTGGTGAGCAACAAAATGGATAAAACCATTGTTGTTCGTGTTGAGCGCCGTGTTAAACACCCACTTTACGGTAAAATCGTTAACCGCTCTAAGAAGTACAAAGCGCACGACGAAACTAACCAGTACAACGAAGGCGATATCGTTGAAATCGCAGAAAGTCGTCCTATCTCTAAAGATAAGTCATGGACTGCTGTTAGATTGGTTGAGGCAGCTCGCGTTATTTAATTTTCGCAAGTTTTGTTTTAAACTGATTTAACGCTGTGATCTAAACAGCATAAAACCCAAACTATCCATGATGGTTTGGGTTTTTTTAATGTCTGTTTTTAAATTTATTACTATGTTTTTTATAAAACATAAATAAACCCCCATAAATTGGATTTATTGTGTCCAAATTTGGGGGTTATTTGAGTTATTTACTATCGGAATTATTGTTTTAAGACCATCTATCAATTTTTATCAGCATCCGCGTGTAACGCCTCACTTAGCTGATCAATAATAGTAGTCCAAGCACCATCACTAGCGAGCTTTTCCTCTAGAAACTGACGTTGGCCCTCATTCCAGAAAGGCGCATCTAAAAGCCCAACGTTTTCTGGCAATTGATTTTTACCAATGAACTCAGCAATTTTCTCTTCACTCGCATCTAAACCGAGCTGCAAAAAAAGATTGGTCATACGTGGAATCGTAGTCATAGTTGCCTCCTAATTATTGTTCCATTTGTTATTTAAGCTTAGCTCAAATGAATGTTATTGTCACCATTTAGGTTTTTATTTTTATGAGTATAAACCAGTATAAAAGAGCTATGTTTAATAAACATAGCTCATAAGTGCTTATCTATAAGGGTTTAGCAGATTAGTTTTCTGACCAAAAGTCCACTGAAGAATCGACAATTTCTTTAACAATACCGCTTCTGATTGCGAAATCACCAAAGGATTCGTTGTCTTGTTCTTGCTCAGACCAGTCTTTAACCCACCCATCAATGATGTTAAGAATTTCATCGCTAGTGATGTTTTCCTTATAGAGCTTAGGAATGCGCGTACCGATTAAATTGCCACCTACGTGTAGGTTATAGCGACCAGGTGCCTTACCTACGAGCGCAATCTCAGCTAGCATGGCGCGTCCACAACCATTAGGACAACCAGTGATACGGGTGATAATGGTTTTATCGGCAACCTCATGTTTAACCATGATTTTATCAATCGCATCCATAAACTCGGGCAAATAGCGCTCTGCCTCTGCCATCGCTAATGGGCAAGTCGGTAAGGATACGCAAGCCATGGCTTGCTCACGTAGCGGAGTGACCGTATCGACAATTAAGGCATGTTGACGAGCAATGGTCTCGATTTTATCTTTTTGATCTGCAGGTACATTGGCGACGATAATATTTTGGTTGGCTGTTAAGCGGAAATCACCTTGGTGAACTTCTGCAATTTTACGTACCCCCGTTTTTAATGGGCGATTTGGGAAATCCAATAGACGACCATTTTCAACGAAAAGGGTGAGATGCCATTTTTTATCTAAACCTTCAACCCAGCCGATACGGTCACCACGACTAGTGAATTCATAAGGTCGCACAGCTTCAAACTGGATTTCAGCACGTTTTTCAACTTCTTCAATAAAACGCTGTACCCCGACGCGATGTAGAGTGTAGCGAGTCTTAGCGTATTTTCGGTCACTGCGGTTACCCCAATCACGCTGAGTAGTAACTACCGCTTCGGCTACTTTTAGCACGTCTTTGAGTTTTACAAAACCAAAGTCATAGGCACGCTCAGGAAAGGTATTAGTATTACCATGCTCAAAGGATAAGCCACCACCGACCAATACATTAAAGCCAAGCAGTTTGCCATTCTCCCCTATAGCTACAAAACTGAGATCATTGGCGTGAATATCCACGTCATTATGAGGCGGGATAACCACCGCTGTTTTAAATTTACGAGGTAAATAGGTTTTGCCTAAAATCGGCTCAGTGGGGTCTGTCGCTTCTTTAGTTTCGGGTTTTGAATGCTCCGTACTAAAGAGTTGTTCACCATCTAACCAAATATCCGCATAGGCATGTGTTTTGGGTAGGAGGTGCTCGGAAATTTTCTTGGCCCATTCATAAGCCTCAGCATGCAACTCACTCTCAACAGGGTTAGAGGTACATAATACGTTTCGATTCACATCACCAGCTGTGGCCAAGGAGTCTAAACCTAATTGGTGGAGCCATTGGTGCATGGGCTTAATATCATCCTTAAGCACACCATGGAATTGGAAGGTCTGGCGATTGGTAATACGAATACTACCGTAGTCAGTGTGTTCGCTAGCGAATTTATCAATACCTAACCATTGCTGCGGATTGATAATACCGCCAGGTAATCGGCAACGTAGCATAACGTTTTTCTTAGGCTCTAATTTCTTTTCTACACGTGATGCACGAATATCGCGATCGTCCTGCTCATACATACCGTGAAAGCGAATTAATTGAAAGTTGTCGCCCCTAAAACCACCGGTTAAACCATCTTCAAGATCGGTAGCAATACCACCGCGTAGGTAGTCGCTACTATCTTTTAAGCGCTCATTATCTGACAAAGGCGCATCGACGACTAATACGTCATCATCTTTTAAATCGTTTTTACTCATATTAAAATCTCATATTTTTTAAGTTTGAACTAATAAACATCGCGTTGATAACGTTTTAATTCGCGTAACTCGTTTAAATAGTCCTCAGCATCATCGGCTGATAATTTAGCTTCCTGACTGATGATCTGAATTAAGGTGTCTTCAACATCTTTGGCCATGCGTTTAGCGTCACCACACACATAAATGTAGGCACCGTTTTTTAACCATTGCCACACGTCGCTAGCACGTTGCGCTAATTTGTGTTGTACGTATTGCGTTTCTTTGCCTTGACGAGACCAAGCAAAGTCATATTTATTTAAAAAGCCTGCTTGGTTTAATTGAATCCACTCGCTCTGGTATAAGAAGTCTTCAGTAAAGCGTTGATTACCAAAAATTAACCAGTTCTCACCACTATCTCCATTGATTTGTCGTTCTTGTAAAAAGGCTCTAAATGGTGCAATACCGGTACCAGCGCCAATCATAATGATTGGGGCAGCGGCATTGTCAGGGAGACGAAAATGTGGGTTAGGCTCAATAAATATTTTGAGCTCATCACCTTCCTCGAGTTGATCAGCTAAGTAACCACTGGCCGCACCTTGATATTCCTTTTCCCCATTGGCATAACGCACCGTTCTAACCGTGAGGTGTACCTCCTCGCCAACCTCTTCTTGGGAACTAGCGATGGAATAAAGCCTAGGCGTGAGTGGTCTAAAAAGGTCATGTAATTGCTGCGCCTTAAGCTCAGAAGGGTATTCCTTAAAAATAAAGATGGGTGGTCGATCCTGAATAAACTTGCTAAGAGCAGGAGCATCATCAAGTAGAGGTGATAGTGCGTCATTAGCAGTAGTTGCAAGATGTTCAGCGTATTGACGTACAAATTGTGGCGTAGTTTCAGTAATGTCTAAGTGGGCAATTAACGCCTCTTTAATTGTCGTTTCACTACTGTCTGCTAGGGTGACTTTCTCCTTAGCATTAACTTGGGTGAGCTCTAAAATCTCATCGACTAAGCTCTCTGCATTGGAAAAGTAAATACCCAAAGAATCACCTGGTTGATAAGTAATACCTGAGTCACCCAGATCGATTTCATAGTGAATGATTTCATTGGCATTTTCTGTGGTAATACGCTGCTTTGTTAGTAGCTCAGCCGTATAGGGATTGCTTTTGCTGTAGGTCGAAGTGCTCTCAGTAACTACAGCTGAAGTATCATCAGCTGCAACCGCAACGCCATTAACACTTGGTGTGCTAATCACAGTTTTTAGGTGCGCATCAATATCGCTACGCCATTGATCAGCTTGGGCGCTGAAGTCTAAATCACAATCCACACGCTCGAATAAACGCTTAGCACCGAGCTTTTCAAATTGCTCATCAAAGTCCTTAGCGGCTTGATTAAACTTAGGGTAGCTAGAGTCACCTAAGCCTAATACTGCAAAGCTAAGGCGACTCAAATCAGGCGCTTTTTTGTGGAAAAGGAATTTGCTCAGAGGTACCGCTTCCTCCGGTGGCTCACCTTCACCTTGGGTGGAACTAAGGAGTAAAACAATATCCTCATCCACTAAGCTACGACTACGATAGTCAGCCGCTGATACTAGGCTAATCTCAGCACCAGCATGAGCCGCTTGTAATTGCTCATAGAGTGATGTAGCGACCGAAAGGGTATTGCCGGTTTGGGAGCAAGATAAGATTAAAATGCGCCTTTTCTCAGTAGGACTTACATCGCTTGATAGAGCCACAGCACTACTCGGCTCGACCCCATTGGTACTAACATCATGAGTACCATTAATGCCATTTGCCTGGCTTAGAGCCCAGCTATAACCTGATATCCAAGCCAATTGTTTTGGATCGAGTGTGCTTAATTGTTGAGTGATTTTTGGTAGCAAGGGATTAACATCTGTTGCTGCTAGTTGTGTTTGCTTTAACATCTTTTTTACCATTATTGATCTAATAATTGATTAATCATGCCTGCTGCAACGGTGTTGTTGCTTGCTTCATCAATCAAAATAAAGGCCCCACTGAGGTGGTTATCAGCATAAGGGGTGGCTGTAATCGCTTGTTGTAGCGATAGTTGCGCCAAGGCAATATCATTCATAGCTAAGTGTTCGATTTGTTCTTCGTGGCTTAAGCTATCAATATTTAAACGATAATTAAGGGTTTTTATTTTGGCGTAAACGGATTGGTGGCCATGCTTTAACCAATATCGGCGCTTAGGGTTGAGAGGTCGTTCATCGATCCACGCTAGGTGCGCGCTAATGTCACGGCTTGACTGTATGTCGTTTTCAGCAGCTACTATGGTGTCACCGCGGGAGATATCGATTTCATCATCAAGGGTGATGGTTAATACTTGACCATGATGCGCCTCACTTTGAGCACCTTTGGGATCAAAGATTTCTTTGATGCGACTACGTTGACCATTAGGTTCGATGCGAACCTCTTGACCCACGCGTAAAGTACCGGCCACTAGTCGACCTTGATAACCTCTAAAGGAGTCGACTGCGCTACCATCTTGGCGTACCACGCGCTGCACTGGAAATAAGCCGAGCGCTTCTTGGCTCTTTGCATTTACAGTGTTTTGTTGTCTGCTCGGCAAGCTTTCTAATAAAGGCAATAAAGCAGGGCCTGAGTACCAAGGGGTTTTATCGCTAGGTTTAACAATATTTTCACCATGTAGCGCTGAGATCGGAATAAAGTGCGGCGTAACCTCTAAATTGATCTGTGATGCGAACTTTTTATAGGCACTACTAATTTTATTGAATGCCTTTTCGTCATAATCTAATAAATCGAGCTTATTAATAGCCACAATAATATTTGGAATAGCTAGTAGCTTTAATAAAGCGCTGTGTCTTTTGCTTTGACGCAGTAATTCGACCTCATCATGACTTAAATCCAAGCGAGTCGCATCAATTAAAATAATGGCGGCATCAGCAGTCGAAGCACCTGTGACCATATTGCGAGTGTATTGCTCATGGCCTGGGGCATCTGCCAATATGAACTTGCGTTTTGGGGTCGAAAAGTAGCGATAAGCCACATCAATCGTGATGCCTTGCTCACGTTCAGCTGCAAGACCATCCGTTAGTTGGGCAAAGTCTAAACCATTACTATTTCCATCTTGGCTTTGCTCCAAGTGTTCAACTTGGTCGCTCATTAAGCTATGGCTATCGTATAAAAGTCGTCCAATTAAGGTGGATTTTCCATCATCCACGCTACCGGCCGTAATAAAGCGTAAAAGAGAATTTGTTGACATCATTAACCCTTAAATTAGAAATATCCAGCGCGTTTTCTTTCTTCCATGGCGACTTCAGAAACACGGTCATCTAAGCGCGTCGCGCGACGCTCTGAGATAGTGCTATTTGCCGTTTCGATAATTATTTCTTCGGCTGTACTTGCCGTACTACTTACTGGGCAAGTGCACGATATATCACCCACGGTTCTAAAGCGTACGGTGCGAATTGTGCTTTTTTCACCATCACGCTTTGGTGTTAATGGGGTAACAGGCACTAATAAACCCTGACGTGATACCACTTCACGTTCATGGGCGTAATAAATTGGTGGTAGAGCGAGTTTTTCACGAGCGATGTACTGCCAAATATCTAACTCAGTCCAGTTTGAAATTGGGAAAATACGCATACTTTCATCTGGGTGTAGGCGTGTGTTGTAGATATTCCAAAGCTCAGCACGTTGTGCCTTAGGATCCCATTGACCGAATTCATCTCTAAAGGAGAAAATGCGCTCCTTGGCACGCGCTTTTTCTTCATCGCGACGCGCGCCGCCTAATAAAGCATCAAAACCTCGCTCTTCAATGGTTTCCAATAAAGTCACTGTTTGTGCGGCGTTACGGGAGTCATTCTCATGGCGCAGTACCACCGTGCTTCTTTTAATGGAATCCTCAACATGTCCTACCACTAAGTCGGCATTGAGTTGAGCCACAATTTGATCACGAAATTCAATGACCTCAGGGTAGTTATGACCCGTATCAATATGCAGTAATTTGAAAGGCAATTTGAGTGTGCGATTAGGAATTCTAAACGCCTTTACAGCAAGCGCGAGAAGTACTACAGAGTCTTTACCACCAGAAAATAATAGGGCGGGGTTTTTAGCATCGGCAATGACCTCTCGAATGATATAAATCGACTCTGCTTCTAATTCATTTAAATGTTGGTTATCAATAAACATGGTAATTACAAATCCTATGGATTGATTAACTATGACTGCTCGTTGTTTGGGGCTTGGTGTAGACCACATTCTTTGCTGTTTTTGTGTTCCCACCACCAACGACCAGCGCGTATTTCTTCATTTATTCTGATTGGTCGTGTACACGGTTCGCAGCCAATACTGGGATAGCCATTTTCATAAAGTTTGTTGATCGGTAAGTCGTAACTTTTGATATAGGCCCACACAGTGGCTTCATCCCATGCATAGAGCGGATTGAACTTTGTTATTCCTCGTAACTCATCTCGTTCTTCGAAAGGTAGAGCGGTACGAGTAGATGATTGTTCACGTCGTTGACCTGTGATCCATGCGTCTGCGTCTTTAAGGGCGCGATTTAAGGGTTCAATCTTGCGTATAGAGCAGCACAATTTACGTTGCTCTAAGCTGTCATATATGGAGCTAATGCCATGCTCATTGTCAAAAGCTACAACGGCATCAGACAGAGGTTCAAAGGTTTCAATCGTTAAATTAGGAAAATTCTCGCGTGTTTGATTAAGTAGTTGTAGGGTCTCTTGGTGTAACTTGCCAGTGTCCAAAGTAAATACTTTTATAGGCAGATTAAGACGTGAGATCACCTCGGTGATCACCATATCCTCTACGGCAAGGCTAGACGCAAAACGTACTGCCTTATAGTGTTTTGAAATAAAAGCTAAATGATTTTCTAATTCTTTTTTTAGCCGTGGCAATTGCTCAAATGCATTGTTATCTGCTGTTGGCGCTTGCCAGAGTTGTGGACTAAACATATTGATTCACCAAAATTTAATGGTTTTTTAATCGGAATGTTGTTCAGTCTAACAACAGTTACTTCATATTTAAAAAGAACTAATTCGTCTATTCATATACTTGTAGGTTATAAGATAGAGTCTGTAAGTCTTTGCTTTATATATAACTTTTTAATATAAGCTTAAATCAATGTTTTTCTCTTTATATAGCTTTTGGTGTTAAGCATAGAGGTTTTTATTGTTTTGTTTTATTAAGAATATGTCCTTTAATGATGAGTCTGAACTTTTTTATTAATAGATTATTCGAATTAAAACTATGTCTGATTCACCTCATTTTTTTGCAGTTTTTGCTAATTTAGAAAACCGAGCTGTTTTACTTGTTGGAGCAGGAGCCGTTGCTGAGCGTAAAGCCACTGCTTTATTAAAAGCTGGGGCTCGTATCAAGGTAGTCGCTCAAAATTTATCAAAACAGTTCTTGTGTTGGCAGGAAGAGGGCAAAATTGAGTATCTAGGTAAGGACTTTTACCCTGAGCAGATGTTTTCGGTGTTCTTAGCCGTGGCAGCTACTGATGATGAGGCTTTAAATCAGCGAGTTTATTTAGCAGCCGAAGCGCAATCTAAGCTTTGTAATGTGGTTGACAGTCCAGCGCATTGCTCTTATATTACGCCAGCTGTCATTGATAGACATCCATTACAAATCGCTATTAGTAGCGGTGGCACTGCACCAGTATTAGCACGCTTATGGCGTGAGCGTATTGAGAGCATTTTGCCCCAACACATCGGTAAGGTAGCAAGCTTTGTGCAACCGTGGCGCGAGAGCGTAAGGCAAAAGCTTAATACTTTGGCTAAGAGGCGTTATTTTTGGGAGGATATCTTCCGTGGTCCCCTGAGTGGTTTGATTGCGGCCGATGATCAACAAAGAGCCGCGGAACTACTTGATAATTCCTTATTAAAAGCCCAAGAAAAACAGTATCAACAAAAACTTGGTGAGGTGGTTCTAGTCGGTGCAGGCCCAGGTGACGCTGGATTACTTACGCTCAATGCCTTACAAGCTATACAAGCAGCTGATGTGGTGCTTTATGACGCCTTAGTCTCTCCTGAGGTGCTTGAATTAGTGCGTCGTGATGCTGATAGAGTAAATGTCGGTAAAAGAGCCGGTGCCCATCAGGTGATACAAGAAAATACGAATGAGTTGATGGTCAAATTAGCTAAAGAGGGCAAGCGCGTGGTTCGGCTAAAAGGCGGCGATCCTTTTGTTTTTGGCCGTGGTGGCGAAGAAGCGCAAGTGCTGGTTAATGAAAACATACCTTTCCGCATCGTACCTGGTATTAGTGCAGCTCTGGGCGCTACCGCTTATGCAGGTATTCCTTTAACCCATCGTGATTTAGCCCATAGTGCCATTTTAATTAGTGGTCACGGTGCCGAAGACAAAGACGCTAATGACTGGCAAGCCTTAGCTAAAACAGATCAAACCCTAGTGATTTACATGGGCACAATGAAAGCAGCAGTTATTCAGGAGCAATTAATCGCTCATGGTCGTAAGGCAACTACGCCAGTGGCCATTATTAGTAGTGGTACCACCGCTTCGCAAGAAGTCACGGTGGGGGTGCTGAGTGATTTAGCTGAGATAGCTGCTGAGGCTCCTCGTCCAGCCTTGATTGTGATTGGCGAGGTAGTTAGTTTGAGGCAGCAGTTAGCTTGGTATCAACACGCCCAAGAGCCAGTGATTGAGGCAGTGGCGGTCTAATCAATAGGCATAGAAAAACCCAAGCTCCCTAAAGAGAACTTGGGTTTTTGTTAACAATTAAGCTTCTTCGAGGCTTTTGAACTCTTTGCGTAGTTCACGTTTTAATAATTTACCAGAGGCATTGCGTGGTAAATCGTCTTTAAAGTGCACTACCTTAGGGACTTTAAAAGGAGCTAAGTGTTGCTTAGCAAAGGCAATTAATTCAGCAGCGCTAATATCCTCACCATCTTTGAGACTTACGACGGCGCAGACAACCTCAAGCCATTTTTCATCATCAATGCCGATGACAGCCACCTCGGCCACTGCGGGGTGCTTGTAGAGGCACTCCTCAACTTCGCGACCAGAGACCAATATACCGCCAGTATTGATGGTATCTTTAATGCGATCAACGATATAAATAAAACCATGTTCATCCATATAGCCAAGGTCGCCTGAATGGAACCAACCACCCTCAAATGCGGCTTCAGTTTCTTCGGGGTTATTCCAATATTCGTTCATTAAATGGGGCGTACGATGAACAATCTCACCCATTTCGCCTAAAGGCACATCTTGCATGTTGTTATCAACAATGCGGGTTTCGACGTTAAGTACTGGGCGACCTGCGGATGCTGGAGCAATATCATGGTCTTCTGGCGATAAACACGATACTAAGGGTGCACACTCGCTTTGACCGTAACAGTTAAAAAAGCGTAACTCAGGTAATAGTTTGCGTAACTCTTGTAGCACAGGCAAAGGCATGATTGAGGCACCATAATACCCTTTACGTAAGCTCTGATACTCCTCAGGTTTGAACTCGCTATGACGCAATAAAGAAATCCACACGGTGGGTGCAGCAAAGAAGGTATTAATTTTTTCTTTTACAAAGAGTTCAAAACAGATCTCGGGTTTAGGCGATTTAATGATGATATTTTCTGCGCCTGTCAGTAGTGATGGCATTAAAAAGACATGCATTTGAGCAGAGTGGTAAAGCGGTAGGGCAGCTAAGTTGCGGTCTTCGCTATTAAGCTCCAAAGCATAAATCGCACTCATATACTCTGCTAAAAAGGCCTCATGGCTTAATAAAGCGCCTTTAGGTAATGAGGTTGTGCCTGAGGTATAGAGGATCTGTGCGGGTGATTGTGAATTAAAATCGACAGCTTGTTGGTATAGTGCACTCTCTTCAAGTGGCGTTTCAAGAGCGACCTGGTTTAGTGCGGTGCTTAAAATATCATGCTCAGAAGCTCCGCTATGGATTGTTCCATAGAGTCGCATAGCTGGTAGTTCATCTTGTAGTGATTCGACAGTGGCGGCTAAATCCGTGTCATAAAAGATAGCGACTGAGTTACTTTGTTTGAGGATATATTTGAGCTCATTGGCGGTTAAGGCAAAATTAACTGGTACATGGACAATTCCTAAACGTACGCAGCTGAGCCAAAGTAGGACATAGGCATCGCTGTTAGCGCCGTAAGCCGCAATATGATCGCCGCTTTTAAAGCCCTGTGCGAGTAAATAATTCGCAATATGATCGACAGCAATGTCCATTTGCTGATAGGTCCAGCGACGCTCATCAAAGGTGATGGCCTCTTTGTGTGAAAATTTTCTTACTGCTCTTTTAATGCCCTCGTTGATGGTGTTTCTTCTTGCTATTTTATGATTCATGATGCTATTAGTCTCCACAGTCATAGCCACTGTATACGAGGCGCAACGAATCTCGCTAGAGGACGAAGGCCTAACGTATCAGTTGTTGTTTGGGTGTATTGTCTCTTTATTTTAGAGAGCTCTTATTTAGTAATAGAGACTTATCGTACTCGCTTAGTGTGGGAAATGAAAAGGAGGAAAACCCTTAACGACTTAGTAAAAACAGTGCAAAAGACGTTTAAAAAGATGAGAAAATAGCAAGACAATTTGCTTGTTGATAGCGTAAATCAAAGGCATGATGGATGACCTTTATCCGCCTTTGATCAAACTCAAACTGTATAAGAATACGCGCTGTTCTTGATGTTTATGATAGCTTCAAAGTCCAGCGACCGCTCGAGGAGATGAGCTGATCGCTAGCTAGCTATATTGTCGTAACGAGCGTTACTGATGACTTGTGTGAGATGTTAAATAACGCTGTCTTTTTGCCACTGATTAAGTTGTTCTGCGTCATAAAACTGGCTTAAAACTTCCTCAGTGTGTTGCCCAACAGTTGGGGGCGGGCTGTTATATTGCACTGGGGTATCTGAGAGCTTAATTGGATTGCCTAAAACACGTACTGGGCTATTGTCAAAACTCACTGTCATATTGCGAGCAATAGCCTGTGGTAGATTTAAAGCCTCATCAATGGTGTTAATGGCGCCACATGGTACACCAGCATCTTCAAAAATCTCAATCCACTGATCGCGTGATTTACTAACAAACACCTCCGCCATTAATGGAATCAGGGCCTCTCTATTTTGTACACGTGCTGGATTAGTAGCAAAGCGTGGGTCTTGATCCCAAGCCTCGCCCATCACTTGGCAAACCGTGGCAAATTGCTTGTCATTACCGCAAGCAAGCACCATATGTTGTTGATTAGCTACTTCAAAAACTTGATAAGGCACAATGCTTTGGTGTGCATTACCTAGACGTTGTGGTGTTTTGCCGTTGGCTAAGTAGTTTTGACCAATATTGGCGGTCATGGCTAAGGCGCTATCAAGTAAAGACACATCGACATGTTGGCCACGACCGTTAAGTTCGCGAGCACGCAGGGCAGCTTGAATACCAATGGTAAGTTGTAAACCCGCAAACAAATCCACTACCGCAACACCCACTTTGTGAGGCATGCCGTCAGCTGGTCCAGTGATGCTCATTAGCCCCGATAGAGCTTGAATAATATAATCGTAGCCTGGTTTAGCTGCATCGGGTCCGGTTTGACCAAAGCCAGTTAGAGAAGCATAGACTAGACGTGGATTAACAGCTTTTAAAGACTCATAATCCAGTCCGTATTTTTTTAAACCACCGACCTTAAAGTTTTCTACAAGAACATCGGCTTCTTGGGCCAGGCGACGAATAATCGCTTGTCCTTCAGCTCGACTAATATCGATAGTAATTGATTTTTTATTACGATTAACCGTTGCAAAGTAGGCAGAGGTGCCGTCAGCAAAGGTCGGCGGCGTCCATTGTCGAGTTTCATCGCCTTGGCCCGGTCGCTCAATTTTTAACACCTGAGCGCCTAAGTCGGCTAGGATTTGGGTGCAACCTGGAGCGGCCAGCACACGTGATAAATCGAGAACTTTGATGCCTTCTAGGGCAGCAGTCATCGTCATAATTTACTCTTTAGATAAGGAAATAAAAAGATTACAAAACCTACGCCTCAGATAATGAGGCGTAGGTAAATTACACAAGTTTGCGCGCTGATTAGCGAGCAGCAAAAGCTTGAATACCAGTCTGAGCACGGCCAAGAATTAAAGCGTGTACATCGTGAGTACCTTCATATGTGTTAACCGCTTCAAGGTTCATCACGTGGCGAATGACATGGAACTCATCAGAAATACCGTTACCGCCATGCATATCACGAGAGATGCGAGCGATATCTAAAGCTTTACCACAGTTGTTGCGCTTGATTAGAGAGATCATCTCAGGTGCCGCACGATCCTCATCCATTAAACGACCAACACGTAGAGCAGCTTGTAAACCTAAGCTAATCTCGGTTTGCATATTGGCGAGCTTTAATTGGAATAATTGAGTCGCTGCTAATGGGCGATCGAATTGAATGCGGTCTAAGCTGTATTGGCGAGCGGCATGCCAGCAGAACTCAGCAGCACCCATTGAACCCCATGCGATGCCATAACGCGCTTTATTTAAGCAACCAAATGGACCCTTAAGACCACGGATATCTGGGAAAGCATTTTCTTCTGGTACAAAAACGTTATCCATTACAACTTCACCAGTGATTGA
>LSQX01349689.1_pt1 | contig 21433 bp, 15 predicted proteins | sample 654561 | NCBI WGS metagenome assembly LSQX01 (sample SAMN04489861, study PRJNA283612) | anaerobic digester metagenome | isolation source: 4 biogas reactors fed with cattle manure at either 37C or 55C with and... | place: Denmark: Kongens Lyngby | collected 2014 | reverse complement strand
CTGTTGGCCTGGGGCCAATCCACAATATCTCTCAGTTCCTTGCCGGTGTAGTAATGGACTGATTTAAGGAGATCAGGCGTTTGTTTGCCGGTTCGCGTGCTGATGAAAAGCGTCTCTTCATCGGCAAGCGGTAAAAGGGTTTTAGCTTTTAAATCGGTATAAAAAAGACGTAGCGAGCGAGCGTCTCCGGAGTATAGATAATCATTCCATGCGATCAGAACCGATTGGAGAATCCATTCGGTGGGCCAGGTAGCGTGAGTCATTAGGTGTTCGTGGGATACCCTTGCTAGGCTGTATTCATTATCCACGGCATAATGGGAGAGCTGGTTGATCAGTGCATCGGCCTCGTAGGGGATGCGTTCGCGGTCACCATCGACATAGATGCCGCAAAAACTGGTCGCTTTCATCGAATAACGGCAGAGCTCCCATATTTGATTCAGAATATCGTTGCTGCTTTCAAACTTCCCCGTCTCTCCAAAAAGATAGTAGGCAGACTCTCTGATGATTGAAAGAGGAGTGCCGAGCCGAGCATTTTTCGATTTTATTTCGCAGTAGCGGAAGGGAAAAACCTCTCCGATATAATCGGGCATTTTAATGGCTTGAGGGCCGGTATTGCGTCCATCGGGGCGTAATTTGAGGAAGTAAGTATGCGTCCCCTTGAGCAGGTTCAGTGCGTACTGCGCATATCGGATGGTGGCGCCCGGAGCCGTGTTGACACGACCCTCTTTTATGGCCTCCCCAAGGCGGATTAAAACGCTTTCCCCGTGGTTCTCTGCGGTCAAGGTCAAACGCAGCGTACCAAAAGAGGCCCTCTCAAAATCCACTACGTAAAGAGAGTTAGTTTCAGAGCTGAGGTCTTGAATTACGGCGGGAAGCTCATCGACTTTTTGAACGGGGTAGCGTGCCGCCTCGTATTCGCTTGTAAGCTCGTCTCCCATTCGGAACGCCTTAGGTTCGGCCCATTGGCTGGGGATATTATTATTCCAGGATCGCACCTGCCAGTAATAAACCTTGCCGGACTGAAGCTCTTTGCCGGAATAAGTCAGTGAAAGTTCATTATCGTTTTCCAGCTTTCCGCTATCCCAGAGATCGGGTTTTCCCTCGCCCAGCAGCGACGGAGAAGAGGCGACTCTAACCTGGCAGGCGGTTTGAAGTACCGCGTTCTCCTGGCTTCTAAGCTCCCAGGAGAAAATAGGTTTTTTGCTTAAGATGTTGGCAAACTGATAGGTGTCGGCTTTTGATACAGCTTCAGACAATGTTGTATCGATGAGACGCCCGCCTTGCCAGACGCGGTCTGTATGTTCCAGCAAATCCACACGTAAACCGACCGGAGCCAAGTCCAAGGTCGAGTGAGTCTCTGACTGAGCCCTCAATTGATACTCCGAAATGAGCAGCAAACCAGCCAGCGGCAACATGAACAAAAATCTTTTCAACATCACGAGAGTCGATTTTAATGGAATGAGCCGCAATTCTCAACGTTGTTTCTTCCCTCGTCTCAACAACGAAAAAACCACTTCTCGAAGAAACCATACAATACAGCACCAGACGAAAATATTTCCGGCTCTTCGATAGAAGCTTTGGGGCGCATCAGAGAAGACTTCTCCCACCGGAATTCTGATAATCTGTCCGCCTTTGCCGTAGGGATTGCCCGACGCGTCATAAAAAATCTCGTGAACCCTTCCGAAACGATCGATCCAACAGGTGATTCCGTTCTGGGTACAGCGGATGGCCGGAAGAGCGTTTTCGATGCTTCGGAATTGGGCATTCGCCAGGTGCTGCCAGTGCGCGCTGGATTGCTTAAACCATCCGGCATTGACCAGGTAGACCAGAGCGCTGGCAGAACCTGAAACGTGCTTTCTAACTTCTTCCGGGAAAACATCTTCAAAACAGATGAGCGGAGAGATCGGGGTGTTCTGGTTGGGCCAGGGGAAGGTTTTTGCCTCTTTGCCGGTGGAATAATTTCCGGTGATAGGGGTAAAAAACTTCAAGAAAGGGAGGTATTTGTATAGCGGTATATATTCACCGAAAATAACCAAATGCCTCTTTGCATAGCGTTCGATTAAATTCCCCTGGTCATCCATCATAAAGGCACAGTTCAGGAAACGTTTATTCTCGGGGTCTTCCAGGTCAGGTTCAATATCGTCAGAACAAAAAATAATCGGACAGCGCAAGTCGATAGCCATCTGGCTGACCAGATTCGATATATCCGAATCGTAACGAATATAGCCCGGGAGAGCGGCTTCAGGCCAGACCAGTAAGTCTACGTGGTTAGAACCTACCAAATCTCTGGTTGTTTGCAGGAGTTCATAAAGGCGGTTTTCGTTTTCTTGTGGGTCCCAAAGAAGTGTCTGAAGGATGCCCGGCTGAACCAGTGCGATGGAGAAAGTCATTTGAGCCTGCGTTGGAATTTTCTGACTTCTCTTTGAAACGGAGTGGGATCCCCAACCGATCAGCAGGCAGAGAATTAAGAGCCAAAAAGCTCCTTCCTTAAAGTATCGGGTCGAAAAGACTCCCATGAACCGTTCCTGCATATCTTCCTTTAGAGCGTGGTTGCTCTTTAGGGCAGAGATCCAGTCGTAGCCCCCTATTATCCAAGATATCGAGAAGGCCACCATGAGAAAGGAAATGCCATAGACTCCGGTCCAGGAAGCCAACTGGGCCAGCGGTATGTTATCATGCTGAGAAACCCCGAGCATATTCCATGCAAAACCGCTGAAGAGCCATCCTCTCACCCATTCCAAAGAAACCCAGGCAGAAGCGGCAAAAAAAGAAAATCGAAAGAGCTGCATTTTTCTTCCCATTTTGTGGAGCAGCCAACTCCAGAGGCCCAGATAACAGGCCAGGTAGGCACTCAGAGAAAGCCACCCCAGAATAGCTCCGCTAGGAAAGGGCATGAGAAGCAGCCAGCGCAAAGTTAAAAGCCAAAAAGAAAATCCTGCAAGCCATCCTAATTTAAAAGCGCAGATGGGGGTATTGTGATTGGAATCCAGACCGGCCTTAGGTTTAAAGAGGTTTTCTCCATGTATAAGGAGAAAGGCCAGGAGCCCCGGGGCGACCCATCCCAAACTGGCGACTCCGGGAGTGGGAAAAGCCAATCCCAGTAACAACCCAACACTTATTGCTGCCAGCGTGAGGCCGGAGGGTATAAAAAACGATGGACTTAGCTTCATATTCTGAAAATTTGGCCCAGCTTTTTGCCCATACATTTAGAAGCGATCCAGAGACTGATAATCAGGATGAGCATCCCCAATACCCCCAGTGCGCAAGTATAGGAAGGCGCTTGCGGTTCTATGCGGGAAATAAGGTCCCACATCAGTTTGGTAATAGGGTAGAAAGCTTCACGAGTGGCGAGGATTAAGCTATCGCTCACTTCCAGGACGGCAAAACAGAAGGTGAGTATAAAACCGCCAATAAGATGCCCAATAATCAGGGGGAGTGTGATCTTGCGCAAAGTCCGAATGGGAGAAGCTCCGAGTCCGGTGCTGGCTTCCTGCAGCGTGATGCTCGCTTGTTGAAATCCCGCGCAGGCAGCTCGTACCATGTAGGGCAAGCGCCGTATACTATAGCTCACAATAAGAAGGATAACCGGATTCACACGGGGGTTGAGCCAGGGAATATCCACATCAAAAGCGGCCATATAGCCGAAGGCCAGAACCAGGCCCGGCAGCGCCAAGGGCAGCATCGCCAAGGTATCCAATAGCCACCCGTATCTAGCCTTGGACCGGGTGATTACCCAGGCAATCCCGACACCAAAAATAACATCTATTATGCCGCTGATAGAGCTATAATAGAGGCTATTGCGGATGCTGCTTACGCTTAGAGGGTGGGAGGCCAGGAAACTGTAATTCTCCAGAGTCCACTTCTCGGGCAGAACACTCATGAACCAGGGGCCCGCAAAGGATTGCAGAACCACCATAATGTTGGGAATCGCAGCCAGGAAAATAATGAAGGTAAAAAATGAATAGAAACAAACCTTCTGTCTCCGGCTGGCCTGAATTTCAAAACCGCCTGTGTGACCACTTCTCGAGACCACTTCATAGCTTTTATTCATGAAGAGAGCTCTGGCAGCGATGAAGAGGAGGGCTGTGACCAGCAACGTAAAAATGACGAGCGTGAATCCAATTGGGTTTGTATTCATATCGCTAATCCCGTCAAAAATCTGAACCGGAATGCAGCGGGTAAAATTGAACATCAGCGGTGTGCCTAAATCGGTCAAAGAGCCGATAAAAACAATGAAAGAGCCACCGAAAAGGCCCGGAATAATGAGCGGCAGCGTGATAGTGCGAAGAATTTTTCGGCCGGAGGCCCCCATATTTTGAGCAGCTTCGCGAAGCGAAGGATCCAAGGTGGACATGGAAGCCGATAGATTCAGATATAAAATGGGGTAGAGATGCAGCGCCTGCAAAATCACAATACCGGCCACACCGCCCATTCCCAGCCAGTGAATGGGCTGATCATAGCCCAGAATTCCTGTCTTCATCAAAAAACTGTTCAGGACTCCGTACTTTGAGAGTATTTGCTGCAGGCCGATAGCTCCGACAAACGGAGGCATCACCATGGGTAAAAGCAGAAGCGCACTTACGAGAGATTTCCCCGGGAAGATGTAGCGCGTCATAATATGCGCCATGGGTAGGGCTAGGAAAAATGCGACCACTGTAGCAGCAAGAGCGATCAGAAAACTATTGATACAAGCTTCCCGGATGAGAGGGCTTGAAAGAAGGATACTGAAATACTGTAAAGAAAAACCATCGACGCCCGAAAAAGCGCCATTCAACATAACCCATACAGGGTAAACCAGAAACAATCCCAAATAACCGAACATAACGGCCGTAACCAATGGGGCCAAAAAGCGTTCGGTGAGGGCTAAACCGGGGCGGCTTGCCCCGGCTCTTATCTTTTTTATAGGTCTATCGGTCAAAGAATGGGTTTTTGGAAGAGATGCAAATAGGGATTCCTAACAGAACTTTGTGAAGGTCCCCCAAAATTTTCAACTCCAGTGCGGCCATGGCAACTGTATACATCACACGACTATCTACCCTGGAATCTGCAGCAATACTGACTGCTGAACCCACCGCGATCCCCAAATCGATCGTGTTGAAAACACACGGCGCATTCGGAACCTTCATTTTCGCCTTACAATCCTCATGACCGCAAAGACCACAATAAGGGAGCATAGCCGGCAGAACAGATGTCCCTATCAGGAGCAAGGCATGGCTCTTCCGAATACACTCTGCGTCTCTTTCAAAAAAAGGGAGTGAAATTCTTTGGGAGATTTCAACCATCTTGTCTGCTATTTTTTGAAGATCGTCACCACTCACAATAACGATTTTCAAGGTGTCACGGCCCTTTGTTTTTGGAGCTGTGCGGGCGGCTGTAGCCATCTTTTCTGCAATCTCCAAAGCGGCTTTTTTGCGAATGCTTTCTTCTGTTTGAATCATATCCGGATATCTTGTTTTGTCGCCAGAGAAAGGAGGTGTTTTTTTGAGAAATAATCTGTTATTACTTATTATACTCCCGTCAGAAAATAGTCTCAATTCACCTATTTTTTTGAGTCAGCCTTGGTAGGTATCCAGCCTTCAGAAAATCTTTTCTAACAACAACGGAACAGATTGTAGCGCTTCACAATGGCAAAAATCAAGAAGACAAAAGGTTTTTTCGATGGACCTTTGCACCGAAACCAGGCTTTATTTAGGGGCTCAATAATCTGTTCCTCCGGTTGTGAAGATCCGGTTAGTCTTGGTTTATGGCATTAGACCGGATATTTCGGGAGTATCCGTTTTGAGTCAGACCGCCACAGGAGCCTTAATGGCCGGATGCGGGTCGTAGGCTTCCAGACAAAAATCTTCATAACGAAAGTCGTGAATGTTTTTTATCTCTTTATTAAGCCTCATAACCGGAAGAGGACGAAAATCACGACTCATCTGCAGTGCAACTTGTTCCATGTGATTTTCGTACAGATGAATATCTCCGAAAGTATGGATGAACTCAGCCGGCTTTAAGCCCGTGACCTGAGCAATCATCAATGTCAGGAGTGCATAAGATGCGATATTAAAGGGGACGCCCAGGAAAAGGTCGGCACTGCGCTGATAGAGCTGACAACTCAGCTGATCGCCATGAACGCTAAATTGAAAGAAAGTATGGCATGGGGGGAGTGCCATTTGATCCAGTTCTCCGGGATTCCATGCTGAGACAATCAAGCGGCGGCTAGTGGGGTCCTTTTTGATCTGTTCAATGACGTTATCAATCTGATGGATTGATTTACCTTTAGTCGAGCGCCAGTCACACCACTGGGCGCCATAGATTCTGCCGAGATCTCCATTAGCATCGGCCCACTCGTCCCAGATGCTGACCTTGTTATCCTTCAAATATCGGGTGTTAGTGTCGCCTCGGAGAAACCATAGCAGCTCGTAAATGATGGAGCGTAAGTGGACTTTTTTGGTCGTGAGCAGTGGAAAAGTGTTCTCCAGCGGGAAACGTGCCTGGGCCCCGAAGTAGGATTTCGTTTTAACTCCGGTTCGATTGGATGTCCATGTCCCTTTTTCCAGGACGAGCTTCAGAAGATCATGGTATTGCTTCATAGTGAACGAGAGTAAACGATTCAAAAAAAGAGCGGTTTTTTAAGCCGCCCTTTCACTGTGTAAAAATAGGAGGCTTAGGCGCGCTCCATGTACTTACCCGTACGGGTATCAATTTTAATTTTTTCGCCCGTTTTAATAAACAGAGGAGCCTGAACATTGATGCCAGTCTCCAGTGTTACGGTCTTCATGACATTGTTGGCAGAATCGCCTCGAATACCGTCGGGTGCATCGGTTACCAATAGAGCCACGGAAGTAGGAAGCTCAATTCCGACGACTTTGCCATCTACAAAAGTGACGGTTACCAGTGCGTTTTCAGTCAAATAATCAACAGCGTTACCCACCAGCTCTGGAGTCAGAGTAACAGTTTCGTAGGTTTCCGGATCAGAGAAAACAAAGTCATTTCCATCCTTGTAGCTGTATTCCATTTTCTGAGTTGTCATAGGGACAACTTCCACCTTTTCAGTGGAACTGAAGCGGACGTCAGTTGATTTTCCTGTCTTCAGGCTACGTAATGTCACTTGGACGAAAGCACGGAGGTTCCCAGGGGTGCGGTGTGTGCATTCAAGAACAACACAGACATCATTATTATAAATAAGAGCCTGTCCTTTGCGAATATCATTAGCGCTCGGCATATTTACTATTGTTTCAAATCTCTCTCCTCTTAAGCGAGTGACCCGCAAAGTGTACTTTTAAAGAACTTTGCTGACAAGGAGAAATTCCTGAACGAGATGCCGGCTCAAAGGCATTTTCCAATGATTGTCTTATGGCAGAGGAGTTTTTTTCGCTTTGCCATAATATATTTTTATATCTTCCTGTGGTTGCAGAAGGGTAGAACCAGGTGCTCCCCCGGGTTGAACATGAAAACGTTAGATGGAATTGACTCCACCTAACGCTTTCAACTTAGAGCGAATAATAAGAACTAGGATTGAGGTGCTGCTTTAAGCTCCTTACTCTTGGCAACTACTTTCGCTTCCATCTCCTTGGGCATCTCTTCATAGTGACTGAATTCTTCTGAGTGAATTCCACGTCCACCCGTGAGAGAGCGCAGGGCCGAAGCGTAGCGATAAAGCTCCATAGCCGGGACCATCGCCTTAAGTACCTGATTCATTCCTTCAGCTTCCATACCCTGGATTTTACCCCGGCGGCTGGAGAGATCCCCCATTACAGCGCCCATGCAGGCTTCCGGCGTGATGATTTTCACCAGGCTGATTGGCTCCAGAAGACAAGGTCTGGCAGCGGTGAACGCTTCCTTGAAAGCTTCTTTTCCGGCGATTTGGAAGGCAATATCCTTCGAGTCGACCGGGTGCATCTTTCCATCGTAAAAGTCTACTTTCACATCTTCAATGCGGTAACCGGCCAGGATACCTTCCTTGCATGCGGATTTAACACCTTTTTCCACGGAAGGAACGAAAGAGCGATCTACGTTCTGACCTACCAGAGACTGAATAAATTCGACACCTTCACCGCGCTGTTTGGGTTCAATGCGCATCCAGACCTCTGCAAACTGCCCGGCTCCGCCGGATTGTTTCTTGTGGCGGTACTTGGCCTCGCCTTTGCCTTTGATCGTTTCGCGGAAGGGTACCTTGGGCTCAATCAGATCGAAATCGACTTTGTAGCGCTGGCGAATCTTTTCAGCAACAACTTCCATATGAAGATCCCCCTGGCAAGAGATTACCGTCTGATGCAATTCAGGGTCTACCATATAGAAAAAGGAAGGATCTTCTGAATGAATCTGTGACAAACCCACAGCCATCTTTTCTTCTTCACCCTTTGCCTTAAGAGAGAGGGCTGCATGAATATTCGGACGCGGGAATGGGATGGGCGGCAAGGTGACCGCTTTCTTGGGCAAGGAGAGAGTATCGCCGGTGTGTGTGTTTTTGAGTTTTACCACAGCTCCGATGTCGCCGCTTACGAGTTTATTGGCGGCACTGCGATTTTTGCCATTGAGGAAGAATAACTGCGTGACGCGTTCGGGCGTATTCGACTTGGTATTTATTAGATCAGTACCTGAAAGTAGCTCTCCTGAAAAGACACGAATCAATAGCATTTCGCCCACGTGTGATTCGTTAATCGTCTTGAAAACAAAGACCACCGGTTCTGCGGATTTGGGATCAATGGTGACTTCCTCATCATTGCTGTTCTTTGCAACGACCGGCGCCCGGTCAAAGGGGGTAGCTCCGTATTCGGCTATGAAGTTAAGCATCGGTTGTACACCGATGTTTTGCTCAGCGGATACAGCAAAAAGCGGAATGAGAGTGCGTTTGGCAAAGGCGGAGTGGAGATTGGCCTTGACTTCCTCGGGGCTAAGAGTTCCTTCTTCAAAGAATTTTTCAGTCAATGCGTCGTCGGATTCAGCAATATGTTCCACTAAGGATTCATAATAGCCTTCGGCACGCGCTTTGAGGTCTCCCGTGAGGGGCGCTGCTTCGAATTTACCTGAACCATCGGTCTGGTAAGTCAATAGTTGCATGCTTAAAACGTCCACAATCTGGTTGAAGCCCAGTCCGGGATTAACGGGGAAAGTGAGCGGTGTGGGGGTTTCTGAGAAGTTCTTATTAATCTGCTCAAGCACCTGGTCAAAGTTTGCATGTTCTCTATCCAGCGCATTGACCGCGACCATCTTGGATTTATCTGCGCGAGAAGAGTAATTCCAGGCTGTATCGGTACCAATCTGTACACCCATTTCAGAGTGAATTACAACGAGAGAGGCATCAGTGGCCCGGATTGCACCCAGAGATTCGCTAATGAAATCCAGGTAACCCGGATTGTCAATAAAGTTGAGCTTTTTCCCATTCCAATCGCAACTCATCAAGGACGTTTGAATGGAGATTTGGCGTTTCTTTTCCTCATCGGTATAGTCCGAGAAAGTGGAGCCGCTTGCAATGGAGCCTAAGCGCCCAAGAATGCCGGCGTTCACCAATATTGCCTCACTTAGCATGGTTTTTCCGGAGGAGGCATGACCCAATAGAGCAAAATTACGAATCTCTTCTGACAGGTACTCTTTCATAGATTGTTTTTCACAGGCACCCCAGAGGGGTGCGTTTTATTTTGTTACTCATTTACATTTTTCTAGACAGGTGTACTAACATATCAACACACCTATCTCGTATTCCAATATCCACTGGAACATAAATTCTAAGTGCCTGAGCTGACAAGCCTCTCACAGCATGTGTCGCATTGACGGGCTCAACCCAAGTTTCCGGCGGTAATCGTGCCTTCTTGTTCTGCCATGGTCAAGAATAATTGGTTGAAAAAAGCGAGGTGAGCTGAGATCTGGCACGCAGGAGTAAGCTTGATTTATAACAGGGAGTCACTATATTAGAGAGGCTTTGGTTGTCAATCGAGTGAATTGAAGGTGACCATCGCTAATATACAGTATGGATTCGAGACAATTGGCTCTGACATGCATGGAGCTTGCAGACAATCGTAAAGCGGAAAATATAGTCGCCCTGGATGTAAGGAAACTTACTTCCGTGGCCGATTACTTTATTATTTGCAGTGGATTAAGCGAGCCTCACCTTAAGGCCATTATTAATGAGATTCGTGACCACGTCTTTAAGAAATACGGTGTTCATCCCCGTTGCATGGACGGTATGGTCGGGACCAGCTGGGTGGTGCTGGATTATTACGACGTCGTCGTTCACGTGATGCGCGCTGACACTCGCCAGCGGTATGACTTGGAATCTTTTTGGGGTGATGCTCTCCGCCTGAGTTTGAAAGACAAGGAAGCTTTTTCTCAAGCTGACACAGAGATGGATAAACCGGCGAAAAAAAACAGGGCAAAAGCCGCTGCACCCAAAAAGACGAGTGCCACTAAGACCGCCAAAGCTACCAAGACCACCAAAGAAGTAAAGTCTTCAACAAAGAAAACGGCAGAAAAGACAGCGAAAAAGCCCGTTGCTTCAAAGGCAAAAAAAGCGGCAACTAAAAAGGAGCCTAAGAAGACTGTCAAAAAACCGGCTCTCAAGAAAACAGTTTCCAAATCCAGGAAGACCGCTTCGGAGGAATAAAGAGAAGAGTTTAGGTTATTTTTCTTTTTATTGAGCCCGGTTGATTTCCGGTTTATGGTTTTTTCTATCTGAGAAAATGGATGTTTTTGATACTATAGCAGCGATTGCTACTCCTTGTGGAGAGGGTGGAATTGCTGTGATTCGGGTGTCTGGTCCTGGAGCTCTCTCGATAGTAGAAACCTGTTTCAGCCCTTCCTCCAAGCGAAATGGTCCCCTCAAGGAGGTTCCCAGCCATACGATTCATCATGGTTACCTTTGTAAGGATTCGGCTCTCATTGATGAGGTGCTGGTTTCGGTGTTTCGTTCTCCCCGCTCCTACACGGGAGAGGATAGTGTGGAAATCAGCTGCCATGGTGGTTTGATTGTTGCCCGGAATGTGCTCGAAACAGTTCTGGATGCAGGGGCTCGATTGGCCGATCCGGGTGAATTCACTCGCCGAGCTTTTTTGAATGGTCAGCTGGATTTAACTCAGGCTGAAGCGGTTGTAGATATTATTCATGCGCGGACGGAGAGAGCAGCTCGTGCAGCTTCTGATCAGCTGACGGGCGGGCTTTCCCGAGCTTTTGATCAGATAAGGGATGACCTTCTTCGTTCTTTAGCCCATGTAGAGGCCTATATTGATTTTCCCGAGGAGGATATTTCCCCGGACATTGCAGAGGGATTGCAAAGGCGTCTTTATAGTGCAAAGGAAACTGTTCAACAGCTGCTTGCGACTTTCAGGGAGGGGCAGATTCTGAGAAGTGGTGTTGGTGTGGCCATTGTAGGCAGGCCCAATGCGGGGAAATCGAGTTTGTTCAATGCCTTACTGAACCGGGAACGTGCGATTGTATCTGAGATAGCCGGCACGACTCGAGATACGATAGAAGCGGATGTGGACATGGAGGGTGTCCCCATGACTTTTGTGGATACGGCTGGTCTCAGAGATTCGGACAATATAGTTGAGAAAGAGGGAGTGCGCCGCAGCCGAGAGTGGATCACTCGCGCAGACATCATTGTGTGGGTCGTCGATGGCTCTCTACCTTATTCAGAGGAAGATCAGATATTTTTCAAAGAAATACAGGATTTAGCCCCACTTATTATTGTCCTCAACAAAGAAGATTTGGGGCAGCAATGGGATTTCACAAGCGGCATAGGCAGAGAAGATTGGGTCTCTCTTTCTTGCCTGACCGGCAAAGGGCTGGACCGGCTGAAAGAGCTGGTTTATGAAAAAGCGATTGGATGCCAATCTTCTTATAACCAAGGCTATGCAGCGATCAATTCCCGCCATCGCCAGGGCCTTTTGCGTTGCTCTTCGGCTTTGGATGAATCTCTAAAGCTGCTTGCATTGCGCCAAAGTGAACCGATTGAGCTCTTGGCCGCCGAATTATCTGTAGCTGTGAATTCAATCGGTGAGCTTTTGGGCAAAACGACGACCGAAGATCTGCTGGACTCTATTTTTAACCAATTCTGCATCGGTAAGTAATAGGTATTCGGTCTGACCTATACGGGGCTTTTTGTTGATAAGGCTCCTGATAAGAAATAGGATTGTTGAACACGAAAAAGTGTAAAAAGAAAAAATCGGCACTCTTATTTAAAAAACATGTTTGGAGTTAAATTTAAGAATACTCAAGCACCCCAGTTGTGGATCATACCCATCAGCTTTGCATTCTTGATCCTGATAGGTACGATTGTCCTGAAAATGCCTTTTTCTCTTAATCCGGGACAACAAATATCCTGGGTGGATTCCTTGTTTACAGCGACCTCGGCCGTCTGTATTACCGGACATGCTACGATATCTATAAGCGAAGTTTTTGATTTTTCAGGGCAGATGGTGCTTTTGTTCCTGATCCAGATGGGAGGAGTAGGGATTTTTACCTCAAGTTTGATCATGGTGGTGGTTGTGGGCCAGCGTCTCTCGCTGGCTGATGAGCAGGTGATTCAGGCAACTGTGGGGCAACTGAAGACGGTGCGGCCTATGGACATTTTTATATATGCCTGTTTCTTTATCTTTTTCTTCGAGGCATTGGGTGCAGTTCTTTATCTCATGGGAGCCAATCATTCCACTGGTTACGTGGGACTACTGGTAGATCCTGCATCCGGTTTGGCGGGGGATGATTTTGCCTTGGTTCTTTGGGATTCCATTTTTCACTCTGTAAGTGCTTTCTGTAATGCAGGATTTTCGCTTTACCCTGAAGGAATGGTTAGAATGAAGAGCTCACCTTATTTCCTGGGGCTTTTAAGTTCTTTGGTTGTGATGGGTGGTTTGGGACTGATGACGATGATCAATCTGAGGTATTGGTATTTTTGGCGGCGGAATTTTATGACGCGCGGTTCTCTTCTTTTGCAAACCAAAGTGACACTTTTGATGACGTTAATCATGATCGTTTTTGGAACGGCAGTTTTTCTCATTTTCGAGTGTAACCACGCTTTGAAAGATTGTGATGGGGTCTGGCTGAAGTTTTTTAACAGTTTTTTCCAGGCGGCGAGTTCTCGCACAGCTGGTCTGAACTCAGTAGATTTGAGTCAGGCCAACCCGGTAACCTTAGCGTGTTTAATGATTCTGATGTTTATCGGAGGCGGTTCCGGCTCAATGGCAGGAGGAATAAAGGTGACGACTTTTTTTGTGATCGTGGTGGCGGCTTGGTTTGTGTTGCGTCGCAAAGAAGATATACAGGTTTTTAAGAGGAGAATTCCTTTTAAACTGGTACACATTGCGATGATGATAGGAGTGTTGTTTACAACCGGTTTTGCGATAGCGCTTCTATGCCTTATAGCCTTAGAGAGTGGACATCCCTCAACGCAACTGGAGTTGGGCTGGCTGGCAATTATTTTTGATGGTTTATCTGCCTATTGTACGGTGGGTTTAAGCACCGGAGCTACAGCCCTTATGACGAGCGGTGGTAAGCTGGTTCTTGTCGCGATGATGTATGTCGGCCGTATTTTAACACTGACGCTGGCTGTTTATCTATTGCGGCCCTGGGAGAAATCTTATGTTAAATACCCTGAAGAACAGATATCATTGGGCTAAGGCAGAGCTGCAAGCTCCAATGGCAGGGACGGAATGTAGAGCATAAAAGTTTTTGGCTTAAGCTAAACCCTTTTCAATTTTAAAATGAGCAGAAGAGTATTTATTATCGGCGGCGGCAACTTTGGAACTCAGCTGGCTAAAAGGCTGGCTGAACTGGGTGCCGAAGTGATTATTGCCGAACGGAGTTCCAAGCGAATGGAAGAACTTTCCGGAGATGGTTTCCATGTGATGGAATTGGACGCTGAGGATGAAACGGCGCTAGTGCAGGCCGGTGTGCAGAATGCGGACGTGGTGGTGGTTTCTATCGGGCAGAATCTGCAGGGAAGCATTATTGCCACGCTTGCTTTGAAAGATCTGGGGATTAAGAAAATTGTCGCCAGAGCCGTCGACGATAAACATGCCAAGGTGCTGGGAAAGGTGGGTGCCGACATTGTCATTCTACCTACCAGAGATATGGCCAATCGCCTGGCAGAGCGTCTTCTGGCTAAGGTCATGAGCGAGCGAACTCCGGTAATTGAAGACTTCCAGATAGCACATATTTGCGTAGGAGAGAATTTTGAAGAGGGGAGTTTGGCCGATTTGAAGCTGCCCCAAAAACACAAAATCACTGTGTTGCTGATCCTGCGTGGCGAAACCGAGGAAGATATGGATGTTCTGGAGGCGGCCCCGGATCTCTATATTCGCCAGGATGATGTCATGGTCGTTTTTGGTAAACGGGAGTGCATTAATGAATATGAACGCAAGTATGGCGTTCATAAAAATCTTTAAGGGATAAAAATCCAGAAGCTTCGGGGCCCCTACCACTTCAGATAATGGCGAGTGAGGGTATAGTCGCTGTTGTTATTCAGCTCCAATTCCAGCCAGCCTCCATCTTTAGCCCATTGGCAGCCTGCCAGGCTGGGGCAAAGAACCAAATTGAAGTTTTTCCAGATTTTTGCTTTTTTCAACGCGGAACTCATTCGCGATGCGGAATTGCCCAAAAAAGTCAAATGAGGCATTCCGCTTAAGAGTCGCGATGCTTTGAGGATGATTTCTGTGTGTAAATGGCCTACAACAGTCAGGGCAATTCTTTTTCGTCCTAAAAGATGTTGGATAACGGGCAACTCTGCCAGGTGGGGAAGAGCAGTGGGGTCGTGGCAGAAAAGAATCACCTTATCATCAAGGGTGACTAAATTCATGTGCGATTCAATTTCCCGCAGATAATCTTTGCGAATCGTTTCCCATTCATCCCTCTCTTCAGGTAGGATTTCTTTTTGGATATTTGGGAGAATGATCGGAGGTGAACTCAGTCCTACCAATCTCCATGAGTCGAACTGGCGATGCCAGATGCGCCGGATTCCCAGTTTTTCCTGACAGATACGCCAACTGGCCAGCCGAAGACCTCCCTTTCCGCCAAAAAGGCTCATTTTCCCGATTTCGTGATCGCCACAAATAGCGAGCGTTTTATGTCCGAACCGCTGCCGCATCAGGCTGAGGCACTCCGATACGCTGGCAAAGACGCTCGGATATAAAACTCCGATATTGCCAGCTCCGCAGGTGTAGTCGCCACAGGTGACAAAGAGGTCTGCTTCGGGAGCGATTGCCAGAAACTTCAGGAGTTTATCATTATGTGAATGCGGATGGCGCATCCAGAAGTAATGCCGAAAAACTTTTGCAAAGAGTTTAAGAAAAGGGTTCCCGATTATCGAGAGCTCGTTCTCACCTTCTGCCTTTTCACCCGCACTGGCATAATGGATGTCACTGGCGATGAGAATACGATGTTTAGTGTGGACGTTTTCCATGTCGGAATTTAATGCTTCAGGAACATGAGAATCACACCCCAAACGATGAGAAGGAAGACGGCAATCAATAGGTAGAGACGTCGGCGGATTATTTTCATTTCACGCCGAGTCCTCTTCAATTTCTTAGTATCAAAAATGAGAGAAGGGCTAAAACCCTCTGATGAAGAGTCACTTTTTGTGGAGCTTTTGTTCTGAGAAAAAATGCGGCTGATATTAGCCCAAAAACTCCAAAGATTAATTCTTCCGCGGATAGGGTCTTGTGTTGAATTTGCCGGGGAAGCTTTCTGATTGAGAGGGTTCAGTCTCTGACGGGAAGCTGATTGCGCGGTTCCGGAAAGGGGGTCAAAATGATTGGGTGCATCTGTGCGGACAATGGGGACCTTTGCATAAGCAGTAGGGACGGCACCGGTGAGCGGATTTTTTTTTCGGGCGGCTTCAGCCTCTTGAATTCGTTTTTCGATTTCCTGAAGTTCAGTATCCAAGCGGCGCTTCTCAGAGTTCAGAGGATTGGACTCGAGCTTTTTTTTGAACCATTTCATCGCTTGGAAGGATTGAGTTTGACTCCGTTTCTCCTATTTGAAGAGCAGAGCAATAAAGATCAAGAGAGTAAACAGGGCAATCACCAGAATAGGCCAATGGATAAGGAGTCCCAACTTAAATACCCTGGACCAGGAAGAGCTTTCCAAAGATTGAAGTAAGGAAGATGCTGAAAGGCCTTTCAGGTTGCCCTGAGCCGAGGCTGTATCCTGTTTGAGTGGATCCAGAGACGGAAGTTTTACCCGTGCAGAATTCCATTCCATTCTGGCGTTTTCAAGAGTGGTAAGCGCGCGCGTCAGTTCTGTCGCGTAACTCTCAGTTGTCCAGCTTTCGTGGTTGAGGCGCTGTACCTTTGCGAGATTTTCAGAAAAAGAGGAGAGCGTTTTTTCGATCAGTGCCAGTTGTCTTCGGGTCTGAATCAGCTCTTCATCCAGGATGCCGATACCTCGGATCAAATTTTCCTCCATTTCTTTGCGTCCATGATGGTATTCAGTCCTGCGGCGCTCGGCTTCTTCGAGCTGGTTTTTCTGGTCTTCAAGCTCTTTCTGGCGTTGGCGCAAAGCGACCAATTCCTGATCCACTTCTACAGTGGTATTTTCTGAAGATACCGTCACCGGGCGAGATGCTGCTGATGACACAGAGGAGTATTCTGCGGCAACATGTTCATCCAGCGATTGAATTTGAGCTGATGGCTCGGATACAGGTTTACTACGGGATGTGAATGGAGTTTGTCCTTGGATATCTGGAACGTCCGGGTTATATGGGCTCATTTTGGAATAAAATCGGGTCGTTATTAATTATAGTCTAATTTTCGTGGGGGACTTCGTCGCCGAGGCTGATTCCCATGGCGCGAGCGCAGGCGACCATGGGATTATCGGGTCTGACAAGCCTGAGTTTGCCAACGGCATCTTTAATTTTTATCGCTCCCACAACGCTGGAGGGGGTGAAAGCAGTCATGTAGCCAAATTTCCCATCTCGAATAAGGTTTACTGCAGTGGCTCCAAAAGCAGTGCAGAGAACCCGGTCCAGGGATGTAGGACCGCCGCCGCGCTGAAGATGACCTAAAACGCAAACTCTGCATTCCTTCCCAAAGCGCTTGGTAATTTCTTTTGCGATTTTGTCTCCAATTCCGCCCAGCTTGGCTTCCCGATTAGCCTCGAGAGGCTCAGACAGCGTGACGGAACCTCCCTCTTCACGAGCTCCTTCGGAAACTGCGATGATGGTAAAGTGCTTGCCCATCTCTTCGCGTTTTTGTATCTGAGCGTGGATGCTTTGGTAATTAAAAGGAATTTCAGGCAAAAGGATAACATCGGCACCTCCGGATACTCCTGCCCAGAGGGTAATCCATCCGGCGTAACGTCCCATCAACTCCACAACCATAATGCGATTGTGGCTTTCTGCAGTGGTATGAAGACGGTCAATGGCGTCCATGGCGCAACTGACGGCGGAGTCAAAACCGAAAGTGAGAAGCGTACCTTCCAAGTCGTTATCGATGGTTTTGGGGACGCCCACCAAAGGAATGCCGCCTTCAAAGAGCTGCTGGGCGATAGTAAGAGAGCCGTCGCCCCCCACACATACCAGGCCCTTGAGTCCGAGTTCATGGAAATTTTTGAGCGAGGCCGCCATGACGTTTGGATCCAGTTGATTTAATTGGCCCACGCCGGTCTTCACGGCAAAGCGTCCCTTGTTGGATGTTCCCAAAATGGTTCCGCCACGATTGAGAAGGGAATCCATTTTTTTGTAATCCAAGTGGAGATACTCCTTATCCAGAAGGCCTTCATAACCACCCAGAAAACCGATGGTTTCCCAGTCCAGTTTGGTTGCCGTTTTGACAACAGCCCGGATGACCGCATTTAAACCCGGACAATCACCTCCACCTGTCAGAATTCCGATTCGCTCTTTCATAAAATTTGCTTTGTTGTGGATTGCCTTTTTGCTGCGAGGGGCAACACCTGCTCAATAAAAAACACCATAACAAAAAGGTCCGAAAAATAAAACAAAAACTCCTCAAAATATAGCAGAGAAAACAGCGTTCCGGGAGCTGCTTTAATAGACAAGACCTTTGAAGAGGAAAGTTGCCGGCAAGTTACTATTCTTCGTAGGGGAATTTGGTCAGAAGCGATTCCTGAGCATCTGAGGGAGTCTTGCCGTTCTGTACTTCCAAAGCGGTCAGCGTTGATGCGTAGGTGGTGGAGACGGACGTTCCGCTGGTAAGATACCAGGAATCGTCGTAGTAAAAGAGGGCAGTTCCTGCGATGGCAGCGTCTGCACCTTTCTCATTGGCATAGGGGGCAACGCGCCCATTTTCAAGGGCTGTCACTCCGATCACCCCATTGTAACTGGCTGGATAAGTGGGCTGGTTGGTGGGCTCATTGCCTGTGGCAGCATAAATGATGGCTCCATTGCGGAACGCGACACTAATAGCATCGGCCAAGTAGGGAGAATAAACATCTCCACAAAGAGGGATATTGATTACGGGAACGCCCGCATTGCTCGCGTAAAGAACGGCCTGGGCTACCGAAAAGGCATCGCCTGTACCCGAGGCATCTGTGACGACAAGGGGCAGATACCGTATATCGAGTTGATCAAAGCCTGCAGATTGGAGAAAAGTGATGGATGAACCAATCATACTGTCAGCATGTGAGGGAGAGGAGGTGAGCCCCCGGTCGGCATCCGCTGTGAAATAAACGGTATCAAGCAGAACATCGGAATAGTTAATTCCGTCCAGGTGGAGTGCGGAGTCGATCATCGCTATCGTGGTAGCATCTCCGGGCAGCGCCGTCATGTTTTTGGGAGTACTCAAACCTCGAGAAGCCACAGATAAAGCGGCTTCAGGCGAGACCACGTAGTAATTGTCCTGGATGGAATCGACATCTGTTTTTAATAACTTAGCCAGAGTTTCTTTTGCTTCTGCCACAGCGTCCTCAGATTCGAAACCGAAGCGGATAGCTTTCCCATCTTTGCTGACCGAGAGGACCTTGCCTCCAATCAATTTTGCGATTTCCTCCGGAGTGAGTTTGGAGCCTTTCGTCAGAATGACGATGAGCTCGTTAGGAATAGGCTTTGAAAGGTCGGGCCTCACAAACTCAGTCGCCGCTTTTTGATCTTTTTGAAAAACCAGGAGTCTTTGCCCGTTTTTTCCGTCCGAGACTAATGCGTAATTAAGGCTACCCAGGATGAGAGGAAGCGCTTCATGAGAGGGTAAGTTCTTAAACTTTGCATTGACCGATCTGGAGAGACCGGGCTCGATAAAAATTCTCCATCCTGTGACGGTGCTGAGCTGCCTCAAAACTGTCCGCAATGGAGCTTCCTGAATGGTTGCATCGAGTTTCTCCGGAGCATTGGCACTCTGAGAAAAAAGCTCCGTAGACTTTCTGAAAGCTTGAGAAAGAGTGGTCTCTTCCTTCGCAGAGTCTTTAACAGGAGTTTTGGATGCTGTGTCTGAAGCGCTCAAAAACCACACGGCACTTATCAAACTAAAGATAACTGCTGCGCGTGCAAACAGATTGCTATACCGTTGTTGAGTTATCAAACCCATCATTGCTGTGAAACACCTTTCAAGAAAAGAAGTTTCGCCACTGCTCAATTCTTTGGAAATAAAGGACTTTTTCTAATGGGATCAAAGCGTCTGTCCTGAGGCAAAACGATGCTCAACAAATCCTGAATGTTCTGATTCGTTCCTCTCTGAGCTTTATTAAACTCGATGGCCTGGTTGAGATTGGAAAGAGCCAAATCCGATTTATTTAAAATGGATTGTATTGCAGCCAAATCATAGAGGATTTCTGCATTTCCAGGAGCCATGGCTACCGCCATCGTCAGAATGGCTTCGGTTTCCTCCCAGAGTCCCTGCTGGAGCATGGCTTGAGCGGAGGCGATTACCGTAGCCAGAGAGACGTTTCCTGAGGCCAGGAGGTTTTTAATGACTTCCTTAGCCGGCTCGGGCTGAGAGGTCAAAGAGTAGACGACAAAGAGATTCAGTGCAATTTCCGGATTGTCCGGTTTTTCATCGTTAAGCTTCTTTAGCTGAGGCAGAAGAGAGAGTAAAATCCCCTGGGCATCGCTGCTGCGTTTAGCTTCCAGGTATTGTGCAGCCAGGCTGATAGCATTGGAATAATTATTGGTATCGGCCAGATAAGCCTGTTCGAGCTGTTGAACCTTTGTTTTTGCCCCTTCTGCGAGAGATTTTGCTTTGATCGACTCAACTTGGGCGAGCAAGTCTTTAAGTCCATCGTTCTCGGAGTCAAACATCATGCTCGTCATAATCAGGTTGATAGATTCATCGAAGCGGCCTTGGAGGACCAGCATATTAACCAGCTTATAAAGAGCCTCCGGTGAAAATGGGCAGAGTGCATAAGCCTGTTTGGCCGAAAACTCCGCTTCTCTCAAGAGCAACTGCTGTTCTTCGGCAGAGGTCGTACTGTTTGCTCTCCACCAGTAAAGGCCCGTAATTGCCGAGCGGAGTTTAGAGAAGGATTTCTGTGCGTCGTCGTCGCGCAGGAATTTCATATCCCCTTTATATCCTCTGAAATTTCCTTTCAAATAGACTTCGTAGGCAAAATCGCAAATATCCTCCATGGAGGTCTCGTAAGTAATCCAATTGCCGATGAGCCGCTCCATATATTTACCCCAAAATTCATGGTCCCGTGCGATGAGCTCAGGAGTAAATTTAGCGACCGGCTGACGGTTGATTTTCATAATAATTCCGTAGGGAGTTAAATAGGGGTACATCCAGTCTAGCGGGAAGGATTCTTCGATGAAGAATTCGTGATCCGGGTTTTTATCAAAAATGATTTTGGCCAAAATCCCATTAACGCCCATTACTGCAGCCTGGCCTGAAAGCCCGACCTCACCCGTTTTCGGGTTATAGCTTTCACCTGCTTTGAGCTGGCCTTTTTCGTAGCGGACGCGAACATCTTCGCAGTACTCTTGCCCGGAGACAATACATTCATAATCTGAAGGAGTGTAAATTTCCTTCGGGGGGTAAACACCCTGTTCTCTGCGGCGGTTTTCTACTTTCTTGCCATGAGCCAGGAAATAGTTGTCCAACCCTTCGGTAAACCAACCCAATCCTTGATTCAACCAGCCCAATCCCCGATTCAACCAGCCAACGGGTTTGGAAGGGATGTAGGGGGTATAGGGGACGGGGGGGATGGAGGGGAATAAAACCTGAAAGAAGTTGGTATCTTTCTGATTGGAACGGGAGTAGTGGGCTCGGATGTAATCCAGATAGGTTTGGTCGGCTAAAGCGTTTTGAGTGATGATGTAGACATCGCGCCTGTCGAAGTTCGGGTCACGTCTCTTTTGAGGAGGAATTTGGCTCTCGCAGAAGATCATATAGGTCGGGCAGAAGCGTCCGGGATCCGTCCCGCCGAAAAGAATCGCGTTTTTTGTCATTTCCGGATAGAGCGGCTTTCCGTCTTTACCCTCAAAAGGAGGAGTGAACATATCATGGCCATACCAGAAACCAAAAAGGTGACCACGTTGTTCGTTATCCCACCAATGTGCCATGACGGTGTGGAC
>LSQX01310987.1_pt2 | contig 21433 bp, 20 predicted proteins | sample 654561 | NCBI WGS metagenome assembly LSQX01 (sample SAMN04489861, study PRJNA283612) | anaerobic digester metagenome | isolation source: 4 biogas reactors fed with cattle manure at either 37C or 55C with and... | place: Denmark: Kongens Lyngby | collected 2014 | reverse complement strand
TCTACATAGAGTGATTTACGATCGCATTGAATCCCATGGCGCTGCAATTCCTCAACAATGTCATTAAGCGTAACGGTATGGTCTTCATCTGAGTGCATCTGCAGATATCGCATGACCTGCAGCAAACGCATTTTCTGGCTGGGATACTTTGGCATATTTTATACCTCATAAGCAAACATACGTGCCTTTTACATTGATTGTATCACAACGACTATTCGATATCTTGGACAATGGATAATATATTTTCATTTCTTACTATCATTGTACAAAATTTTGGTTATAATAAGAACATGTGAAAATTAAATGTTTAAATTGAATAACTTTCTTAATTGATGACAAGAAAAAACACAGCAGAGGATATCATTATATGCTGCATTATAAACAACAAAATCAAACAAACACAAGAGCCCATAAAGTTATTCATATCATTAAAAAACTGCATCTCGATTATTTATGTGTTAGTTTCTTGGCGTTTGTATAGAAGGTTATTTAGTCATATTTATTAGTGTGACATCATATAAAATTGAAGGGAGGCGGCATTAGAATTTTCTTTTGCCACGATCTATGAAAACAATCAAAGATCTCTGCAATCCAAGGAAGTCAGTGTTTGATGATATACGGCGCGATGATACACTGGATCTTGATAACCTAAAAAATGGAACGATTGATGCTAAACGGTTTTTTGATGAAACATACATTACTCAGGGTATGGAGCAGCTCTTTGAATCCGTTTTTAATCGTTATCTCGGAAAAAGCGACAACGGCCTCATGCTTATTAAAACAAATATGGGAGGCGGCAAAACGCACCTAATGCTGGCCGCTGCGCTTCTTGCCAAAAACCCATGGTTGCGGAAGGAAGTCCTGGGCGATAAATTTGAGACGCTCACCGAAGAAATAAGGGTAGTATCTTATACTGGCCGAGAAAGCGATATCCAGTTTGGTATCTGGGGCGAAATTGCAGCGCAACTCGGACGCAAAGAAGCATTCAAAAATTACTATACGCCATTATCTGCGCCGGGACAGACCGCATGGGTTGAACTGCTGAAAGGCGACCCGCTGCTGATCCTGCTGGATGAGTTACCACCTTATCTTGATTACATCCGGACAAGGGAAGTCGGAGCTGGTACACTTGCTGACATTACAATAAATGCGTTGTCAAATCTATTTAATGCAGTTAATAAGGCTGAACTGTCAAATGTCTGCATTATTGTTTCTGATCTTCGCTCTACATACGAATCAGGAAGCCAGATCCTGGAACGTTCGTTTAAAGATCTTGAGAACGAGATCGGCCGTACGGCGATGAATATTGAGCCAATCAGGTCAACTTCTGATGATCTGTACCAGATACTGAAAAAGAAGTTGTTTGAAAAGCTGCCCAGTGAAGATGAGATCAACGAGGTTGCAATCGCTTATAAGGATGCTGTCAATAAATCTCGCCAGATGGGGATTACAAGCATCTCCGCTGATAGCATCTATACCGGCATCGTTAATACGTATCCCTTCCATCCGTGTATAAGAGACTTGTTTGCCAGGTTTAAGGAAAACACAAACTTCATGCAGACACGTGGCTTCATCCGGCTTACTCGCCTGATGGTCAGGCATCTTTATGAAGATAAAAACCCCGCAGCCGCCAATAGATATCTGATCAATGCGTATGACTATAACCTGAATCAGGGCGATATGTTTACAATGATCAAGGATATAAAGCCAAAACTGACCAACGCCATGTCACACGATATTGCGTCCGATGGCCGGGCAGCTGCCGAAGAGATCGACAAGCAAACAGGAACGGCCCTCATGTCGGATACCTGTAAACTGATTCTGATGTCATCACTGGGTGATGTGCCAGGCGTTCTTCTCGGGCTTTCTGATAGTGAGTTGATAGGGTACATGTCTGAGCCTGACAAGGATACATCTGGTGTTCGTAAGGCGATTGAGGAGTTTAGAAGCAAGGCATGGTATCTTTTTTCTGATCGCGACGGGCGCCTTTTCTTTAAGGAAACCAGGAACGTTAACGCTGAACTGATGGATATCATCAACTCATACAACCTTGAAAATGCCAAGCAGGAAATCAAACGCCTACTGGAAAAGAGCTTTGTACCAAAGATTAAAGACGTTTATCAAAACGTATTGGTTTTCCCTGCAATCGATGAGATTGAGCTAACCCCTGATAAGATTACACTTGTCTTGTTTGAACCAAACACGAAGGGCGGCGGTCTGCATCCGGATCTTGCCAGATTCTTTAATGATACGACTTATAAAAATCGGGTGATGTTTCTTTCTGGCCAGAGAAATACGATGGACAGCTTGCTGAATGCTGCTAAAGAGCTGCGCGGGATTAAATCAATTATTACTAGACTGCGTGATGAAGAAAAGGTGCCTGAGAACGATACGCAGTATCAGCAGGCAATTGAGATTCAGCACAGGGTTGAGATGCGAATACATTCGGCAATTAAGGAGACGTTCGTCACACTTTATTATCCGGCAAGAACTAATGAGATCCGCGATCACCAGATCGAGATGAATTTTTCTGAGAATAACTTTGACCCAGAAGATCAGATCAGAAAACTGCTCACCGATACGGTTATGAAATTTCTCCGAAACACAACTGAAGATGATTTCAGAAAACGGATAGAGCAAAGGATTTTTACCGCCCAGCAGATGCAGTGGCGTGATGTTCTGCAGAGAGCAGCGACCATGACCAACTGGTGGTGGCATCACCCGAACGCGCTTAATGACGCGAAAAACACGTATGTACGAAATGGTGTCTGGGTTGAAAACGCTGGCATGGTAGACAAAAGTCCGCCGGCACCAGAAACAAGCGTCGTAATACGTGAGCAAGACAATTCCGGCATGGATGAAAAGCTGCTGAAAGTGCTGCCGCAAAACGGAGATACGATTTATTACGAGATCGGTCAGCCACCAACAGAGGCATCAAGCAAGCTGACAAAAACTGAGTTCAGAACTAACGAGCTGGTTTTATGGTTCATGTGCGTTGATTCAACGCGCAGGCATGAAACAGGCCAGCCGGTGAAGTGGACTAATAAAGTAAAGACGATGTACCGCTTCTTTGATAAGGACGGTGCTAAGTATTGTGAATTGAAAGCCGATAGTGACCAGGTAAAGATCAAATATACAACTGACGGCTCTAATCCGAAAACAGACGGAGCTGTCTACATTGAGCCATTTGAAGTTCCTAAAGCGAAGCAATCCAGTGTTCTGCAGGCGGTAGCCCATAACAGCAAGTATGATCTTTATGGGGAAGCGCTGACTGTTATGCTTCCAAAACAAAATCAAGATGAGGAGGAGGCTTTTGTTATCGCGGATGACAAGCCCCTTACACTTGTAAAACGGCTTAATCCTGGTAACTCAAGAGATGTTTACCAGTTGCTGACTGATCTTAAAACCCTTGATGTCAAACTGTCTGGCGTCAATTTCACGATTGACGATAAGAAACGTTCGCGGTTTGTCGATTTCTCGTTTGATAAAGACAAGACAACTGCAACTCCGGACCAGATCTCAACGGTCATTGAGCTTTTGCGCGAAGAGTTTATGAGCGATGTGGATTCTAATGTGATTATGAATATTGATCGCATTGAGTTCCCGACCGGTCAGAAATTTAAGGACTGGGTAGCCACGAGAAAAGAACAGATTATGAAATATAAAGACGATGTCCGTCAGTAATGGGAGGGTATTAGCTAGTGGCAAAAATTAAAACTCTCGGATTCGGATTTGATCCCAAAGAAGCTAAACAACACTTTATCGTTGTCGTGCCGCAAAACACAACAGCGAATGTGCTAGTGTTTGAAAAATTCGATTTCGATGAGGTTGAAAAAGAAACCGAGGAGTACGATGCTGATGCCAAATACTGCAAAGTCAGCATCAGCAGACATAAATGGAACCTGGTCAAACAGGCGCTGGAAAACGAGCTAAACAAGACGCTAAAGCTTACTAATAAGATTGTAGGCCGGTTTAAAGTCGGTGAGACACTAATTGAAAGGCTTCTTGGCAAAGAGATGATCGTCCTGCTGTGGGCGATTGAAGACTGCGATCCATCGGTCATCCCGAACGCGATCCGTAACTGGCTTGGCCTGAGCAGAGAAGAACGCTGGTGGCTTTTTACAATGACCAATGCTGCAACCGGTCAGGCAAGCTATAAGCGTGGCTGGCGGATTGCTCTACGCTATGCGATAACTGACAACCCGATCCCGGAATCAGGCGTACAGGGCAATATTATGGAAATTGCTTATCAACAGCTTTAAGAAAGGATTTTTATAAAATATGCCTTTAGATTATAGTAAATCGTTTATCGAGACCCAGTTTCCTGTGTCCAGGGTATCTAAGGAGAGTTATAAAGAGCGTAAAGCTGGAGCGAGCCAGACCTTAACCGGGCTTGGAAAGTGGTGGGGCAGAAAACCGCTTGTCATGGTTAGGGCAGCAACAATAGGTGCCTTACTGCCTGTCTCAGACGATCCGGTAAAAGACAGACAAATCTTCCTTAAAATTATGACGATGGACGATGATGGTCTCAAACTGAGGCGTGATAAGTCCATTCCAGCGAGTGTTTTGTTTGAAAACGCAACGCCAGCTGAGCGAAACAGATACTTTGACCCTGATTCAGGCAAGCTAAAAAAAGTCGTCAGCAAAGCCGAGCGTGCTGAAATAACCGATAAGGTATTTTCACGCCTTTCATACGATGAGAAGCTTAGGTATTGTCTCAGGCCAGAACATATCGAAGGCCCAGGAAAAGCAGCATGGGACGAGATTAATGAACACCTTGAAACCAATGCTTGTTCACTGCAAGAACTTACTCAGCAGCTGGGGCAAAAACGATTCGGTCACACACCGGTAGTTGGCGACTGCTTTTGTGGTGGTGGGTCGAACGTCTTTGAGCCGTCACGGCTAGGTTGTGATGTAATAGCTTCAGACCTTAACCCTATAGCATCAGTTCTGACAGCGTCGGCAATTCATATAGCTGACTTATCAGATAATGAAGTTGCCAAGCTGATTCTGTTTCTTAATGATATACATAATATTGTTGAAAACAAAATACTCAGTTGGGGTATTGAGAATAAGCGTTCCGGAGATAGGGCTTTCAGTTATTTATACTGTGTTGAGACACGATGCCCAGAATGCGGGTATAAAGTACCTCTGGCACCTTCATGGGTGATAGGGAAAGGGACAAAAACGGTTGGGATCCTTGCCGAGAACAATAATGAAGGTTTTGATATTAAAATCAAATCAGACGCATCAAAGGCTGAAATAAAACAAGCGGAAAAGGGAACAGTAAATGATGGTCAGCTTGTTTGTCCACGCTGCAATATGTCAACTTCTATCTCAGGAATCAGAGGAGATAATAACGATTCATATGGTCTACGTCAGTGGGAGAAGCACGATTTTATCCCTAGGGAAGATGATATCTTTACCGAACGACTTTATTGCATTCGGTATGAACGACCAGACGGAATAAGGTACTACACCTCTCCTACTTATGAAGACTTAGCGCGTGAGCAAAAGGTTATTGATCTTCTTTCTGAGGTTTTTGCTGACTGGCAAGAGAATGGATATATCCCTTCTGGCCGTATTGAGGAAGGTGACAAAACAACCGAGTTGATTAGAACACGCGGCTGGCGATACTGGCATCAGCTGTTTAATCCGAGGCAGCTTTTGATGATTGGATTAATTTGTAAAACCGTTATTACTGATAGCAAATCAAAGGCAGAAACTGCATTAGGTCTACTTTCAGTTAATAAATGTGCTAATTATAATTCTAGATTATGTAGGTGGTTAAGCAATGCAGATACAGAACATGGAAAAGACACTTTTTATAATCAAGCATTTAACACCTTATTCAATTATTCAACAAGAGCGTATTATGACCTAAAAGATACATTGTCAATGAGTTTAAATGTAAGTAGCCGATACAACCAAACAAGTGCCAATGTGAGTGTTAACGATGCTCGCCATGTTGATTATTGCTGTAATTTATGGATTACCGATCCACCTTATGCCGACGCAGTCAATTATCATGAACTGACAGAATTTTTCTTAGCTTGGGACAAAACATTGCTTAGTGAGGCTTTCCCAGAATGGTATACGGACAGCAAACGTGCTTTGGCAGTAAAAGGCGTTGGTGAATCTTTCAATAAGTCAATGGTAGACGTCTACAAAAACCTGACACAGCATATGCCAAATAACGGCATGCAGATTGTTATGTTTACACACCAGGATACGAAGGTCTGGGCAGAGTTGTCCATGATCCTTTGGGCTGCTGGACTGCAAGTAACAGCTGCCTGGTGTATTGCCACAGAAACCGATTCTGTTGGCCTTAAGCAAGGCAACTATGTCAAAGGCACTGTCCTGATGGCGCTTCGCAAGCGGACCAACACAGATATGGTCTTCATGGACGAGCTGTACGAAGAAATTAGAGATGAAGTCAAGCACCAGATCGATAGTATGCGCGACCTTGACGACAAGGCTGATCCAGATTTCAACGACGGCGATTACCTGCTTGCTGCATATGTGGCGGCCTTAAAAGTGCTGACATCATATGGCGAGATCGAGGGGCTGGATATTGAGTATGAGCTGTCAAAAGCCAGAGAATCGTCAGAAGAAAGCCCGGTAACCCGGATCATCAATACAGCCAAGCGCGAAGCCTATGATTATCTCGTACCAGAGGGTATCGATTCTTTTATCTGGAGAGAGCTGTCCGTAGAAGAACGGTTCTACATCAAAGGCTTTGAGATGGAGCTGAACGGCGTTAATAAAATGAGTGCTTATCAGGAGCTGGCACGCGGGTTTGGTGTAAAAGATTACACGCCCATGCTGGGCAGCATCAAGGCCAATGAGGTTAGGATGAAGACGCCGTCCGAGTATAAGAACAGAAACGCAACTGGTGATGGGTTTGATAGCTCTGTTCTTCGGCATGTGCTTTTGGCAATTTTTCTTGCAGTTAAGGAAGAAAACTCATTTGAGGGTAGGAACTATCTGCGCTCGAAATATTTAGACAACAACGAATACTGGGCTTTACGGACAAAGCTTGTGACCATGCTGAGCTTCCTGTCTCAGGCGGTAGGTAACGACAACATGGCGCACTGGCAAAAGGACGCTGAATACGCGAGCCTGTTGAAAGAAGCGGTTAAAAACGATAGTGTGTAAAGATTCGAGGCAACAATGGTAAACAGATACTCATCGAGGAGAGATATGATATTCTTGTCTCTCCTTGCCTCAAAACTAGATAAAGCGCAAAGCTATGACCGGATCGCCGGGTACTTTTCTTCGTCGATTTTAGAAATTGCCGGCGAAGAGATCGAATATATGTCTGGCAAGGTCAGGATTATTTGTAATTCCGATCTTGATCCGGATGATGTCAAGACTGCAAAGCTGGCAGCAACAAGCTTAAGACGCGAGTGGTGCGATTTTGCGCCAGAAGAGATTCCTGGCCCCAGGCAGCGGTTTGAGCGGTTATATAATTTTCTGACATCCGGCAAGCTTGAAGTTAGGGTCCTTCCTAAAAAGAGTTTTGGCCTGGCACACGGTAAGGCCGGCGTCATCACCATGGCTGATGGCAGTAAAACCGCGTTTCTTGGCAGTGTAAACGAGTCGTATAACGGCTGGAAAGTTAATTACGAGCTTGTCTGGGAAGATAACAGCCCGGACGCGATCGAGTGGGTACAAGCTGAGTTCGACGCACTCTGGAGCGATCCCAGTGCTGTTTCTTTATCCGCTTTTGTCATTTCTGATATCAAACGCATCTCACAGCGACAGGAACTGGAAACAATCGATAAGTGGAAAGAAACTGACGAAGGCGATCCGGCTTCTGTCGCGGTTGAATCGCCGGTTTTCAGAAAAGGGTTTGGCCTTTGGGATCATCAAAAATACTTTGTTGAAAAAGCGTTTGAAGATCATAAAAAGCCGTATGGTGCCAGGTATGTACTAGCCGATCAAGTAGGGCTGGGCAAAACCGTCCAGCTGGCGATGTCAGGGCTATTGATGGCGCTTTATGGACAAAAACCGATTTTGGTTATTGTGCCCAAAACACTGATGGCCCAGTGGCAGACAGAGCTTTCTGATCTTTTAGGGATTCCAAGCGCTATCTGGAAGAACAACCGATGGGTGGATGAGAACGATGTTTCTTATCCGCTTGCTATTACCAAATGCCCGCGTCGGATCGGGATTATCTCACAGGGCATTATCAGTAATGGATCTGATTCATGCAAGGCAATTCAAGAAGACCTGCTTTCAATGACTTATGAGTGTGTTATCGCAGATGAAGCACATCGGGCCAGACGCAGGAACCTGGGCGAAAATAAAATCAACCGAGCGCCCGAGATGAATAATCTCTATAAATTTCTCTACTACATATCACCGAAAACGCATAGTATGCTGCTTGCGACGGCCACGCCGGTCCAGCTGCACCCGATCGAAGCGTTTGATTTGCTAAATATCCTGGCCTCTACAAAGAATATAAGCGTTCTGGGCAGCCCCGCCAATAAGTGGCGTGCAAGAGGTAATATTGAAAAATCGCTTGAAGTGGTCACCGGACAAAGCACAGTGACTGATGATATTGAATACTGGGAGTGGGTTAAAAACCCAATGCCGCCTACAGATGAAAGCCCAGTTGATATTGGCCGTATCAGGTCTGTCCTTAAAATGCACGACAATGAATTTGTTACCTCTATTCCGCTCTCAGATCTGACTGGTATCGCCAGGTCTAAATTTGAAAACCTGATGGCTGATGATTTTCTAAGATTTCATAACCCATATATTAGGCATATTATTAGACGCGATCGATCGATTATTGATAACGAAAAAATCAAGGTAACACTTGTTGGTGATAATGATCAGGACGCCATCCCGCTACACAGTTATCTGGCAGATGCTTATCAGCTGGCTGAAGATTTCTGCCAAAGCATCAAAAAGCGAAGCAGAGCCAGTGGCTTTCTTAAAACACTGCTCTTAAAGCGTATCGGTTCATCGATGGCAGCTGGTCTAAATACAGGAAGAAAGATGCTAAACGAGTGGAACATCGATGAATCGGATATTGAAGAAGATGATGATGAGGATGTTATTGATGATCGCGGTGTACGCGAACTCAAGGATCTGACTGCACAGGAAACGTCTATTCTAAAATCTTTTGTAATGACTTTGGAGACTGCTATTGGCGAAGATGACCGACTTGATCCAAAGCTGGATCAAGTCTGTGAAATACTTGAACATGGCGTTACCGACCCAGACGAGGGCAAACGGACAAAACCCTGGATTGATCTTGGCTGTATTGTCTTTTCCCAATACTTCGATACAGCTGACTGGGCTGCGAAGAACCTATCGATTACATTCCCCGGCACGCAAATTGGTATTTATGCTGGCGGAGACAAGTCGGGCTATTATATTGATGGCATCAAGCATAGATCGTCTCGCGATAACATTAAAGGAATGGTAAAGTCTCGCGAATTGAAGGTTCTTGTCGGCACGGACGCTGCCAGTGAAGGACTTAACTTGCAGTCTCTCAGCACTCTGATCAACATTGACCTGCCTTGGAACCCAACGCGTCTGGAACAGAGAAAAGGTCGAATTTACCGCATCGGGCAGGCGAGCGATGTCGTTTATATTTACAATATGCGATATAAGAATTCTGTTGAAGATCGAGTTCACTCACTACTTTCCGATAGACTTGCTAATATTTATGGTATGTTCGGCCAGATCCCTGATGTGCTGGAAGATGCTTGGGTCGCCGTTGCCGAGAATAACATCGAGCAGGCAAGAAAGATCATTGATGCAGTGCCTGAACAGCACCCATTTGAAATCAAGTATCAGACACAACTACAGGCTAGGGATTGGGAGTCTTGTGTCAATGTTTTAAACTATGAAACTGTTACTAGAAGTATGCTAAATGGCTGGCAAAAAACATGAAGGTGAAATAATGTTATTGTATTTTTTGCGATTCTGGAAACAAACATCATGAGAATTAATGTCACTGATGATTCAGGTGAAAAATTCTAGCGCACACTACAGATTGTTTATTGAAGCAGAAAGGACTCCAGTATGTCAACTTTTGACTCAACTAAAACTCAGTTGTCGAAAATACTTGATGAAATTGTGAATGGAAAAATACAATTACCCGATTTTCAACGAGGTTGGATCTGGGATGACGAACACATTCGGTCATTGATGATAAGTATTGCCCGTTTGTTTCCAATCGGAGCAGTGATGCTTTTAGAAAATGGTGGTGATACACGATTCAAGGTTCGTCCTGTTGAGGGTTTAGAAAATGATTATGGTTTTGCGGAGAGAGCTGAACGTCGTGATACTAGATGGGCAGCAAAGGCTTACGTCTCTGACGCAAGTTTTAAAGCTCAATAAACCTGTTGTTACAACGGACAGTAAGAAGAAGCGAATCGAACGATTCTACTATATTGATATTGAAATGGCTTTAGCTGGGCATGAATATTATGACGAAGCCTTCTTCGGCGTTGAAAAAGATAAGACACTGCGTGAAAATTTCGGTAGAGATATAAAAAAGGATCTTACAACGAAGGAGAAGGAATACGAGCTTATGTGTTTCCCCTGCAGCCAGATTTTAAATTCAGATGATTGGGAAGAAGGCTTACACGATTATGCGCCAGCAAAGTTCCAAACGTATATGGCTTTCAGAAAACAGATTTTAAATAATTTTCGCAACTATGATGTCCCGATAATTGAACTGAAAAAAGATAACCGAAAAGAAGTGCTTAAGCCGAAATATTGCGTCGTAGAGTTACCGGCCTTGCCTGTCCAAAAACAGCCGAATATAATGACAACAGGAAACTGTTGAAAGGAAAAAAGAAGACCCCGGGTTTACTAGNNTGTGTCATTATAGTTCGGCTATCTACGGACATTATGAGGCGGTAAAAGCAAAGAAGCAGTCTGTTTAGTGTTTGAGAAAGTAAACACGGGCGGTGTACCACTATCAATTTTTGAGCTTGTAACAGCGACGTATGCAGCAGACAATGTAAATCTTCGTGATGAATGGTATGGGAACAAAGATTTAAACATTACAGGTTTTCAAGAAAGACTTCATCAAATTAAATTATTAAAGTCAGTAGAACCAACGGACTTTTTACAAGGGTTAACATTGTTACATACATATGCTAAAAGAAATGAAGATTTGACAAATGGTAAAACTGGCAAACAAGTAACCGGTGTTAGTGCAAAAAGAGATGCAATCCTTAGTTTGCCCTTATCTTCCTATCAGTTATACAAAGAAAAATTATTTAATGGCTACAAGCAGACTGCCCGATTTCTAAGAGGTGAAGCCTTTTTTGCGAATTATGACTTGCCATATAGCTCACAGCTGATACCTTTAGCTGCATTGATGGCTATGCTAGGTGAAAAGTGGCAGGAACCAATTATTAAAACGAAGATCACAAAATGGTTCTGGAATGGGGTTCTTGGTGAACTATATGGTGGATCATCAGAAACAAGAATATCTCTTGATTTACAAGAGCTTATGGAATGGATAAACAATGATGGCGAAGAACCATCAACAATTCGTACTGCCACATTTAATGCAGATCGCCTTGATACTTTGAGATCAAGGAATAGCGCGGCATATAAGGGCATTAGCGTACTTATCCAAAGAGAAGGCGCATGTGATTTTTTCTGGAAGACAAAAATCCATGAACTAGATGAAACTGACTGGGAAGAAAACAGACTGGATATACATCATATCTTTCCTAAAGATTGGTGTATAAAAAATGGAATCCAACCTAGAAGCTACAATTCAATCCTGAATAAAACAGCTATATCGTATAAAGCGAATCGAATGATTGGTGGTAAAGCCCCATCTGATTATTTAAAGCAGCTTCAAATACATCATAACGTTCAGCTGTCTGATGATGAAATGGATTCAATTCTAATCTCACATTGCATAGAGCCTTTAACATTGAGATGTGATGAATATGATGAATTCAGACGCGAGCGAGCTGATATGATAATAAATAAAATAGAGTCTGTTACAGGTAAATCCGTGATTAGAGTTAAAGAATATGTTGAAGAATATGTAAATAATGATGATGAAGAGTAGAATTGGCAAGCAATGCAAGTGTATATACACTTGCGAAATTCCTTGGGAGAATTTAAAACTCAAGTATATGCTGAAAGCTAAGTGCACATGATTGATTAAAAATTAGGGGTATATCAAATGGATTTAAACGGATGTGTAAGTTTGGTGCAAACGTATTTGCAAAATAGCCCCTTAATCGTATTGGGCTCTGGTGCATCAATGTCATATGGTTTACCATCGATGGACACCTTAGCCACAGCAATTTGCAAAAATCATTCAGAATTTATAGATGAAGGCTTTGATGGTTTTTGCGCACTGTTGGATTCAGGATGGAATTTGGAGAGAGCTTTAGATGAGTCTTCATTGAAAGATGAAACGCAAAACTTAATACGTGAAATTGTGTGGAATTGTATAAACAAGAGCGATTTACATTTCTTTGAGAGCAGAGATATACTAAATGACTTTGCCATAGCCAAACTATTTTCTAAAGTAATTCAACCTACTCCTAATAAGGTAGCTGTTGTGACAACTAATTATGATCGTATTGCTGAATACGCTGCCGACATAATAAATGCTTCTATTGTCACTGGTTTTGAAGGATCTTTAATTCGCAAACTGGAATTAACTTCACAAACTACTAATATGAAAAGAATACGAGCTAGAGAGAGAACGGTAGAAATCTGGAAAGTACACGGTTCTTTAGATTGGTTTTTATCAGATGACAATCAGGTAATATCTTTTCCACTATCTACAAAAATACCAGAACGATATACTCCAATGATTGTGCCCCCAGGAAAAGATAAATATAGCAAGACTCATAATGAGCCTTATAGGACAATAATTGCCCGTGCAGATGAAGCTTTCTTGAAAGCTGGCTCATATTTATGTATAGGATATGGATTTAATGACGAGCATATACAGCCAAAGCTGCTAAACGAAATTAAAAAAGGAAAAGCCATTGTTGTTTTAGCAAAGAATATGTCTGAAGCATGTAGGAATTACTTAATTAATGGTGGAATTAATAGATATATTGTTTTTGAAAGTGCTGATAACGGTAAAACAATTGGTTATGGAAATGGCTGGCAAGAAACATACGATGGTGAATTGTGGAGAATTGATGAGTTCATAAATAAATGGTAGGAGGAATGATTATGAAAATTTTTAATTATGAAGGGCATGAAGTATTAGGAACAGTAGAAAGCGTTGATACAGCAACGGTTGTTATTAAGGTAGAAAATGATGACAGATTACGTGATCTTCAGGTCAACCATTTGGTTGCAATTCAAAGCTCAAAAATTGGGCAACATTTAATTGGGTTAGTTTCAAAAATAATAAGAAAATCAGCTCAGTCAGAGCCAGCCTTCGAAGTGTCATGTGATTTAGGATTTAATATAATTAAAATTATACTTATTGGTACACATTTTGATAATGAAGGGATAAAAGAAAACGTGTTCCGTAGGACATTGTCAACAGTTCCGACTATAAATGCAGAGTGTTACTTAATTCAAGGAGATAGATTAAAATATTTTATGCAAGCGATATCATCAATTCCTATTGAAGAAGGGGTTGTTTCTTTACAGATTGGAAATTATTCAGTTGATGAGGATGCAACAGCTTGGTTAAATGGAAATAAACTGTTTCAACGCCATGCAGTTATTGTTGGCAGTACTGGTTCTGGTAAATCTTGGTGTGTCGCAAGAGTATTGGAACAAGTTTCATCTTTAAAATCAGCTGATGCAATTCTGTTTGACATTCACGGTGAATATGCTCCGCTAATAAGTGATAATTTTGTTCATTACAAAATTGCGGGTCCAAATGATTCAGAAGGCGAAAACATCTTGTACCTTCCATATTGGCTCTTAACATATGAGGAAATGTTGTCTCTGATGCTTGATAGAAGTGATAGTAACGCTCCAAACCAAGCAATGATGTTTTCTAATGCCGTTATAGACGGGAAAAGAGCATTTTTAAATTCAATAGGACGAGGCGACATGGCTGCGAATATTACGCTTGACAGTCCGGTTCCCTATGATTTGAAATTATTAGTTGAATATCTTGATGGTAAAGACACAGAAATGGTACAGGGCGCTAGAAGTGAAAAGCAAGGTACATATTTTGGCAAACTAACAAGATTTATTCAACGGCTGAGCACAAAACAACTGGACAAGCGCTTAAACTTCATGTTTAGCAGTGATTCTTCATTACTGGAGTACGATTACATGAGAAAATTATGCGAGAAATTAATGAGCCCTTCATCTAATGAAATGGGTGGAGTAAAAATCATTGATTTTTCTGAAGTGCCATCAGACATTTTGCCGTTAATAGTTTCCCTAATAGCAAGGTTGGTCTTTTCGGTTCAACAATGGACTGATGTTGACAAAAGACATCCCATAGCAATTTTTTGTGATGAAGCACATTTATATATTCCTGCCAATACCGAGAGAAGTATTGATAATGCAAGTCTGGTTACATTTGAAAGAATATCTAAAGAGGGTAGAAAATACGGCATAGGGTTAGTTGTGATATCTCAAAGACCATCAGAAGTCAACAGAACCGTGCTTAGCCAAAGTAATAATTTCATAGCGATGAGACTTACAAATATTGACGATCAAACAGTAGTGAAACGACTGTTGCCGGATAGTTTAGGTGATTATGCCGACATGCTTCCTATACTTGACATTGGGGAGGCGTTAATAGTTGGTGATGCAAGTTTATTACCAAGTAGAATAAAAATCACTCCACCTACATTGAAACCGAGAAGCGCAACAATTGATTTTTGGGATGAGTGGTCAAAAGAGAGTGTATCGGTAGAAATTAATACTGCAATTGAAACGTTACGAAAGCAGTCGAAATAGTTTATCCATCTATATAAGTGAAAAAGAAAAGGTGAAAACAATGTCTGATGTACAGAAAGCTTATGATCAAATCATAGACTTCCTTAGCAACGAAACAGAAAAAACATTACTGCTATGCGGTATTGCTGACAAGGAAAAGCACCAAGCTCTTCTAAAAGCATTGAACAGCCAGGGAGGCCTGAAAGGTCTTATCTATTTAATACACACAACAAAAGATGGAATGGAGAATTTCTTTCGTTGGGCTGAACTCTACAAAGCAAAAGTGCCGAAGAAATATGGTCAAGGTATGAAAATATCAAATCTTACAATTTTCTTTGACAATCTATCAACCAAGAGTAGTAGTAGCAAGTATGATAATTATGCTTTTGATTTTATGATTGTGTGGCCGGTGCAAAGTGTAACAAGAAATGAAACGGAAATTCAGATGCTTAAAGAAATGGCAGCCCGTCAAAAAACAAGAAAGATTATTTATCTCACACTTAAGGAACCTTGGTACAACCCTGTCTCTTTTGAGCCAATTGTCGAACACGTGATAAAGCTTGATTGTGAGAATGATGATCCTGATGAATATAAAAGAATTACAACGTCCTATGAAGAGGATATGAGAAGGCGCTAGTATGCCAATAGAAGTAAATAGTCAACTGAAATCAGTGCTTTACAAGAATTATGCCAACGACGTATATCTCCCAAGGGAACAATCAAGAGATGACTATATGAATAAAAGGATGGCTAAATTATTGCTAATAAAAACAGATGAAAGAGCAAAGATCCATAAACCGCTTGGTGGCGGGGATGATATAAGTCGCAACACTACTAAAAATATTGGAAATTGATTTTGACAAATACGTAATATTAGCAACAATTTTAATCCCTCTGGGGGTAGTGTCAGGAACTTTGTGTATCCATCAGTAGTAATCAGTTAATCATGTTACGGGCCGCCGTTATTTACCGGCAAAGGATGGGCGGCACCATTTTCTGGCAGTATAGCAGATTGTCACTATGCATCATCACCCGATTTACATTAGCCAGTGCATTCATACAATCGCGCGTTTCTTTTCTCAGCGGGTTAAGCTGCTGAATCAAGTCCGTTTTAGATAACTGCAACTTTTCAATCTGCACCCAAAGTTGTTTTGTTGATGGCAACTTCTCCCCATGCCAGTTTTTGAATGCACCTTTTGCTGATTGATACAGCACGATATCTGTACTGTTTTCAATATAGAAAGCATGACTGTAATGAGATTTTCGATAGGCATCATACACACTTTTCGTCTTTGCGAAAATGATAATTTGTTTCCTAAGCTCTCTCTTCTCCTTCAATTCCTCGTTGATCAATCGGAACTTTTTTTCCAGATCCAGCTGTTTTTTCTTAAGCTGTTCAGACTTCTCTACCAAACGATAATAATCAGAAATATTGTGCTCATTGAGATAGGCCAAAGTCCTGGCCAGTTGCTTCAGATTAAATACTTTAGCCCATTGTTCATAACCAGGTCCCTTACCTACTTGGAGTTTAGCTTGAATATCCACAAGCAGATTGATACGGCTCGGGTCACCATAGCGTGGTCTCTTATTTATTGGCTTGTGTATTCTTTTTCCAGTGATCGCATCTCGTATCGCATCTTCTGAGTAGTTGCCTCCAAGAGAACTCAACCTGATGAACTTCTGCTGACCAACAGTCCGGAAAGCAAGATATTTACCGTGTTTCGCTTCATAACCCGCGGCTTTCATTAAGTGTAGAAAAGCAGAGAAATCGGCCGGTTTCTTTGCCATAACATCATCAATTGCCTGTCTCAGCTTATCGCGCCAGGATTGCAGTTTCCTGTTACCCAACCATGTTCCGTAATCCTGATGCTTTTGCGCCGGCTGCTCAATAATCGATAGACCTTGCTCTATGCAGATCAAATCACTCAGTTTACGTACCGCCTGACTAGAGCCATAGAAATTACGGAATTTCCTTGAGCCATCAATAGCTGTAGCATTAAAAATAATATGATTATGAATGTGCGCATGATCAACATGCGTCGTGACGATGTACTGGTATTTGTCTTTCGTAAACCTGCTAGCTAGTTCCCTGCCTATTTCCAGCGCCTTTTCCGCTGATACCTCACCTGGTTTGAATGACTGCCTGATCTGATACAGCACAATATCGCTTTTCTTCTCGTCACTATGTCCGGAAACTGCTTCATATTGCCTTTTGCACAGAAGCATTTCTGCAGCTGCTGTTTTTGGATCACATCCAAATGATGAAACCAGATTTCCCTGATTCGTCTTGTCTGGATTTATGGCATAGCGAATACGCGTATGAACCGTCTGTTCAATCGTCTGTCCCTTGATCACGTGCATAGGTATGATTCTGGTTGTTGCCAAAGGACACCTCCCGAAAAAAACAGCGGCTTTCGCCGCTGCAGTTGTTTATGGTTTTCTGTTGATCAAATCTCTTTTAGCATGTCCTTGAATAAACCAAGCATCTCGATCAAAAATGTGATAATCAGGGGTAGTCCAAACGGACTGATCAAAAGCAAAATGCCCAGGATGCCCAAACCGTTTACTGTATCCTGGAGCAGCAGCATAACAGCCAACCCCAGGAGCAGAAGCAGAAAAGCCAGCAGACTCAGCGCCATGTTCGACAGCTGGTTAATCAAGCGAAAAACAGCAACAACAAGCGACAGAACAACCGTTACTGGAAAGAGATAAGTAATCTGATTATTAACTTCATGGCGACCGGCCTCCGCTTTTTCGGTGGCATCTTTTTTTGCTGTGGTTGTAATTTTGAAATGTGGTAGTATATACTTATAGAACAAACAAGAGGCAGTCTTGATTCATCGTGAAACTGTGCTCTTTTTAGCGAAGCGGTAAATATCAACTCATTCTCTCTGGCGTTTTTACTAGAGATGACATTGAGAATTACGAAAACAATCGATCTGCAATGATTGAGATAAGGAAATGAGATGGGTATTTATTCTGATTACTTGAACAGACAACTATCTTTTGACCAGCTTTGTTCTGAGAGAAAAAAAGAATTGCAACGTATCTCTTCTATAAGAAAAAGGGGAGTTTTAGTTTTTGCAAGTGATATAGCAAAAAATTCACCTAACAATATTGATTATTCTGATAAGGTTCCATTTGTTGACCAGTTATCAAATATTACAGGAGATGAAATAGATATAATTCTTGAAACTCCAGGTGGTATAGCTGAGGTAGTTGAGGATCTAGTAAAAATAATTCGTAATCGATTTAGTAAAGTTGGTATCATAGTACCAGGAATGGCTAAAAGTGCTGGCACTATATTCACGATGGCAGCAGACGAGATACTCATGGGTGAGTTATCGGCATTAGGTCCCATTGATGCACAAATAATAAGTAATGGTAAACGGTTTTCTGCGGATGCTTTTTTGGAGGGGTTAACAAAAATAAAAACAGATGCCGAAAATAAAAAAAGACTTGATATTGCATACATACCAATACTACAGAATATATCTCCCGGCGAAATTCAACACTGTGAAAATGCACAATCGTTTTCCCGCACTCTTGTAACAAATTGGTTAAAGGAGTACAAGTTTAAGTATTGGGCAATTCATTCATCGACAGGCAATCCTGTTACAGATGATGATAAAAGGCAGCGAGCTGAAGAAATAGCAACTATACTTTGTAATCACAGTAGTTGGTTAACCCATGGGCGATCAATTGGAATTCGTGAATTAGAAGATATTCGACTTCAAATAACTGATTACTCTAATTCGCCAGAGCTGAACGATGCAATTTCTCGCTATTATACACTCTTAAGAATGAGCTTTGAAACTAACCTTTACAAGGTTTACGAAACGCCGTCGACTCAAATATATCGAATGTTAAACTCAGGGAATCAACAATCACCATCAAATAAGCTAAATATACCGAACCCTGCAATTGTGGACTTTGAGTGTGGCAAATGTCATAACAAACAAAAAATTCAAATCAATTTCAATCAGAAGTTTCCTTTGTTACCTGGTGTAACAATGTTCCCACAAAACAACATTCTCAAATGTGAAGCGTGTGGTTCTGATAGTAATCTTCTAAGTCTGCGTCAGCAACTTGAAGCGCAGACAAAGAAAAGAATTATTTAGTATAGGAGTACAATAATATGCATTCAGAATTCGATAACCTTTTGAAACAATTGACGCAAATACAGACAGAAATGTCTGATGAATTCAACGATTCGCTTGAGTTGGTAAACGCAACATTATCAGATAACAGCATTCAAGAACTGGTAACTATTTTATCTGAACAAGAGGAACAATATTCAACATATACATTCACATAAAGACATCGCTCTAATATGAGTATTTACAGGCAAACCAATTTACATACAGAATAACATTCTGGTCTAGTTAATGCGTTATTAGTGAATAGAAGTTAGTGTGATGTGACTTCTCGCTTTCCCAGCCATGTCCCATAATCCTGTTGCTTTTGTGCCGGCTGTTCAATAATTAAAAGACTAGCTCTATGCAGATCTAGTCGCTCAGTTTTCAAATCGCTTGGTTGGAACCAAGGAAATTACAGAATTCCCTTGAGCAATCAATAGCGGTGGAACAAGAGATACTATGAATGTGCGCATGATCTACATGCGTCGTGACGATGTACTGGTATTTGTCTTTCGTAAACCTGCTAGCCAGTTCCCTGCCTATTTCCAGCGCGTTTTCCGCTGATACCTCACCTGGTTTAAATGACTGCCTGATCTGATACAGCACAATATCACTTTTCTTCTCGTCACAATGTCCGGAAACTGTTTCATACTGTCTTTTACACAGAAGCATTTCGGCAGCTGCTGTTTTTGGATCACAACCAAATGATGAAACCAGATTTCCCTGATTCGTCTTGTCTGGGTTTATGGCATAGCGAATACGCGTATGAACCGTCTGCTCAATCGTCTGTCCCTTGATCACGTGCATAGGTATGATTCTGGTTGTTGCCAAAGGAAACCTCCCAAAGAAACAGCGGCTTTCGCCGCTGCAGTTGTTTATGGTTTTCTGTTGATTAAATCTCTTTCAGCATGTCCTTGAATAAACCAAGCATCTCGATCAAAAATGTGATAATCAGGGGTAATCCAAACGGACTGATCAAAAGCGAAATGCCCAGGATACGCAAACCGTTTGTCTTATCCTGGAGCAGAAGCATAACAGCCAGACCCAGGATCAGAAGAAGAAAAGCCAGTAGACTCAGCGCCATGTTCGACAGCTGGTTAATCAAGCGAAAAACCGCGACAACAAGCGACAGAACAGTCGTTACTGGGAATAGTAGTATTCTGATTATTGACCTCATGACGACCAGCCTCCTCGCTTTCGATAACTTCTACTTTCACTGTAAGTGGTTTTTCATTATCTGTCCATGTTGTCAGCAGAAAGTCTACCGGATAGAAGCCAGGCGGGTCAGGATCTGACCCGCCTTTTCCCAGAGCTGCTCGAAACGGTTCTGAATATCCTCGATATCAGTCTGATAAATCCGCCCAGTCTGATGCGCCCGTCTGGTATACTGGTTCAGGTTGTTGCTGCTCCTGCGCAGCAGTGTGATCATTTCGTTAACATCAGACAGGTCCAGGCGGATGACATACCCGTCAATGGCCATCTTACGCAGGTAAGCGCCCATATTCCTGGTGCCATACTGCGCCATTTTTAATTTGATTTGCTCATATTCCTGCTCGCTAACCATGAAATAAATCGGGATCTTCCGCCTGCGTTTAGCCACCGGATCTCAACTCCTTCCTGATAAAATGCTATCTCTCTGGCCTGTCAATCTTTTTCATCTCCAGCGACTTTTCAGACCGGTCTGCATGATCCGATTCTCTTAGCTGCATCTTTAATGACACTCGGCTTTCCTGCTTTCTTTGGCGTTTAGTTGCGTACTGAGACATTGCCGGTTTATCCTGGGCTTTCTGTACCTGATCAAGAAATCCCGGCAGTTCCTTGAATCCATAGTCATCCACAAAATAGGCCTTAGCCTGTCCCTGGTGCTTCAGGACGATCACATCACTGACAGACAGGCTGTAGCCAGTAAAATCTGTCGGTCGATCCAGGTTGAATTTTTCGTAGATTGTGTTCAGATTGTCTGTCGCCTGTTCGGCAGGACTGATTACCCCTTGATAAACATCCGCGTAATTTTCGCCCCTGACTGCCTGGCCCATATGTTCCAGTTTCTTCATTGATGCAAAACGATGATACTTCAGTTCCGGTTCAGCCTTCAGCTGATAAATCTGAAATGTGCCGTCCGGAATACTGGGATCGGCAAGGTTAATTTTATTCTGGCTATCTGCATAAAGACTGCCAGGTCCCTCTGCCATGACATGGGCATGTTCTTTTTCCAGGGCTTCCAGATGTCCGTTCACATCGTCTATAAGCTCAGCTGATGTGCTGTTAATTCTTTCCAGCGAAGCTTTTAGTTCCGGCAGTTCCTTGTTTTCACTCCAGGCCGCGATATAGCCAAAACTATTCTCGCCTGTTTCAATGTCAAAATGTGAGCAGACAGCATAAGAGACACTTTCTGCCTCTACTTCCTTTGTCCTGCG
>LSQX01351741.1_pt1 | contig 21440 bp, 15 predicted proteins | sample 654561 | NCBI WGS metagenome assembly LSQX01 (sample SAMN04489861, study PRJNA283612) | anaerobic digester metagenome | isolation source: 4 biogas reactors fed with cattle manure at either 37C or 55C with and... | place: Denmark: Kongens Lyngby | collected 2014 | reverse complement strand
GGGCTGTATAGTCTTGAGGAGGCCCATGGTCTGTTGCTCCAGTCCTCAAAGAGGTAAAACCACCAACTGGAGAGCCGGATGCGGGAAATCCGCCAGTCCGGTTCAGAGGGAGGGGCGACGCAAATCAATGCGTCGTTCCTACCCCTATAGAACATGCTGAAAATACTGGATTCCGTGTCGTGCTTCGCTTGCACTGAATTACAAAAAAGTAATTGCGACACAGTCTCCAGCGTGGGACAGGCCAGGCCGGACGATGGGCGATGGGAAGGTACGGGAGAAACCTTTTCAGCAGGTAACAGGTGCCGAAAGGACAGCGGATATGATTATTAAAAGAACGGCCGGCTGTCAGATGCAAAAAGGCAGAGCCGATTGACCCTGCCTTTTTTATCACTGTAATATCGATGTATTTATTTCTAAAGCCTTCTTCCCGCTCCAGCCAGACCTACCAGACCTAAACCAAGAAGCAGCACGGTGAGAGGTTCGGGAACGGCAGAGGCAGCGCCGCCCAGGTTGGTTACATAGGCGTGGACGGTTGTTTTTCCTAACAATCCGATTGCAATATCATTTTCAAAGTCGATCATGACTACATTACCATCGGCCAGCGTGAAGTAATCAGGCAGTGTGCCCGTATCCCAGGAGAGCGTGCCGCCCCGAACGATGCCGCCGATAGTGCCGAAAATTCCTCCGCCGGTCGCCTGGCCGGCGATAGGGGGTTCGATAAATGCGAGTGTCGCCGAGATGCGATAAGTATCATAGATAGTAAGACCGCCGAGGCTCAAAGTGAAGAAGTCAAGAACTTGTGTTTCATTGTCTTGAAGGGTGAAAGGAGAGCTGGAGAGGGCCAGATTTGCCGTCACATTTCCTTCCAGAAGTAGCGAACCGTCAGGATAATTCGTTACGACGACCGACGAACCGCGAAGATTAGGGGTAAAATCAACCGGCGTCGCCCAGCCAAACTGCGTAACAGCGAAAATGACGGCCAGAACCAAAGATAACCTGAGTAGTTTTTTCATTGTTATATACCTCCTTAAGTTTTTCGTAAGTTTTTTGCCTGTCGTATGCAATGTTGTATGCACAATGAATGCCAATATTCTAACTACTTGAATTAACGGTCTGTTTGTGGAGGCATGGGGTTGCGCAGCTTAATTATATGTAAACTATCCCGACAGTTTGGAGCGATAAAGTGCGGCCTGTTTACCGGCAGAGCTGTAAATAGAGGTATTTACCAATGAATCGCGTAATGAAAACAATGTAAGACATTCCGACACAAAAGATCAGGGCGTCGCCGCTTTTTTGCCGAAGAGGAGGGCCTCGCTCATTGCTTTTTCATTTCCCATGATCTCACCCTTGTCGTTGGCGGAGGCCATGACACAGCCCAGCCACTGCATTTTGGTCATCTCCGTGGTCGTTTTAAAGCTGTGCACGATCGGATCGGCCGCATGCACGTCGGGATCGCCGCATACGGTGATCAGGCCTATGCGCTTGCCCCGCATTTTCGGATAATAAATTTTGTGCCACTTCCATTCCGCGTCAAAAAAAACGCACCAGCGGTCCAGATAGGCCTTCATCTGCGCGGTCATGGTCCAGAAGTAAACAGGTGTGCTGTGGATAACCGCGTATGCTTCGAGAATCTTTTTCTGGATGTCGGCCATGTCGTCTTTGACGGCGCACACGCCGGCCCGGTTGCATTTTTTACAGTCTTTACAGCCGGCGATAATTTTGCGATCCAGAATGACTTTTTCGATTTGCGCGCCGGCTTCTTTGGCGCCGTTCAAAGCCTGATTTAAAAGAATGTCGCTGTTTCCGCCGATGCGCGCGCTGCCCATGATACCCAGTACTTTCATGTTGCCCTCTTTTCAGGTTGTTTGTCGTATCATTATCATGGAAAGACTATCTTTTGTAGCGGGTAATGCAAGCGCGTGCCAATGGTGTCGTCAGTTTGAAAGTATCGGCAAAACATGGTTTTCAGATCAAATACGGAAAAGATGAAGCATGAACAAATTAAATGTGTTATAGTTGTTTGCATCAACGGGTAAAAGAGGTGGAGATTATGAAACTGTTTAAAACAATGCTGGCAGTGATTGTCATCGTGTGTTTTGCGTCATCATTTTCTTTTGCCGATGACCTGACAAAAGACGGTCCCTGCAGGGCGGATATTCAAAAATTCTGTAAAAGCGTGCGCCCCGGCAAAGGAAAGCTGCTGCGCTGTATGCGCCAATACAGCCGTCACCTGTCCGAGGCCTGCACAGATCATATCGGTGTGGTGAAGGAAAAGACCGGGCTGTTTAAAAAAGCCTGTAAAAAAGATATCGGGCGCTTCTGCGCAGATGTGGAAAAAACGCCTGGCGCAATTTTCCGATGTCTGGAGGAAAACCATGCCTCACTGTCCGCAGTATGCGCCAACCAGGTGAAATAATCCACCTGCGGCCCGCCCCGCGTGGTGCCCCGGTCTGCCGGTATGCATCAGAGTTGACGTTAAAAAGAAGGTGCCGCGCCAATGGCCAGACCCTACCATATATTCACATATAAAAAAGCTGCACTTGGCGCTGGCGGCCGTCCCTGTACCATCATCGCCCATCGCGGCGCGTCGGCCTGTTATCCCGAAAACACGCTCGCTTCTTTTAAAGGAGCGATAATCCAGGATGCTGATATGGCGGAGATGGATGTTCAGCTTACAGCCGACGGTGAGGTTGTTGTTTTTCATGATGCAAAAATATCACGCTGCACAAACGGGCGAGGGCGTCTCAAAACCCATACGCTGGCACAGCTCAAACAGCTCGACGCGGGCGGCTGGTTTCATGAAAGGTTCAGTGGAGAAAAAATCCCCACGCTGGCCGAGGTTTTGAGAATGTGCCGCGGGCGGATAGCCGTCAATATTGAAATCAAGGCAGATGCGGTAACCGACGCCGTACGGGGCGGGATCGAGGAAAAATGCCTGAAGATGGTTGAACTGTACGGCATGTGTGGGCATGCGGTTTTTTCCAGCTTCGATCCGCGCGCCGTTTTACACATCAGACAAATCAATCCGCGCGCACCGGTCGCCGTATTGTTCGATAAAAAAAATGACGACGGACGTCCGCCCTCGGAAATCGTCGCCGCGCTCGGAGCCGACTCGTTCAACTGTTCGCGGCTCGAGCTGACCGGAAAGAGACTTGCAGACCTCAAAGAGCACAACATTCCTGTAAATGTCTATTCGGTCAATGACGAAGAAAACATGAAAAAGCTCATCGCGCGCGGGGTGGACGGTATCTTTACAGACCGTCCGGATGTGTTAAGGCGCGTGCTGGAGGATTTCTGATGGAGAAAACACCGCGCCGGCTGCCGGCGCCGGACATTTCCAATACCATGGTGCGCAGCATCATGATCGCGCTGGAGGTCATTTTCAAGGCCTCGGGCACGGATGTGCGCGTGCACGGCGCGCAAAACGTTCCCGATCAGCCGGTGCTGTATGTCGTTAACCACTTCACGCGCATGGAAACCATCATCATGCCGTATGTCATTAAAAAACATCTGGGCAAGTTTCCCCTTTCCCTGGCGGATGCCGCCTTTTTTACCGGCCGGCTCGGGCAGATCATGAATCGTGTCGGAGGTATCTCCACGGCCGACCCGAACCGGGATACGATATTGATCAGGGCGCTGCTTACCGGCAGTCATCCGGTGATCATTTTTCCCGAAGGGAGGATGATCAAGGACAAAAAAATTGTCGAGCGGGGGAAATATCTGATCAACACGGCCACCGGGCGGCGTCCGCCGCATACAGGCGCGGGACGCATCGCGCTGCGTTGCGAGTTTATCCGCGAGGAATTGAGGATTTTAAGCGAGCGGGGCGATGAAGAAGCCATCGCCAGCATTGCTCGCCATTTTCATTTCGATCCGGCCGACGCAGCATCTGTCGCGGGAAAAGAAACTCTCATTGTGCCGGTGAATATAACGTATTTTCCGGTGCGCGCCAGAGACAATGCGATAAGCAGACTCGTCAACCGTTTTGTCGATGACGTCACCGCGCGTATGGAAGAGGAGGCGCAGGTTGAAGGCTCGATGGTCATGGACGGCGTGGATATTGACATCAATCTGGGCCGGCCGATTGAAGTTAAAAAATATCTGGACGCGGGCTTTGGCATCCGCAGGATGCTGACGGATTCGGGCCTGTATCTGAATCCGGGCGATCTCAAGCATGCGGCCCCCTTTAAAAAAATATACGTAAAGATGATGTATGAATACATGCACGCCATTTACTCCATGACAACAGTCAACCACGATCACCTCGCGTCATACATCATCACGAAATACAGGAAATCAAGCTTTGCCGAAAGCGACCTGAAAAACAGGATCTATCTGGCGATTTTGGAGCTCATGAAATCCGGTATCGCAAATTACCATCAGACACTGGGGCATAACCAGATTCACCTGCTTTGCGACGATGTGCATGAAAAGTATGAAAGCTTCATGCGCGATGCACTCGCCGACAAACTGCTTTCACGGCACGACGGCCTCATTACAAAAAACCGGCAGCGCTTCAGCAAAAAAATCCGTTTTCATACAATTCGTAAAGACAATATTATGGAGGTGCTGAAAAATGAAATAGAACCACTCGGGGAGCTGACCAAAAGGCTTGACCGCCTCATGCTGCTGCCCGCCGGTTTTATCAGGCGCAAAATCAGAAAACATTTTCTGGAGATCGACCGGCGCGCCTTCGAAACAGACTATGAGCGCTATTATATCCATGAGGAGAGCAAGCCCGCCTCAATAGGCGCCCCGTTTCTGTGGCGTTCCATCAGAAGCTCGCGGGGCGTTATTTTAGTGCATGGCTACATGGCGGCCCCGGAGGAAATCCGGCCGCTCGCCCGGTTTCTGAAGCACAAAGGCTACAGTGTTTACGGTGCCAGGCTGCGCGGCCACGGCACGTCGCCGGAAGATCTGGCCGCGCAAAGCTGGCCCGCGTGGTACGAATCCGTAAATCGCGCGTATATCATTATGAAAAACACAGCGAAATCCTTCGCGATCATAGGGTTTTCCACCGGAGCGGGCCTCGCACTTCTACAGGCGGCCAACAAGCCGGGACGTTTTGCCGGTATCGTTTCCATCAACGGCCCGGCGCGTCTGCAAAACACCTCCGCGCGCTACACCCCGTTTGTTGTCGGCTGGAACAGGCTCATGTCCGCTTTGCGTATCAGACGCGCCAGACTGGAGTACGTGGAAAACCGGCCGGAAAATCCGCACATCAATTACACGCGCAATCCCGTAAGCGGTGTGTACGAGCTCGACCGCCTCATGAAATACGTCAAAGGCAGGCTTGCCGGGATCAACGACCCGGTCCTGGTGATTCAGGGCTCCGACGATCCGGTGGTGAATCCGATAAGCGGCGCGGAACTATTTTCCCTTCTGGGCTCCGCCGACAAGCAGCTCGTTCAGGTTGCCGCCGGCCACCACGGCATTTTACGTGGAGATGTATCTGAAGATGTAAATGAAAAAGTGCTGGCGTTTTTAAAGAGTGTTTTCTACTGATGGGGAAGAAGCAAGTAGCTCGTAGCTCATGGTCTAATGTGAAAAACATCCACCCCCGGCCCGCTAAAGCGGGCCACCCCCGCCGGCGTGGGACAATATCGTCATGCCGGTGAAAACCGGCATCCAGAATATGATGAGCAAATAGCTCATAGCTCATAGTTGATGGTGGATGGTTAATAGTTTATAGCTCATAACTCATGGCTTATAGCTCATAGTGGATAATTGATGCCCGATCATAACGAACTTAAAGAAAAAATGCTTTCCGCGCCGCGTGGGCCGGGCGTTTATTTGATGCTCGACCTGCACGGGAAGGTCATCTACGTCGGCAAGGCCAACGATCTGAAAAACAGAATTTCTCAGTATTTTACCGGCAAGGACGCGCGGCCGATGGCTCCGTTTTTGATGGCTCGTGTAAGCCAAATCGAATTCATCACCACCGCGACGCAAAAAGAAGCACTGATTCTGGAAAACAATCTGATTAAAAAACACCGCCCACGCTACAATGTCATCCTGCGCGACGATAAAACATATTATCACCTGTCGCTCGACCCGGCGGAAAAATTTCCGCGCCTGCAGTTGGTTCGCAAAAGAGGCAGGCGCGAAGCTCTTTATTTCGGTCCGTATCCATCGGGGCTGGCGGCCCGTGAAACACTTCGTTTTGTCCAGAAGGTATTTCCTTTGCGTACCTGCCGCGACCGTGATTTCCACCTCAAAACCAGGCCCTGCCTGGAATATCAGATCGGCAGATGCCTGGCCCCCTGTCAGGGCCTGATTGACGAGGACGCCTACCGCAAGCTTGCCGAAAACGCTGTTTCGTTTCTTATGGGGCGCCGCCGCGAACTTGTCTCGGATTTGAAAAGGCAGATGCATCAGGCATCCGACGATCTGCACTTTGAAGAGGCGGCGCGTCTGCGCGACCGTATTGCCGCGCTCGAGCACGCTTTGGAAAAGCAGCATGTGGATGGAGGCGACGACTCCGACCAGGACGTGCTGGGAGTTTATCAGGAGGCGGATACCTGGCAATTGTGCGTGCTGTTTGTTCGTGCGGGCAAGCTCCTGGGAAGCAGGTCTTTTGCGCCGGTGAGAACGAAAGCGGACGCGGGCGAAGTCGTCTCTTCCGCCCTCAGGCAATATGAGGACGCCTCCGGCATACCGGACGAAATCATTTTGCCTGTTTTCCCTTCCGATGAGGAGATTACCGCCGAGTGGCTGGCGGATAAAAAAGGGAAGAAGGTTTCCCTCACCGTTCCCGTGCGCGGCTCGAAAAAGGCACTGCTGGAGATGGCCTGCGCCAACGCGCGCGAGCTTTATGCCGCCTTTGCCGGAAAGGAAGAGCAAAGGACCGCAACCCTGGAGACGCTCAGGCGAAAACTGGGTCTTTCCCGGTTGCCGCAGCGTATGGAGTGCTATGACATCTCCAATATAAGCGGCAAAAGTCCTGTAGGGTCGATGGTGGTTTTCACACACGGCGAGCCCGACAAGCCTGCTTACAGGAAGTTTCGCATCAGGGCGCCGGAAAGGCCGGATGATTATGGCATGATGCGCGAGCTGCTGTCGCGGCGCTTCAAAGGCCGGGAGCCTCTACCGGATCTGATGGTCGTGGACGGAGGCAAGGGGCAGTTGAATGTTGCCGTTTCGGTTTTGAATGAACTGGGCATCAAAGCGGATGTAATAAGCCTCGCCGAAGAGGAAAGTCCGTTTATGGCCGCCAGGCAAAAAATTAAGGGAAAGACGCTCAAGACGGAAGACCGCGTGTATCTGCCGCGGCGCAAAGACGCGGTTTATCTTTCCTCGTCGCCTGCGGCGCTGGCCCTGCTGCAGCGCCTGCGCGACGAGGCGCACCGCTTTGCTGTCACCTACCACCGCAGGCTCCGGACGAAAAAAGAACTCAGTTCCGTGCTGGAGGGCATCGCCGATATCGGCCCGGCGCGCCGCAGGCTGCTTCTGAAGCATTTCGGTTCGGTCGCGCGGGTGAAAAAAGCAACCGTGGAGGACCTGCAAAAAGTGCCGGGGATCGGCCAGGCTCTGGCGGCAAGGATCTTTCAGGAGCTCTCCCGGCGGTAAACAGACTTTTTCTTTTCCGCCCCTTTGTACCTTTGCTGCGACAAAATCCCTCAATCCGTCCCGGCCTGATTTGCCTCTCGCTGCATTTCGGATATTTTTTTGTTGAACTCCTCGAGGGCCTCCTCGGGGCTGCGATGGTACGACCCGGCTTCCGCGGCTGCTTTTTCTCTGATTTCGGCAAAGCCCTTTTGTATTGCCTCTTCGCGCCTTATGACGTGGGCCTGTTCACCGAACATGGCGTTTTGCAGGTCATGAAGCATTAAGTTTTCAGTCGCCGGAGCAAGGTTGGAATATATTATTTCCTGTCTGCGTGCGTGATAGTCTTCTTTCACTGCCGCTTCACGCGCCTGAGTGTCTCTTGCTTCGTCCATGCGGTGAAGTTCTTCGGGCGTGAAGGTTTGACGGCGGATTTCGTCGAGTATCGCTTCTGTTTCCGCCGTGGTGAGCGCGTCTGCCAGATCCTTGCTGTAGAGGCTGAGTTTTTCCTGGTAGCGTGCATAAGAGGTGAGGTTTTCGTCATAAGGCATGGTTTGGCTTCCCCACATTGCTTCGTTGAGGGCGCGCATCCGACGCTCTTTTTCATAACCGAACATGCCCTGGTCGTCCAGAATCATCCGGCGTCGAATAGTGTATTCGTCCGCCTTTTCGCTGGCGCCAAAAATAACATCCGCGTTTTCCACTCCGAAGAAAGAACGCCTGAACTCACGGATACGCGCAAGATTATCCAGCGCCTCCGCCGTGGAACCGGTGATATACCAGTGTTTCATATTTTCCTGCATCTGGAGTTGATAATCGAGATACGTTTTGTACATCTCCAGCATCTGGCGAGCCTGGAAGGGAGGTAAAACAGAAGAAAGATACGGATCGGCCCTGCCAAGGCACTCTTCGATATCGGCCGCGTCCTCAAACATCTTGTCAAGAAAACGGAAAAAGTGCAGCGTGTCGGCATTGACGACGGACACGGCAAATGCTTTACCCGGCTCACCGTTTTTGAAATCAGGTGCCGGTGCGAAAAATTTTCCCATCTCTTCGGCTGAAACATTTTTCCAAGTGCCGGAAGGCTCGCTCGAGCCGCTGCCGGCGTGATAGAATTTGCCCGTGTCCCGGTCGCCGGGCGCGCTTTTGAAGGCATAGTATAAAACAAGGACGGTAATCGCCGCCAGGACAAAGACGGCCGCCGTGATTATTGTGCTTTTGCGCATATCAATTACTCCCCTGATTCCCGTCTCCGGTTTGGGGAAGGCCGGAGGTTTTATTCTTTTTTCAGGCCGTGCTCAATGGACTCGGCGCGCCGGAAGGCATCTGCCTGGTCGCCGAAATGCTCATCCTGCAGAGCATGGATCTTCTGTGCGCGGACTTCCGGTGGCAGATCCGGCGCGCTTTTTATTTTCTTTTCCGCCTGTCGGTACAGTCGGAGTGTTTCACGCTCTCTCGCGATCAGGGAGTCCGTCTCGTTCAGTTTCTCGATCTGCTCTTTTGTGAAAAATTCCCGGCGAATTTCCTTGATTTTGAGTGCGCGTTCTTTTTCCGCCAGCATGCTCAGGTCTTTCGAGTAAAGCTGCATCTTGAGCTGATAGAGGTTGTAGGCATTGTCATCTTCTCCCAAAGCGATATCCTGTCCTTCCCACATATCACTTTTGAGGCTGGCCAGACGTTTTTCTTTTTCTGCGCCGAAAAGCGACTCATCGGTGATAATCATTTCGCGCCTTAAAATATATTCCATTTCCTTGACCTCTGCGCCGAAGAGGGCATCTGCGGTTTGCGCGCCCATGCTCTCGCGGCGGAAAGATTGTACATCGTAGAGCAGCTTCAGCATATCCTCAAACCCGGTGATTTTCGGATCGAAGTGGCGATCATGGAACAATCTGATCTGGCAGGAGAAATATTTTTTATAAGCTTCAGACAAAACGCGAGCGTCGGTTTCGTTAAAATTCTCGTTAAAATAGCGCCCGGCATATTCGTAATGAGCGGACAAGCCACCGGATGAAGGTGAATATAGCTCGTCCAGCCGGTGAAAAAGTTCCAGCGCCCGGGCGTTGACCGCGTCTTTGGCCAGGTAGGGATTGTCCCCGTCGGGAATAAGGACTTTTTGCGCGTCAAACGATTTGTCGAAGATATAATTTTCTTGTGTATGATGGCTGCCGGGGTTGCCCGCCGGCGTGTTAAACCGCCAGGCGATAAGCGCAACAAGAGCAATCAATACGAGCGCTATAATTATTATTCTTTTCATCTTCTGATGCCGGATTTTATCTTAAAAGGGATATTTCACAGTAAGTCCGCAGGCAGCAGCCTGCCAAATATTTTTTTCAAGACGGCCTGCATATGTCCATAAAATAGGAAAAGGGGATAGGCTTCTATCCCCTTTATCCCCCCTTTTCCTGCCTTATTTTCCCGTGAGGAAAATATTCGCTGAAATCAATATCCTTTTTTCTTCAGACTTTTGGCTAGATTGACCCAGTATGCCTTGGCGTCCCATACCTGGCCGCGAAGCTGCATATTGACTGCGTCAAGATGGTTGATGCCTCTGGAAAAAATGGATCCCTTTTCGCAGCCCAGATAAGTTCCCCAGCGGGCGGATGATTCCTGCACCAGACCGTCGCCGATGCCGCCGCCCATGTAAAAGGACATAGCGGCCGTGCTTTCCATCATATCATAAAGTGCCAGCGCCGCCTCTTCCACGGTAGGTTCAGTCTGATTGCCGGCAATCATTTTCACAAACATAGCCAGCTGATCGGCAACTGTGCGGATGATACTGTACTGACGGAAGGCGACTGCGAAGCTCTGGTAATAAACGCCTTTCATGTCCGGAGTATTGGGGTTGAAAACTTTGGTCATGTAATTGATGGTCAGTTCCCTTTCATTTTGTTCCGCATAAGTCTGATCGCCGGGGAACATGGCGAAGCCTTCCATCAGAGGCTTCAAAACAGGGAAAACGTCCGTTATCGTCAAAAGCACCGTGCCGATAAATGATCCACGGTGAGGGGAGGCGGCGGTGGTCAGGCTCGCCACGTAGGGAGCGATCCCCAGGTTGGATATTGCGTAGCGGGTATAAAGGCCGCCTTGTGAATGCCCCATGATATTGAATTTAGCCGAGCCGTCAACCGCCTTGATCGCCATGAACTGCTGTTTGAAGGTGGCTGACTTGACCGCGTTGGTATGCAGCGCAGGTACGGTCGTGTAGTAAACCGTTGCTCCGCAGGCCTTCAGCGCCTCGACAATGCCGGGAAAGCTGTGCGGCGACGCGGGTGTGGGCGTAAAGCCCATGCCGTGGGCTAAAATAATGGGGTATTTTGTCTTGCAGGACGTGTCGGCACTAAAAGCCAGTGACGCTCCAAGGACGGAAACAGTGAGAGCAATCGCGAAAATACAGAATTTTAAAGCAGTTTTTTTCATAAATCCCCCTGTATGAAATTAGTTGCTGCTGCACTGGGCAACAGCGCTGTCCGGTTATACTGATAGAGGCTTTTGATCGGCCTGCGGCTCAATTGCTGAGGCGCATCAAATCAGTGCCATCTTTTGCATAACGTGTGCCAGCTCACAGCTTTTGTATAGTGGTCTCCAGTATGCTGTTTTAAAAGGCGGTTGAGCCCTGCTCCATACTTTTCCCCCGGACAGCAGTCTCAAATATGTTTCAATGAACGAGCCTCGATGATACCGTTATGATACTAAAGTGATACTATGGAGATGGGTTGCCGGTGGTATTTCATGCTTTTTTTATGGATTTTTAGCGAGTCCACACAAAGTACGGAAGTATTTTTTTGAGCGCTTTCGCCCGGTGTTGAAGACAGAGGTGTGACGATGCTTGTACAAATTTTTCAAAAGCTCACCTGTCTTCATCCTGATCTTCCCGTCGCAATGAAACCCCACTTATCACTTGTTATTCATTATTTGCCGCTTCTTTTCCATCTGAAAGCTGCGAGCCGCTAGCCATTAGATTAATCCTATTGCCTGTTGCCTATGGCCCATCACCCGGGGTGCAGGCCCTTTACCCGCCATCGGCCGGCCGGCCGTCTTCAGCCCGCACATTTTATCATTGCCGATTTCTTTTCCCTTTGTTGCTATCGCGCAGATTATTTCAGTGGCATACATCTTGTAGTACAAAACCTTTTGGTTTGTGTCTGTTCCGGCCGTCCGGTCCGGACGGGAATGTTTATTTGCTTTTAAAGACAATTTTAAAGGAGGGAAAAATGGGTCAAGAAAAGTTGAGGCAGTGGAAAAAGTTTTCAGCAGCATTATGGTGTCTTTTTTTATCGTTGAGCCTTGCCCTGGTGCTGGGCTGCAGCAGCAGTGATGATGATGTGTTTTTGGAGCGGACCGTAGAGGTAGAGGCGGGGGACGCGACGCTGACCTGTGCCGATAAGGGCGATATAGTGGCCTGCCGCGGCATTCCGTATGCCGAACCGCCCGTGGGGGATTTGCGTTTTGCCCCGCCAGCGCCGCGTCTTCTGGAAGGCAACATCAGAGCAACCAGCTTCGGCAGCGCCTGTGTGCAGGATGACGGCTCCGGCAGCGAGGATTGTCTGTTTTTGAATGTCTTCTTTCCTAAAGACACTGAACTAGGGGATAACCTTCCCGTCATGGTCTGGATTCACGGCGGCGCTTTGATTCAGGGGGCATCGTCCGTGCCCGGCTATGACCTGCCCGCGCTGGTCAAAGAAGGTGTCATTGTTGTCACCATCAATTATCGTCTTAACGCTTTCGGCTTTTTGCCTCACCCGGCGCTGGAAGACCCGACCGGCAACTTCGGCCTGAAAGATCAGGTGGCGGCCCTTGAGTGGGTAAAAGATTATATTGAAGATTTTGGCGGTAATCCGGACAACGTAACGATCTTCGGCGAGTCCGCCGGTGGTCACAGTGTTTTGTCTCTGATGGTTTCTTCACGAAAAGATTCGGGTCTGTTCCACAAGGCCATTGTCCAAAGCGGCTCCTACAGCCCCGAGCAGACGGCTTTGGGCGCGGGATATTATATTTTAGGCTCATTCTTTGGCGATCTCAACGGTTACCCTGACGTTGTTCCTGGTTTTCCCCCGACAGGTGCTGGTCCATGCAGTGGTACGAATGAAGAGATTCGTGCATGCCTGCGTAACTTAACTACTGATGAAGTCATGGATATTCAGCTTGCCGCTCCTACTTGGGTCTGGATTTCGCCGGTTTACGCAGCAGGGACTTTCCTGCCGAAAAACATCCAGACGGCATTAACCGATGGTGATGTAGCTAATGTGCCGGTAATGATCGGCAGCAATCGGCATGAGGGTACGCTCTTTACGGCTCTGTTTATGGCGGATTATAACAGTTTTGCATCACTCGAAGATTTAGAGAATGGCGTAGTAACTTTACTGGTGGCCGATCCGCGCCCCTATAGCAGGTATGTGGTAGCCGAAAAATATACCGATGAGGCAGCGGCGATATATGGAGACAATGTGAACAAATATCGCAATGCCCACAGTATGATCTTCACAGACGCTACTTTCAGTTGCAATGCTCTGGCGCATGCGGGTGCACTTGCCGCAGCCGGTCGGCCCACTTACTCTTACTGGTTCACCGACGCGGATGCGCCGATAAATCCAACTTACTCCATGCTCGGATTTTTATCCGGCATGTTTGACTTTGGCGAATGGGGCGTCGGAGCGGTTCATTCTTTTGAGATTCAGTATATTTTCGGCACTGTGCAGACTCACCCAGATGTGACGCCCGCACAGAGAAACTTGTCTGACCGGATGATCGCCTACTGGACAAATTTTGCCAAAGAAGGCGAGCCGGGCGATGAATGGACGGCATACGATGGAACGAACATCAGAGATTTAAATCCGGCTGGTGACAGTGATGCCACCGCTGTTGATTTTGCGACAGCGCACTACTGTGCGTGCTGGGCAGATCCGGAAGCATGTACTTGGGTAGATTGATTTCGGATAGTGAATAGGGGATCAAATCTTTATTACTGACATTTAACTTAACCAAAGCCCGCGCCCTTCGGCGCGGGCTTTTCATTTAGCCTTCCGGTCATCAGCCATTGACAGCAGGATTTTCTTATATTATCTACACATCATTATTATTCAGGCCGGAAGAAGAAAAAGCCTGCGCCGAAAAACGTGCTGTTTGAGGTGCGGGAGGGACAAAATAACTGTACCTTTTTCTTTTTCCGGTGCGAGATACTCACCGGCAGGTAAAAGATCATGAAAGACACAAATAGGCGGCTTGAAGAGGAGATCACCGTACTGCGACGGGAAAACGAGAGACTGCAGGCCGAAAAATCCCGCCTGCGTGAGAGTTCGGAAAGGTACCGCGGTTTTGTAGAGGATGCGGCCGAAGGCTTTGCCGAGTACGATATTCAGGGACGCTGCGTTTTTTGTAACGAGTCCATCGCGGCGCAGGTAGGCTGCACGCGCGAGGAATACATGCAAAGAAGGCATCGCGACCGCCTGCCGTCGCACGAGGAGGCAGACCGGGCACTGGCGGTTTTCCGCGAGATTTATGAAAAAGGTGAGTCGGGACGCGAGCTTTACGCAAATATAGTCTGTAGGGACGGCTCGACGCGGGCGCTGGAATACAACGTGACTCTGGTGCGTGACGAAAAGAGAAACCCTTCGGGCTTCAGATGCATCTCACGCGATGCCACGCTGCGCAAACAGATAGAGGCGGAAAGCGAACGCTATCGTGCGTTTGTCGATGACATCAATGACGCCTGCTACGAATTTGACCTCAATGGCAATGTTATTTTCTGCAACGACAGTCTGCCGCGGATCTTCGGCTATTCCCGCGAGGATTTCATGGCGCTCGACCGCTGGAAACGTCACGAAAACAGCGAAGCGGCCCGGCAGGTCTTCCGTATGTATGTTGATATATATCGAAAAGACATCCCCTTCAAAATACTGGAGTTCAGGATTGTCCGCGCCGATGGGCAGGTACGCGATCTGGAGACTTCCGTTACGCTTATCCGTGATGCCGCCGGCAAGCCGTCAGGTTTTCGCGGTATTGCCCGTGATATAACACGGCGTAAGGCATTCGAACGTGAACGTGAAAGGTATCGTGAGTTTTTTGAAAATGTGGAGGATGTCTGCGCCGAATACGATCTGCAGGGCGGATGCACCTTCTGTAATGAGGCGGCGGTGCGCCTGTTCGGCTATCCCATGGAAACGCTCCTGAATTTTCGCCATCACGAACGCTACCCCAGCCGCGAGGAGGCGGACCTGGTTTTTAATGCGGTGCACGAGGTCTATGTCCGCAATTTGCCCATGAAGGTTGTGGTGGCCAATGTGCTTTGCAAAAACGGACAGGTGAAATCGGTCGAGACTTCACTATCCTTGATCCGTGACGAGAAGGGCTCGGTCGTCGGTTTCCGTAGCATCGGGCGTGATGTGACCGAGCGCAGGCAGATGGAGCGCGAGCTGGAGCGTTACCGCGACTTCATGGAAAGCATCGGGGATTCCTGCGCCGAGTTCGACCTGCGCGGCCGCTGTATTTTCTGTAACGAAGCGGCGCACCGCACGCTGGGCTATTCCCGCAGGGAATACATGCAGCTTCGCCATCATCAGCGCTACGCCTCGGCACAGGATACAAAGCAGGTTTACCGGATATTTCACGATCTGTATTTGAGCGGTGAAGAGGCGCGTATTTATAAGGCGACGCTGCGCTGCAGGGATGGAACCGTTAAAAACCTGGAGTCTATTGTCACGCTGATCAAAGACACCCGGGGCGAACCTGCAGGTTTTCGCAATATTGGCCGGGACATCTCGGCCCGCCAGAAAATGGAGCAAGAGCAGGAAAAACTACGCGAAGAACTGGCGCAGGCCCGGAAAATGGAGGCTGTCGGCACGCTGGCCGGAGGCGTGGCGCACGACTTCAATAATCTGCTCATGGGCATTCAGGGCTACACATCCCTGATGCTTCTGAATACTGAACCATTTCATCCTCATTACGCACAGCTCAAGGCTATCGAAGCGCATGTGCGCAGCGGGGCGGACCTCACGCGCCAACTGCTGGGATACGCGCGTGGAGGACGCTATGAAATTAAAATAGTAAACCTAAACGAGATAGCCTCAAGGGCCGCTGAAATGTTCGGGCGGACGAAAAAAGAGATAACCGTTGAACAGGATCTCGCAGATGATTTGTGGAGCGTGTCAGCGGACCGCGGCCAGCTCGAGCAGGTGATCTTGAACCTTTTGGTAAACGCGGGCCAGGCCATGCCCGGCGGGGGTGAGATTTTTATCAAAAGCGCCAATGTCGTGATGGAGCCGTCACATGTTCACAGCCTGGAGATTCCGGCCGGGTCGTATGTTAAACTGTCGGTGAAGGACACGGGCGTGGGCATGGACGAAATCACCCGTGAGCGCCTGTTCGAGCCTTTTTTCACAACCAAGGAAATGGGAACCGTCCGGGGAACAGGCCTCGGTCTGGCCTCCGTCTATGGGATCATCAAAGGGCATAAAGGCGCAATCAACGTGCAAAGTGAGCCGGGTAAAGGGGCGACCTTCAATATTTATCTGCCCGCCACATTCAGGGAAGCCGACCCTGTGGCTGATGAGACAACGGACATGGTGCCGGGCGGGGAAACAATCCTGCTGGTGGACGATGAAGACACTGTCCGTGATGTAGTGGCGCAAATGATCAAGGGCCTGGGTTATCGCCTGCTTACCGCGCAAAGCGGCGAGGAGGCACTCGAAATTTACCGGGACAATTACGGGGCAATCGACCTGATTATCATGGATATGATCATGCCCGGCATGAGCGGAAGTGCGGCCATTGACGCCATCAGGGAAATCAACCCGATGGTCGCGATTATTCTTTCCAGCGGCTACAGCATTGACGGCGAGGCGCAGGAAATCATCAGCAAGGCCGGCCGTATCAGTTTTATACAAAAGCCCTTTATGATGACGGAACTCTCGCAGCATATCCGTAACATCCTCGACGGCAAGCCGCAACCGGCAGACGGACAGGGATATTTTTAGTTTGCAGTTGCGTGTTCAATGTGGCCAGGCACAAGGAACAGAGGCCGGAGGTCTGTGATAAGTGACAAGGAAAAATTGCTCTTTGGTTTGTCGCCCGTCGCCTCTAAACATTGGACATTTTCTCTGGTCCGCCTGGGGGCTGAATAGTTATACGGCCGTTTCCCGTGTTCTTCCCTTGTAGAGGTAGCGCTCAAAAAAACGATTATAGGCGGTCCATTCGGAATCCACGTTTGCGGCGTCGGCGGCGACGAAGCTCTGAAACGCGTTTAGCTTGGCATCGAGGTCGTCCATGAAATGCACGGCCAGGGCCTCCATGGTTTTCGGGCGCTTGGGCGAGCCGTATTCAAATTCGCCGTGGTGGCTCAAGATGATGTGGCGTAGCTCGAGCGCAAGGCGCTCTGGAAAGTTTTCGATGGCGGCTGTTTTTTGATTGAGCATTTCTACGCCGATGACCAGGTGGCCCACCATTCTGCCTTCGTCGCTGTAGGCAATCATGTTGTCGTAGGTCAGTTCATGGATTTTGCCTATATCGTGCAGCATGCCGCCGGCGATCAGAAGGTCTCGGTCGAGCTGCGGATAATGAGCGGCCGTCTTATCGAGCAGCTTCACCACGGAAAGAGTGTGTTCGAGCAGGCCGCCCAGGTAGCCGTGGTGAAAGCCCTTGGCGGCAGGCGCGCGGCGGAATAGTTCGGCTGTTTTTTCATCGTGAAAAAAAGCGCCCAGAAGTTTTCTGGCAGGCTCCGATGAAACGGTGTCGATGAAGGCGGCAAGTTCCTTGAACATGGCATCGGCATCGAGTCCGCTGGCCGGCAGGTAATCCGCCGGGTCAACGCTTTCCGGGGCGCAAGGCGACACGGAAAGGATGGAGACCTGCAGCGCGTTGCGGTAGCTTTGCACCCGCCCTTCTATGAAAATGATGTCGCCTTTTTTAAATGTCCGGTCCAGTTCGACTGCGTTGTCCCATACTTTGGCGTCCATTTCTCCTGTTTTATCCTTGAGACGCACATTGAGATAGGCTGAACCCTTTTGAGAAAAAGCCATGTTTTTTTCCGTGGCTAAAAATGAGGAGGCGATTTTGTCTCCCTGCCTGAGATCCTGTAGATAAATTGTCTTGGTTTTCAAATGAATTGCCTTTCCTGATTATTTTGTGTTTCTGTGTCAGACTTTTTCCCTCAATATCCGACGGTCATCTACGCGCACTGTCAGTTTGCTTGCGTCGAAGTATTCCATCAGGGGAATGATGTATTTGCGTGACAGGCCGGTCAGTTCCTTGAAGGTGGCCGGTGTCGCCTGACCATCTTTGATGAGCTGCGCCTTATAGTCCTCGCGCAACTTTCCCATAACCGGCCGTGCAAAGCACAGGTCCTCGTTGATTTTGATAAGATCACCTTCTTTGATCATCAGCTGGACGATATTGCGCGCCATTGCCGCGTCGCCCTTGAATTTTTCGAACACTTCCCCCAGCGAGGGGGGGGTCAGGCCGGCTTGTGTATAAACAGAGGCGATGGATCGGCGCAGGTCGTCTTGCGCCCCGGCCAGCTGCACGCGGTGTGAGACAAGGCGCACACTGTCTTTGTCACCCGCGACGGCTTCCTTTTTCACCAAAGCGGCGATGATCATATTGAAAAGTCTCGCGCTCACCTTCGGGGGAAGGGCTGATTTGAGTTCTTCTTTGGAGATGCCCTCCTTCAGCGGGTTGTTTTTGTGATATGCGGCCAGGCTCTTCAAAATCATGTCTTCGAGCTGCGCATGCAGGCGGGGGGAAAGAACGGCCGCGTCGTCGCCGGAAAGCAGAATTGCCTGGCGCCCGGAAAGCATCCTGTCGAGTGTCTCCCTGATTTTTTTGGCATGAACGCCCAGGCGGAAGGCCAGATCGCGGAGGCGAATGCCTTCGAAGCCGGCCCGCTCCAGCAGAGTCGATATTTTGTCCGCAAGCGAGCCGCCCTTGAGCGTTTGCAGCTCGATCAGTGTTTTTTCGTTTTTTCTTTTATGCTTGGCGGGCAGGGGATCGAGAATCCATCCGCCGCCTATGGTGGTTACAGGCGAGTAGCTGCGCAAAACAAAATGATCGCCCGCGACCACGATATCCTCCTCGGAAAGAATAAGCTGGGCAAAGCCTTGTCCGCCGGGTTCAAGCTCGTCTGTCTGCAGAAGGATGATGCGCGCCATGATTTCCGTTGTGCCTGTGTGCAGGCGCGCCAGAGACCTGTTTTTGAGTTTTCGCGTGTTGGAGTCCAGATATTCAAAAAACACGTCGAGCCTTTTTGTGGGCCGCACAGTCTGCGGACGGACCACAACGCCGCCGCGCTCCAGGGTTGCCTTTTCAATGCCCTGCAGGTTGATGGCGCTGCGCTGCCCCGAAAAGGCCTGCTCAACGCTCCGGCCGTGCACCTGGATGCCACGGACACGCGTGGAGATACCTGCCGGCAGTATCTGGACATCTTCGCCCGTACTTATCCGGTCGGAAATAAGCGTGCCGGTGACGACTGTGCCGAAGCCTTTCATGGTGAAAATACGGTCGATGGGAAGACGGAAAATGCCGTCACCGGTTTTGTCCTGAAGACGGGCCGCGGCCCCGTCCAGGGCGGACAGAAGCTCCGGGATGCCGGCGCCTGTAGCGGCGGAGACGGCAATGACGGGAGCATCCGCCAGAAATGTTTCCTGCAGGTAATCCGCCACCTCAGAGTTTACCAGTTCCAACCAGTCTTTTTCCACCAGGTCGGTTTTTGTCAGCGCGACCACGCCTGCGGTGATGCCCAAAAGAGAGCATATCTGCAGATGCTCCCTGGTTTGAGGCATCACGCCTTCGTCGGCGGCAATGACCATCAGCACCAGGTCTATGCCCGCCGCGCCGGCGACCATGTGCCGGACAAACTTTTCATGGCCCGGCACGTCAACGATGCCCAACGTGCGGCCGGAAGGGAGGGTAACAGAGGCGAAGCCCAGCTCGATGGTGATGCCCCTTTCTTTCTCCTCTTTGAGGCGGTCTGTCTCGACGCCGGTCAGAGCTTTTATAAGCGATGTTTTTCCGTGATCGACATGACCGGCTGTTCCCAGGACAAAGTGCTGCATTTATCTTAGCTTCCCCGTGAAAGTGATGTTTCGGAATAACAAACTCGGTGTGTTTTCACAACATCATAATTTAACGGCGTACGCAGGCCGGTTGCCGTACGCCTGATTACAGATCGCGGGTGAGGGGATTGTTGCGGCCTGGCAATGTTTTCCCCTCTTGTATTTACCGTGCACCCAAAGACCAGCTCAGCATCGATTTCGAGCTGCGGGCCGTCCGGCCGACAACCGGCTAATCTTTGAGTCCGTCTCTGGACATATTGCGCATGCTCGCGACCGCTTTGTTGTGCTCACTTAATGTTGAGGTGAAAATATGCGTCCCGTCTCCGCGGGCGACAAAGTAAAGATGGTCCACATCCGCCGGTTTGATGACCGCATCGAAAGAGTCAGCGCCGGGATTGCCGATGGGGCCGGGCGGCAGGCCGCGGATGAGGTAAGTATTATAGGGGGATTCCCTTTTGTAATGCCTGCGCAGGACTTTGCCGTCAAATCCTTCCAGGTCATATACCGTTGTGGGGTCGCTCTGAAGAGGCATTTTCTTTTTCAGTCTGTTGTGGAAAACAGCGGCGATGAAGGGCTTTTCCGCGGTGTTGCCCGCCTCTTGCCCCACGATGGAAGCAAAAGTCACGAACTGGTGAGTATTGAACCCTCTTTCCTGCGCCTTTTTGAGCATATCGGGAGGGATTTTTTTCCGGAAACGGTCGATCATGGTTTTCATTATTTTTCTGGAGGTCATCGAGCGCTCAAAAAAATATGTATCCGGGAAAAGGTAGCCTTCCGCCGAGTCGGCAAGTATATCCTCTGATGCCAGAAATTTCTTATCGTACGCCAATTTTAAAAATGTGTTTTCATCCACGAGCTTAAGCTCTTTAAGGTGGGCCGCGATCTGCTGCAGCGTCCAGTCCTCTTTAATAACGGCTTTATGTTTCATGACTTCGCCGCGGACCAGCTTGTCGATCAGTTCTGACGGAGAAAGGGCGCGGGACAATTCATACTCGCCCGCCCTGATTTTCTTTGTTACTCCTTTTGCCCTGGCCAGGGCAAAAAACAGCGGGCGGGTTTTCACCAGCCCGGCATCGGCAAGGATTTTGGAGGACCGCACAAAGCTGGAGCCGGGGGGGATGTCCACAACCACGGCTCCAGCGTCTGAGCTGTCCATCGGCAGTCTGGCGTAGCTAACCAGCACCGCAGCCGAAATCGCGGCGCAGACAACCACTGAAAGCATGACGCAGGAAATTATGATTAAAAATTTCTTTTTCATCGCAATCTTTTGTGGAGATTTATATTGATGGCTTGATCAAACGGCATTGGGCAGGTTTCATATTACTTTTTGCCTTCATTATCCAGAAAATTCTGCAGGATAATGCAGGCCGCCAGTTTATCGACTTTTTCCTTTCTTTTACGCCAGTGTACGCCACAGTGGGCAAGAATTTCTTCCGCCTCCTTTGTGGACATGGCTTCCGGCCATTTGATCACCGGCAGAGAAAAAGTTTTTTCGAGCAAATCGGCAAAACGGTTGACCTTTTCACACTGGATGCCTTCAGAGCCGTCGAGACGCACAGGGTAGCCGATGACGATTTTTTCCACCGAGTACCGGCTGATCCACTGCTCAAGAACATTCAGGTCATGTTTTTTCGTTTTACGAATCAAAGTGGGCAGCCCCTGGGCCGTCAGCCCCAGCTCATCGCAGATTGCCGCACCGATTCGTTTTTCCCCGTAATCGAGGCCAAGAATACGCAAATTGACACCTCTTTGTCGTTTTCTAGCAATTTCACTGCTCATTTTCAACACTTAATAACGCCCGACTTTCACTGTCTCCGGCCGGAGGCTGTGTCGTAGTCGTAAAGAAGCCGTCAA
>LSQX01240525.1_pt2 | contig 21444 bp, 15 predicted proteins | sample 654561 | NCBI WGS metagenome assembly LSQX01 (sample SAMN04489861, study PRJNA283612) | anaerobic digester metagenome | isolation source: 4 biogas reactors fed with cattle manure at either 37C or 55C with and... | place: Denmark: Kongens Lyngby | collected 2014 | reverse complement strand
ACATCCTGGACGAAAGACACGAAAAGGGCCGTGAGGAAGGCCTGCGTCTCGGTGCATTGTCGAGCCTGTTGAAGCTCGTCGAAATGAAGTTCGGCGCCATTTCTGACGACGACAAAGAACGCCTCTCGCAGCTCGACCGCGAGCAAATCACCCACGCCCTCTCTCGCATTTTAACCGCCACCACCCTTGAGGAAATTTTGTAGCCGCAGAACCCACCCGTGGCGCGTTAGACGAACAGGAGAGAACAGGTCTGCACATATGTGCAGAGGTTAACCCCTTGAAATCATTACACATTATTTTACGTTTTTGAAATTCGGCCAAAAATTGTCCCGTCACGAGACAGATATTGTCCCGTTTTGGACGACAAAAAACGGGGCGAAAACGGGGCGTTCAGAGTGATTTGGGGCGGGGGATTTTGGGCCGGGTACCCGCGAGAGGCACCCCTACATCGAAGACATTAATAATGCGTGTGAAAACGAACCCAACAGACGGGCGAGGGCGGGTGAAAACGCCTGAGAATTAGCGTTTTTCGATTTTGATCACAAGCTCTTCGACGAGGTCGCACTTGAGGGTGTGCTGACCTTGGGACAGGTTTTTGATGTCGCCGGTTTTGCACTCGCCGATGATGTCGTGGTTGGTGAGGTCGGCGTCCCAAACCATGAAGTTAATGTGGTCGTCGCCGCTGAGCTTGACGCGGGCCACTTCGTTAAAGGTGGCGGAGAAGGTGTCTTTCTTCGTGGTGGTCTTCATGAAGGGCTCGGAGGACTTGTAGCCGTTCAACCAGGCTTCGACGAAGAGATCGGGCTCGAGACCGCCCGCAGCGCCGAGCAGAGAGGCGCCGGGGATGGGGGCGTCCCAATCTTTGCCCTCTTTGTTTTTGGCACTAACGCGGGCGCTGATGACTTCGATTTGGTACATGGACGCGCCTTCGGCGGTGGAGCCGCCGGGGGTTTCGGTGGTGGTGCCGGCGGAGGAACCCGCGCGGAAGGACATTTCCAGCGAGTACACCAGGCCAAAGCCGACGTCGGCGCCGTAGATGAGCACTTTGTCGCCGCTGCGCATCTCGAGGGGCGCGACGATGGTGCGGCCGATTTCGACCATTTCGTCATCGTCTTGATCGGAGACGATAATGAGGCACTCGTCGCGGGTGTCGAGGCTCATGACTTTTTCGTCGTACTTCCAGACGGGCAGGATTTTGTCTTTAACGACGGTGGTGGTGTGCACGTTGCCGTGGCCACAGCGCACCTCGACCACGACGTCGGGCAATGAAGACTGGCCGCCGAGCAAGCCCACGGTGCCTTCGAGGGCCTTGGCCGCGGTTTCGAATTTGCCCTGCGCGTTGAGGCCCACCATGGTGATTTTGTCGCCAGCGGCTCCCAAGGCGGTCTGCACCTTGGAAGAGCACTCGTCCCAGCACGAGCCGTCGGGGGCCGTGGGCATAATCTGGGCGCTCAGGACGCTCACGACGTAGTCGGAGGCATTGCGGTTGGAGAAGTTGTTGGCCGGGCCGCCGCTTTCGTCGTAGTCGTCGTCATCGTAGGAGCCCGAAGAGCTGCCGTTGTCGCCGTCATCGACATCGGCCGCTGTATCGGATTTGTTTTTATTTTTTTTGCAGCCGACGCAAACCACCGCTGTCGCAAGCAGCAGCAGCATCATAATTCGCAACGTTGATTTCATCGAAAAACCTCTTTCTTGTAAAATAGGGTTGGTGGGCGGAGTGTATAAACAGCCGCCGGGGCTTTCAACCCAAAACAGCCCCAAAACCAAGCAGAAAGCCAAACTATCGGTTTGCATTTGCTTCTATGATGGCGGGAAATTGCGCCGCACCCGATGACGCGACCGTGAGCAAATTATCCGAAATGAAGTGTGTGCGGAATGCGCGCTATCGATTATACTGCGGCGGATTTTGGCAGAGGTTCCAGATTCATATCTGCAATATGCCCCACCAGGAGACCAAAAAATGAAACCATCTTTAAATGTATTACGCGGAGAACTCGAAAGACTGTTCAGCACTTCTGGCCTGGACGAACTGTGCGAAAAATACCTGGGCATCGACCCCACCGCGGCGGGGATCGCCGATGACGCCAAGGCGGTGTACGCGCGCAAACTCGCCGAATGGGCGGGCAACGCCAACGCGCACGAGGCCGTAGCCGACATCATGCAATCGCTGAAGCCGGGCATGGTGGATCCGCGCATTAAACAAGTTTATGTTTCATTTGAAGGGCGCGCTCCGGTGCGACGCGACGAAATACCGGGCTTCCAGCTCGGCGACAAACTCAGCTCCGACGATGTGGGCGCCCAGTACGCCTGCACCCCCACCGACGCCGAAGACGACGCACACATCCTGTGGGTCATCAACGGCGAACACACCTTGCTGCCCCGCACCGCGCAGCGTTTCTTGGCGCTGTGGCGCATTTTGGCCGCCGCCGAGATCCCGCAAATCCCCGTCCCGGTGCAGATGGGCCTGCTCGACGATGGGCGTCCCTGGCTGATCTACCGACCGCTCCTTGGCACCCCCGCCGCCGAGGTTGAATCCCTCTCGCAGCGCCAAGCCCTGGACATCGCCGCTGGCGTCCTCGAAATCATCGACGCCATCCACGCCAAGGGCCTCGTGCACGGCGACCTCCGCCGCCACAACCTCTGGGTGACGCTGGGGGACGACGCCGAAGCGCGCCCCGCGGTACAACTCCAAGGCGCCGGCCTGGGGCTCCTGCTCAAAAACGGAGGCTGGCAGCGCTCCATCGCCATCGCGCAGGCCATGTCCCCAGAGGCCATCCGCGGAGACGAGCTCACCGCCGCCGCCGACTACTACGCCCTGGGCACCCTGCTCTTCGAGCTGGTCAGCCAAAAATCTGCCTTCACCGGACGCCGCTCCATGGACGTCGCTGCCGCGCACCTGCTCGGCAACAAGGCCCCCCTCGCCGACCTGGTCGACGACGCCGTGCCCGACGCCCTGCAAGCCCTCATCGACGCGCTGCTCGCCCGGGAGTTGCCCGCACGCCCCAAGAGCGCCAACGACATCCGCCGCCTGATGGACGACGCGCGCCGCGGCATCCTCGAAGCCGAAGCCCGCGCCCTGCAAAGCGGCACCCGCGACGACATCGTCATTTCGGCGGAATTCCTCATTGAAAACCCCGACAGCGAAGAGGCCCTGCGCGACCTGTTGAGCGAAACCAAGCAGCACAACGCCTGGGGCGCCGCCATTGAAGTCATGCAAGACGCCGCCAAGCTGAGCGGTTCCCCCCACACCCAGCACCGCCTCATCATGACCGCCGCCGACGTGGCCACGCGCCTGACGCGCGACTACGAAAAGGCCGAGGCCCTCTACCAAGCGCTCGCCGAATACGCGGTGGACCCCGAGGCCGTGGCGGAAGGACAACGCGCCCTCCTCAAGGCCCAGGGCCGCTTCGAAGAAGTTGTCGAGCTGCTGGGGGCCCGCGCCGAAGCCCAGGACGACGCCGAGGCCAAGACCGCCACCCTGTTGGAGATCGCCCAAATCATCGAAAACGACATCAAGGACCCGGCCCGCGCCTTCGACTACTACGCCGCGTGCATCTCGGGCGTGGACCGCGACCGCGACATCGTCAACAGCCTCGAAAAAATCGCCCTGGCCTCGGATCGCATTGAGGAGCTGACGCAAATTGTCGCCAACGCCGCCGCCGCTGTCGAGAACTCCGGCGACCTCGAGCTGGCCGTCTTCTTTTACCGCAAGCTCGGCGCGTGGTATCTCCGCCGCCTCCAGCAGCCCGCCTACGCCCTCACCTGCTACCAAAAGGTACTCGCGGGCGCCCCTGGCGACGCCGAGGCCTTGGACGCCATCGTCGACATGTACCGCGACGCCCAACAATGGGGAGAGCTCGCCCAGGTGCTGGTCCAGCGCGCCGGACTCGAACAAACCCCCACCCTGCGCCGCGACATGCTCTGCGAGGCATCCCGCGTCTACCACGACCGCCTGAGCGACAACGACACCGCGCGCAGCCTCCTCGAAGAGGTCCTCGCCGACGACCCGGCCGCAGCCGACGCCCAAGAGCTGCTGGCCACCATCTACGAAAAGAGCGAGGCCTGGGATCCCCTCGCGGCGATCTTGGCCGCTGCCATCGACGCCACCGACGATCCGGCCCAGAGCCTCTCGCTGCATTTCCGGCTGGGCGAAGTCAACGAGATGCACCGCAACAACCCCAAAGAGGCGATCATCCACTACGAAAAAGTCATCGCCCTCGAAGAGAACCACCTCGACGCCCTCAAGGGCCTTGAACGCATCTACGCCATGGAGAACAACCTCCCCGGCCTGCGCCTCGTGCTGGAGCGCCAGCTCACCACGGCGGTGACCCCCAAGCAGAAGGCCACCCTCAACGAGCGCCTCGCCGCCATCTACGAAGAGGAATTCAAAGACGAAAAGCTCGCCTCCGAGGCCTGGCAGCAAGTGGTGGCATTCGAACCCGAACACCTCACGGCCATCAACGCCCTCATCCGCCTGTCGCGGCGCACCAAGGACAACGAGTGCCTGGTCGACATGCTCTACCGCAAAGCCGAGCTCACCCAAAACGACGACGAAAAACGCGACCTGCTGGCCGAGCGCGCCGAGATCATCCGCGACGATATTCAGGACGCCGAGCGGGCCAGCGTTGCCTTCACCGAACTCGCCGAGCTCGGTGGCGACGACCAAATCCTCGCGGGCGTCATCCGCTCGCAAATTGAGCTGGGCGACTTTGCCGCTGCCGAGGCCACCTACCGCAAAATGATCGACGACGCCGAAGGGGAAGACGCCAAGTCCACGGTTCTTGTCCAACTGGCCATGCTGCAGCTCGAGCACATCAAGGACATCCCCGCCGCCGAAAACACGCTGCGCCAGGCCCGGGATTTGGCCCCCGAGAGCCAAGACGTCATCGCCGCCCTCTCCGATGTGCAAATCGCCAAGGGCGACTACATGGGCGCCCTCCACTCCCTGTCCGAGCAAATCGAAGTGGTCGACGGCTCCCAGGCGCGCGCCGAAATTTACACCCGCATGGGCCTGGTCGCGGCGGACAAAATCGACGACGCCCCCAAGGCCATCGATTATTTCGAACACGCGTTGGCCCTCGACTCCTCGGTGCTCAAGGCCGCCGACCGCCTCTCCACCCTCTACCGCGAAGCGGGCCAGTGGGACAAAGCGCTGCCGATTTACGAGCGCTGGCTCCCCTCCCTCGACTCCCTGCCCGAGGACAGCCAAAAAGATCTGCTCAGCTACGCCGGTGAGGCTTATCTCAACGAAGGCCGCCACGAGCGCGCCCTGGAGGTCCTCGTCAAGGCCGCCGAAAAAACCAGCGAGCCCGGCGTGTTGATGCGCCTCAGCGAAGTGGCCCTGAAGCTCGAGGACTGGACCTTGGCCCGCGACCAACTGGCGATCTACCAGGAGCGCTACTTCGCCCAGCTCACCAACGAGGAAAAAGCGCACCTCTTCGTCAAGCGCGGCCAGGCCGCCTTTGGCTGCGAAGAGTTCGACGAGGCGGCCAAGATGGCCCGGCAGGCGTCGGTTATTTTGCCCGAAGACGTGGACACCCGCATTTTGCTGGGCGACGTGCACGAGGCGCGCGGCGACTTCCGCGGCTCGGTAGAGGCCCGCACCAAGGCCTTAGAAGGGCTGACCACCGAAGACCCGCGCTACATGCCCCTGCTCCGCGCCAACGCGACGGTCATGTTCGAAAAACTGCGCAACGGCGCCGGCGCCGCCCAACTCTTAAACGACGCCCTGGCCCACGACCCCACCAACCGCAACATCTTGAACGAGCTCCTCAAAATTCACAACGCGGGCAAAAAGTGGGACGAGGTCGCCGCGGTGGTGCTCAAGCTCGCCGAAATCGAAGAAGACGAGAGCCGCATGTCCAAGTTTTATGTCACGGCGGCCAAAATTTACCGGCGCGAGCTCAAGCAATACGACCAAGCCGTCAAGTACTTCGAGCTGGCCCTCACCCACGACCCCGACCACGAAGACGCCCGCTCCGCGCTGGAGCAGGTGCTCAACGAATCCAAGGACTGGGAGGGCCTGGAGCGCTTCTACAAGAAGGCCATCGCCGCCCTGCCCAAGGACGCCAGCAACGCCGATCGACTGGCGGTCTTCGCGCCCCTGGCCGATCTGTACGTGACCAAGCTCGACCGCAAAACCGACGGCATCGTGCTGCTCGAGACCATGTGCAAAATCGACCCGCAAAACATGGCCTGGCGCGAGAAGCTGGCCGAACTCTACGGCTGGAACCGCGACACCGCCGACAAGGCCTGGTCCAACCAGCTCGTCCTCCTCGAGAACAACATCACCCGCGTCGAGTCCGTCCGCATGCTGTACCGCATCTTCTCGGCCCAAAACGAACCCGACCGCGCTTGGTGCGCCGCCGCCATGTTGTCGGTGCTCAACCAGGCGAGCCCCGAAGAGCGCCAGTACTACCGCGACTACGCCTCAGAGGATTACCCGCCCTTCACCAATCGCCTCGAAGACCGGGAGTGGGAAAACCTGCTGTACCACGAGGATCTCAACAACAACATCTCGCGCATTTTCTCCGTGGTGTTGCCCGCCATCGCCCAGAGCAAGTGCCAGCCGCTGCAAAACTACGGCCTCGATCCGTCGCAGCAAATCGACATCACGCAAGACCCGTCGCCCTTCTCGCAACTGCTCGCCTTTGGCGCGGGCATCTTCGGCATCCCCCCCATGCCCCTGTACTTCAATACGCCCCACCGCGGCTTTGACCTGCTCAACACCTTTCCCCCCGCGCTGCTGGCCGGGGCCGAGGCCGCGTCGATGAAAGACTCCCTGGGGCTGGCCTTCAAACTCGGGCAACAAATGACCCTGCTGCGCCCGGGGCTCTTCGTGCAACAGCTCATCTCCTCGGGCACGGAGCTCTCCTCGTGGCTCTTGGCGGCGATCAAAATCTTCTCGCCCAACCTGCCCATCCCCAGCAACCTGGCCGCCACGGTAAACGAACGGCTGAACCCCATCCGCCAGCTCTTTGTGAAGGCGCCGCAGTCCGAAGAGATGCTGGACGGCTACGTGCAAACCTTTTTGTCACAGGCCGCCGACGTCAACACCAAGCGCTGGGCCCGCGCCATTACCTACACCGGCGACCGCGCGGGGCTGGTCATATGCGGCGACATCGCCATCGCGCAGCGCATCATCAAGGCCCAGGCCACCGACGAAACCGACTTGGCCGAGCGCATCCGCGCCCTCTACCTGTACATGCTCTCCAGCAAGCACTTCCAACTGCGCGACCACCTGGGCATCTCCCTCAAGGCCGGCTGAGCCCGCTTCACTTCACTTCACTTCATTTTTGCTTCGCGTCGTTACGCTGCGCCGCGCAACCGCGCGATGTGTTCGGCGGCGAGGCCCGCGAGGTGGGCGCCGAGCTGCGTCTGCGGGCGGGTCCAGGGGGTGTGGGGGAGATGGCGCTGCAGCAGGAGCCACGCGTAGAGACGACCGGCGGCCTGTACCGGGAACACCGCGCCGCTACCGGGCGTGTCCAGCTCCTCCAGATAAGACTCGTAGCGCGCTGCGGATGCCTGTTCGGCCCCTGGCGCGTCGCTCACCGACACCACCGAGGCGGTGCGGCAGGCGAAGTCGACCAAGGTGCGCCACGCGGGGAACTGGGCGTGTGCCGTTGCCGCGCAGGTGTCCGGGGCGACAACACTGGCAGCGCCGACGCCTTCGGCAATATCGACATCGCACACCAGGGCAGCGTCGCAGGGGATGTGGGCGCGCAGGGCTTGTGCCAGGGCGGCGAGGCAGTCTCCTGGGGGTGTCCGGGGCGACAAGGCGCGAAGGGGCGCTCCCGCAGTGGTCAGGGCCGCGAGCGACGGGGCGGGCGCCAAGACCTCCGGGGCGCACCAGGGCGGCTCCGGGAATGCGGGTGGCGGCGTGGATGTCGCGGGGGGATCGAAAAAGGGATGCAGGGCAAAGCTGCGCTGCCGCAGCCCCTCGTACACCCAGATGCCGTCGCTTTGGCGCAGGCAGTGCCACTGTCCACCGGCCGAGGACCGGGGCCACAACGCGCTGTGGGCCGCCTCCAGGGCCGTCGCCCAGGAGCGCGCCGACACCACCGCGCTGGGGGTGTTTTTTCCGGGTTGGTAGCAACGCCACTCCACGAGAGATGCCTCGACGACGACACCGCCTCAGCGGCGGCGCGAACGCCCCGTGAGGGTGCCCGTGGCCAGGACGTGGGATTGCATGCTGCGGTCGAAGGTGGCGCGGTCCGCGGGATGCCCCAGGCCCGGAATGTCGGCGGCGTCGAGGGCAAAGGCGGTGAAGCGGTACTCCGCGTAATCGCGGGTGGGCGCGCACGGGGGTTGGTAGCCCACCAGATCGTTGTCGGCGCGGCCCTGCTGGAAGGGCGGCACCTCGTACGCTTGGGGCTGCACGCCGTGGGGTAGCGCGCCAGAGCCCGCGGGGATGCCCCAGATCAACCACAGGGTTTCGCGCGCGCTCTGCGTTGTGGGGCCTTCGAGGCGCAGGGCAAAGCTCTGGGTGCCCGGCGGCGGATTGGCGATGAACAGGGCCGGCGATTCGCCCGCACCGGCGCAGGTGTGTCGCGCGGGGATGACCTGGCCGTCGCCAAAGGCCGGGCTCGTGACGATGAGGGTATCCGGGGCGTCCTCGTCGCTGCAGGCGAGGCAAAACAGCGGCAGCAGGCATCCCAAAATGACGGCGGACAGGGGGCGATTCAACATGGTTATCCCTTTCGCAATCCTGTATATAGCACGGGCCTGCGCGTGACAATGCCCGGCCAAGCAGCCCCACCCTTTATCGAGGAGCCACCCGTGAGCCTGAAAATCGCCTACATCTCCGACGAACGCTACCCCTCTGTGCACACCGACACCCAGCAAGTCATGAAGACCATCGACGCCCTCGGTGCCTTGGGCGCGCGCGTCGATTTCATTCAACCCCGCATGGCCAAGCACCTGCTCAAGCCCCCCGCCCAGCGCAAGGCCGACATCTGCCGCTACTACAACATCACCGGCAACTTCGAATTGCGCGACATCCTGTTTTGGCCCGCCTCCGACCTGCGCGCCGAAAAATTCTTTCACGGCATCCTGTCGCCCTTAAAGACCTTCTTCGGCAACTACGACGCCGTCTACACGCGCAACATCCTGCCCCTGGTCACCGCCTCCCGCTTGCACCAGCCCGTCCTCTTCGAGACCTACCGCCCCCTGTGCCGCACCAACCCCTCGGCCTTCCGCGCCCTGCGCCGCGCCGCCCAACACCGCGGCTTCCTGGGCGTCTCCACCCACTCCGAATACGCCCGCGAGGCGATGATCGAAGCGGGCCTTCCCCGCGACATCATCCGCGCCATCCCCAACGGCTACGACCCCGCCGACTTTCAGCACCTGCCGCCCCAGGCCGACGCGCGCCGAGAGCTCGACCTCCCCGCAGGCCAACACATCGCCGTCTACACCGGCCACATCCGGCCGGACAAAGGCATCCACGCCCTGCTCGACCTAGCGGCGGAGTTGCCCGAAGTGCTCATGCTCATCGTGGGCGGCTCCCCAAGCGACGTCGAACGGGTGCGCTCCGATGTCCGCGCGCGCAACCTCGACAACATCCGCCTGGAGGGACACGTGCCCATGCAGCGCGTCGCCCACTACCTCTCCGCCGCCGACGTGCTGGTGCTGCCCCCCACGGCCAAGCCCCTCATGGGCCTGGGCCACACCGTCCTGCCCATCAAAACCTTCACCTACCTAGCGGCGGGCAAGCCCATCCTGGCCCCGGACCTGCCCGACACCAAGGGCGTGCTCGCCCACGACCAAAACTGCTGGATGGTGCCCCCAGACGTCCCCGCGGTGGCGGCCCAGGGGCTCACGCACTTGCTCCACAACCCCGCATTGGCGCAGCGACTCGCGCAACAAGCCCGCGACGACGCCCAGCACTTTTCGTGGGAGGGACGCGCCACCCGCCTGCTGCAGTTCATCGAAGAGCGCATCCAGGCCGTCCGCGACGCGCGCTGACGCACACCCGCATCACCTAAAATTCACGGTTCGAGGAGATCTTCGCGCAGCCCAAAGCACTCCGGGTCGTGATCGCAGTCCGACCCCAAGGGCTCCACGTGCACCATGACGTCGTAGACGCTGCCCAGGGCGTCGCGGATGGCCCGCTCGACTTGGGAGGCGATCTCGTGCCCCTGCATCACCGAGATGTGGCTGTCCACTTCGATGTCGAGGTCGACGACGTACTTGTTGGCCAAGCGGCGGATGCGCACCCGGTGCGGGTTGTGGGCGCCGGGCACCTGCCGCACCGCGTCGAAGAGCGATTGGTAGAGCGCCGGGTTGTGGTTGCCGTCCATGAGCTCGACCGTGACCTCTTTAAAGATGAGCACCGCGGAGCGCATGATGAAGATGCTGACGATGATGGCGAAGATGCGGTCGATTTGCGGAAAGGCCCAGAAGCGCGTGGCCAAGAGCCCCAAGAGCACCACCACCGAGGTGAGGATGTCGTTGCGCATGTTGATGGCGTTGGCCTTGAGCATGCGGCTCTGCAGGGCGCTCCCCGAGCGGTGCTGCTGCCAGGCGAGGAGCAGTTTTCCGCCGATGGAGAAGAGGGTGACCCACAGGGCCAGCGCGGTGGGCAGCTCGCGCGCGGTGCCCGCAGCCAACTCGACAATGCCGTCGAAGCAGAGCTGCGCGCCCACCAAGAAGATCACGCTGGCCAGCAGGTTGGTGGCCAGGGTCTCGGCGCGTCCGTGGCCGTAGGGGTGCGTGGCGTCTGACGGGGTGGACATAATGCGGGCCGCCACCAACGACACGATGGAGATGAGGACGTCGGATGCGGAGTCGATGCCGTCGGCGAGCACGGCGCGGCTGCCCGACACCACGCCCACGACGATTTTGGCCACCGCCAACACCACGTTGCCCCACAGGCCGATGTGGACGGCGCGGGTGATGCGGCGAAAGCGGGCTTGGTCGTTCTTGGGCATGGGCTCCTCGTGCTCCGGGCAAACAGCGCCGGCACACAGCACCCAAGGTGGCGTGGCGGGCGAAAATGCGCCGCAGAGGCGTTACTTCACAATAGTAAATTCGCGAAGGATCTGGAAGCCGAATACCAGCTCGTCCCAGTGGCGCCACGAGTTGGTGGTGATGCCGTCGGCGCTCATGTACTGGGTGTTGGCCACCACCAGGGCAAAGGCGTGGCGGTAGGTGAGGAAGCGCGCCGAAAAGGCGAAGTCGGGGTAGCGGCTGGCGTAACCGGCGACGTTGGCCGCCAGCTCGGCGCCGATGGAGAACTGCCGGATGGGACGCCACTCGAGATGGGCGAGCACCGCCGCGGAGACCGACTCGTCGGAGAGGCGCTTTTCATCGTTGGCCGAGGCCGTGTGAAAGGCCAGGCCCGTGCCGATTTTCAAGCAGCGGAAGAAGCGGTGGTCGACGAGGAGCTGCGAGTAAAAGCCCATGGTGTCGCGGACGCCCGGCCGGACAAACCAGGTGAAGCCCGTGCGCAGCGCCGCGTTGAACCAGTGGTCGTCTTGCTGCAGGAAGCGCGCCTTGACATCGAACTCGTAGACGTCGAAGTCGTCGCGGCCACTGCTCAGGCGGTAGAGACCGGCGTCGAGGAAATCCAGGATGCCGTAGCGCAACCCCAGGCCGATCTTCATGCCCGCGGCGTCCAGGCCCAGGTAGTCGAACCAGGCGTCCTTGCCCGAGAGAAAGGTTTTGTGGGCCCGGTGGTCGATGACCAGCGTGAGGGCGCCCTTGCGCGTGGTGGCGGCGGTGTGCACGTTGACGACCCGGTCGGTGATGGGCGCGTTGGGCAAGGTGTAGTTGTCATCCGGGGGCGGCGCGGCCTCTTTTTCGGCCACCTCCAGGGCGCGCAGGGGTTGGGGCAACAGCAGGGCCAGGCAAAGGGCCCATCCCACACACAGGCAAAGGATTTTGTGATGCATGCGAAGCTCCTCGTTTTTTGGACGACCTCACCCGTGAGGTCCGGTGACGTGGCGCGGCGGCGACGGCTGCATTTTCCCACACTGCGGCGCTGCCTCCATTGCCTGTTTATGCCGGAGACATCTTTGAAATGAAATAGGGGTTTGAAATTTGGCGGTTTTTTGCGCTACACCATCGGGCATGCACCGCACCCTGTTGCCAGCCCTGTCCGCCTGCCTCTGCTTATTTTTTCTGGGCGCCCTGCTCCCGGCCGCGCTGGACGCCGCGCCCCCCAAAGTGCCCTGGCAGCGGCGCATCGGCCGCAACGTCGAGATCCAGCACAAGCGCCAGCACGAGCGGGTCCGCATCGACATGTGGCCCGCCGAACCCGCGTCCCCCACACCGGTGTCTCCCGAGCGCTTCGCCCAAGCCCTGCAGCAACTCTGCGGCACCCTCACCGAGGCGCGGGCCGCCGACTTCGCCCAGGCCATCGTCGCAGACGCCGCAGCCTTTGGGGTCGACCCCTTTGCCCTGGGCGCCCTCATCTACGACCAATCGCGCTGCTTGCCCAAACAGCCCGGCGGCGAGACCGAGCGCATGGGCCTAAGCCGCATCGACGTCGCCATGCACGCCCCCCACATCCGCCAGGGCGCCTACCAATACTGGCGCTTACAAGACGAGCAGTGGGTGCCCGAGCAGCTCCCAGCCGACCGCCACCCCTTCAACCGCTGGCGGGCCGCGGCCTGGCGCAGCAACATCTACTGGACCAGCGCCATCCTGGCGGTCTACACCGCGCAGAGCCCCGACCTCGCGCGCGCCTTTCCCGGCACCCCCTTCCGCCACCCCCTCTCCCACTGGTTCTTCGGCGACAACGTGCGCGCCACCGAACCCGAAGACCGCGTCCTCACCGCTCGCCGCCGCCTGGTGCAGTACTACCGCGGCGACCCCACCGACACCCCCATCGGCGAAGTCCTCGGCGTGCCCATCGTCTCGCCCCTGGACGGCGCCCCCCGGCTGGTGCTCGACGACTTCGGCAATATGCGCGGCCTCAAGCACGGCCCGGGGCACCAAGGCATGGACCTGGTGGCCGCCAATGGCGAACCCGTGCGCGCCATGGCCGATGGCCGGGTGGTCTTCGCCGGAACCGATCTCCCCGGGCGCGGCAGCCAAAGCCTGACCATCGCCGAATCCGCCGCCTTCGACCGCCGCCAGATGGGCAAGGGCGGGCTCTACGTCATGATTCGCCACAGCGACGCGTTCCGCACCGCCTACATGCACCTAGACAGCATCGCCGTCGAAGAGCGCGCCACCGTACGCGCCGGCGACCTCATCGGCACGGCCGGACGCACCGGTGCCCGGGAGTCGGGCAACCACCTGCACCTGGAGTTCCGCACCCCGCGCGAGCGCCTGGACCCCGCGCTGTACATGGGCGCCGCCCTGGTCGATCCCAAACACGCCGCCCCGCCCCCCGGCCCCACAACCCCCAACAACCACAGCGAGAGCGAGTCCCCATGAGCGACGCACCCCACGGCAACATCCGCATCCTCGCCACCCTGGTGGCCGATCAAATCGCCGCCGGCGAAGTGGTGGAGCGCCCCGCATCGGTGGCGAAAGAGCTCCTCGAAAACAGCATCGACGCCGGGGCCACCAACATCCAGCTCGACATCGAGTCCGGCGGGGTGAAGCGCGTCCGCGTCTTCGACAACGGCAGCGGCATGTCCCCTCAGGATTTGCCCACCGCCTTCATCCGCCACGCCACCAGCAAAATCTCCGCCCTCGAAGACCTCGACGACATCCACACCTGCGGCTTTCGCGGCGAGGCCCTGCCCGCCATTGCCTCGGTCTCCAAGCTCTGCATCCGCACGCGCACCGAGGGACAAATCTCCGGCATCGAGCTCTGCGCCGAGGGCGGCCTCCTGCGCGCTCCCAAGGAAGCCGGCTGTCCCGTGGGCACCGACATCGAAGTGCGCGATTTGTTTTTCAACACGCCGGCGCGCCTCAAGTTCCTCAAGGCCGAGGGCACCGAGGGGGGACACTGCGCCGAGGCCCTGGTGCGGCTGGCCCTCATGCGCCCGCACATCGCCTTTAAAATGACCTCCAACGGCCGCACGGTTCGCGCCTACCACCGCACCCAGAGCGTGGCGGAGCGGCTGCACCACGTCTTCCCGGGCGAGGCCCTGGGCAAGGCACAGGGTACCGAGCTCGGCGTCGAGGTGCTGGCGTTGCTCACGGCACCCGAGAAGGCCCGCCCCGGCGCCGGCAACCTGTACACCTACGTCAACGGGCGCTTCGTGCGCGACCGGGCCCTGCTGCGCGCCGTCTCCCAGGCCTTTGGCGGCACCCTGGGCGCTGGCCGTTACCCGTCGGGGCTCGTGGCCCTCACCCTGCCCCCGGGCAGCTTCGACATCAACGTGCACCCGCAAAAAACCGAGGTGCGCTTCAGCGATCCCCAGGCGGTGTTTCGCGCCGTGAGCCGCGTCGTGGGAACCATGGTGGCCCGGACCATCTGGTCGCAGATGCCGCAACACGCCGATGTCCCGGCACCCCACCAGTCCAGCGATGTCCCGGTGCCGCGCCCCTTCACCAGCGCCGCCCACACCGCCGAGCCCCGCACCAGCGCCACCGCCACGCACAGCGCCCCGCGCCCCTTCCCTGCACCCGCGCCCAGCGCACCGCGCCCCTTCCCCGCACCGGGCCCACAACCCGCCGCGCCCGCCGCACGCACCCCGCAACAAACCGCCCTGCCCGCTTCAGGCGCCCACGACCCCAAGGCGCATCCCTACAGCCGCCTGCCCTACCTGGGGCAAGCCCAGGGCACCTTCTTGCTCTTCGACGACACCGACGACCTGGTTTTCATCGACCAGCACGCCGCCCACGAGCGCGTGACCTACGAGCGCCTGCGCCAGCAACACCAGCAAGGCCAGGTGCAGACCCAGCGCCTCCTCATGCCGCAACATGTCGACCTGGGGCCCGCCGAAGCCGACCGCATTCTCTCCATGGCACCGGAGCTGGAGCGCTTGGGGCTCACCGTCGAGGCCTCGGGTCCCGAACGCGTGGCCATCCGCGCCGTGCCCGCCGCCCTCGGCAACGCGGCGCCAGACCGCCTGTTGGCCGACATGGTGCTCGCCCTCGAAGAGCACCGCGCGGGCTCCAAAGGTGAAACCGACGACCACGCCCTGGCCACCATGGCCTGCCACGCCTCCATCCGCGCCGGCAAAATCCTCACCGCCGACGAGGTCCACGCCCTGCTGCGCGCCATGGACGCCATCGACTTTGCAGGGCACTGTCCCCACGGCCGCCCGGTGGCCTTTCGCATCCCCTGGAGCGAGATCCGCCGCCGCGTCCAGCGAACCTAACGCGCCTTGTCACGCCCCTGCCACGACATCCCCGTCTTCGTCATCGCCGGTCCCACCGCATCGGGAAAAACCGCCCTGGCCATCGCCCTGGCCCAGCGCCTCAACGCCGAGCTGGTGGGCGCGGACTCCATGCAGGTCTACCGCCACATGGACATCGGCACCGCCAAGCCCACCGCCGACGAACTCGCGGGCATCCCCCACCACCTCATCGACGTGGTCGCCCCCAGCACCCCCTACGACGCGGCGCGCTACGCCACCGACGCCGACCGCGCCATCGCCGACATCCACCGGCGCGGCAAGCGCGTCATCCTGGTGGGCGGCACCGGGCTCTACATCCGCGTGCTCCTGCGCGGCCTCCAAAGCGGACCGCCCCCCGACGACGCCCTGCGCCAACGCCTCACCGACGAGGCCCGCGACCTGGGTTGGCCCGCCCTCCACCAGCGCCTGCGAGACATCGATCCCGCAGCCGCGCAACGCCTCCACCCCAACGACGGCGTCCGCATCGTCCGCGCCCTGGAGGTCTTCGCGCAAACCGGCATCTCCCTCACCGAATGGCAGGCCCAGCACCGCTTCGCCCAGCACCGCTATCCCCACCGCTTCCACGTCCTCGACTGGCCCCGCGAAGCCCTCAACCGCCGCATCGACACCCGGGTGACGCACATGATGGAACAGGGCTTTCTCGGCGAAGTGCAAGCGCTCCTCGGCGCGGGCTACTCCCACGACCTCAAGCCCATGCAGGCTCTGGGATACCGCCAGCTCTGCGCGCACCTCCTGGGCAACACGGCGCTGGCCGACGCCACCGAGCAGATCAAAACCGAGACCCGCCGCTTCGCCAAACGCCAAGGCACCTGGTTCCGCTCCGAAGCCGACGCGCTCGCTACGCCGCCGGATGTCGACGCGCTCTTGCAGAGTGCCAACGCATTTTTCGGCGCACATCCGCGCTGAATTTCACGGCATAGAAGGCTGCAGGTCCACCACCAGGCGCGTGGTCTGCTGGGGGTGGATCACCACGTTTTTGCGCAGGGGCTCGCGCATGTCTGGGTGGGTGAAGACCACCAGGTGACGGCCCGCAGGCAACGAGATGCCCAGCAGGGGCGTGGTACCCAGGGGCTTGTTGCCGACGCGCACTTCGGCCCAAGGGATGGCGTTGACGTCGAGGGTGCCGGTGCGCACCCGGGGCTTGGCGGTGTCGGTCTCCGGGGGAGCGGCGGCGTCTTCGGGGGCCGCGGATGGGGGCGGTGTGTCGGGGGTTGTCGCCGGGGGGATCGCGTCGGCGGGGGCCGGCGCAGGCGGCGCGTCGGGGTCGACGGGGACGCGCTGGGAGAGGCGCAATTCTGCGGGCATCTCCGGCGAGGAAGGCGATGCGACGGGCGTGTGAAACAGCCACAAGAAGCCGAGGATCGCCAAGAAGGTCACGCCCATGGAGAACCACGCAATGCGGCGGTAGCGGGCCGCCATGACCTTGGGAGACGGCGGCACCCGGCTGGGCGCGCGGTGCAACAGGGATTTGCGCGCAGGCGGCACCGGATCGCTGAGAGAGACCACAAAGCTTCCCAGGGCCGCCTCGGACAACGGGCCGTCGAACGCGTCGTTGAGGATGGCGAGCACGTCCTCGCGGAACTCGGTCGCCGTGGCGTAGCGCGCTGCGGGGTCAAAGGCCACCGCGCGGTCGATGCACCGCACCAGCGCCGGGCTGTACCAAGGGGCGACATCCCCCAAGGAGGGGTAGCGCGTCCCTGACGACAGCGTGTCGAGGATGGCGTTGCCCTGCCCGCCGGAGGGATGCTGTCCCGCCAGCAGCTCGAAGAGGCTCACGCCCAAGGAGAAGAGATCGCTGCGCGGGTCCGCCGCCTGGCCGCGCACTTGCTCCGGCGACAAGTAGGGCAGCTTGCCCTGGGGCGGGTGCTCATCTGCGGGCGACTCGCTCTCTAAGGCCGCCGAGACGCCAAAGTCGCACAGCCGCACCTCGCCGTTGGTGCCGACGAGGATGTTCTCGGGGGAGACGTCCTGGTGCACCACCGGGGGCGACGCCTCGTGGGCGCTGCGCAGGCCGAGCAACACCGCAGCGGCAACGGTGAGCACCCACTCCGGCGGCAACACCACCCCGCGCACGGCGCAGCGGCTGGTCACCTGGGCCAGGTCCATGCCCGACACCAGGGACATCACCAGGAAGGCCTCTCCGTCCACCTCGCCGAAGTCCAGCAGCGAGACGATGTTGTCGTGGCGCAGGCGATCCAACAGCCGGGCTTCGGCCAGCAGCATTTGGGCCTGACGCGGGTCGGTGCGCGTCGACGCGTTCAAGCGCTTGAGCACCACGCGCTCTCCCGGGGTGCGCGGATGCGCCGACCGGGCGATGTAGAGCTCGGCCATGCCCCCCGAAGCCAGGGGTTTTTCAAGGGTGTAGTCGCCAAACGGCATGGGCAGCGCAGTGGGCATCAAGGCAGCAATGATACGGTCGCTGGTTCTACGCTGACCAGTTCGACGTCCTTGGGCAGGTCGTTCACCAACACCGCAAACTCGGGGCGCTTGCCCGGTGCAGTGCGCAGCGGCGCGTCGACGTGCACCTGGGCGAGAATTTTCGCGGCGTCAAAGTCGGTCCAAGACGCCTTGGGCGCCGAGAGCACCACGGTGGCGGTGGCGCTTGAAAAGCGGGCGTTGGGCAGGCGCGGCTCCGAGACAATGGGCACATCGGCAAAGCTGCGCTGCTCGCGCTTGGGCGCCAGGGTCAAGCGCACGCGGTATCCCTCGCGCTGAAAAGCCACCCCGTCGACAAAGGCCAGTTGAATCGGCACATCCAGCGGGCCCGCCACCAGGTCGCCGACGTCCAGCGCCTCGGTCTCGATGAACTCCAACGCGCGCACCAGGGAGGCGGCGCCGCGCACGTCGACCTTCGCGGGATGCACCACGGGGGCTTGGGAGAGCGACAGGTGCTCGGGCACATCGCCGATGGCGTGCAGGCGCACAGGCAGGGTCGCCGTCACCACTTTCTCGAGGCGCACCGGGATGCCCTCGGGGCGGATGTCCAGCACCTCCACGTCGTGCAGCTCCAGGTCCTGTGCATCGAAGAAATAGGTGAAGGAGCCCGCCTCTTTGCGGTCGCGCAGATCCATGGTCACCATCAGGGCGGGTTCGGCGCGCAGGGCATTGACCCGCGACGCCCGGCCGCGGATGTGCACGCGAATCGACGCCACCCGGGAGCTGGTCAGGGCGAGGTTGGCCTCGGTGGACGGGGCGATCACGTTGACGTCGAGGTCGACCCAACCATCGGACTTCTCTTGCGTGCGCACCCCGACGAAGAGCCCCAAGGCGATCAAGAGCGCGATGAGCTTGGTCTCGCGGTTTTGCACGAAGACCATCTGGGCAAAGTCTTTCAGGCGTTCCAGCATCGGCGAACTCATCGGCGACGTCCCTTCTTCGCCGCGCGTTTCTTGGCGTTGCGCGCCCCGGTGGGCAGCAGTTTTTTGCGCCGCGTGGACTCGGACGAAAAGAGCAGCAGCAGGTTTTGGCGCAGCTCGCCAATGCTGATGTCGCGCGTCAATTCGCCGCGATAAGCGATGGAGACGGTGCCGCGCTCTTCGGAGATCACCACGCCCACCGCGTCGGTTTGCTCGGAGATGCCGATGGCCGCACGGTGGCGCGTCCCCAAGGCCTTGTCGATTTTGGGATTCGACGACAGGGGCAAGAAGGCGCCCGCCTCCAGAATTTGGTAGTTGCGGATGAGCACCGCGCCGTCGTGGAGCACGTTTTCGGCGCTGGGCACAAAGATGGCGCAGAGGAGCTCGCGGCAGACATTGGCCTCCAGGCGCGTCCCGGCGGCGGCGACAAACTCCACCAGGGAGGCCTCGCGCTCAAAGATGATGAGCCCGCCGATTTTGGCGCGGGTCAGGCGTTCGGCGGCCTGCACGACCTCTTCGAGGATGGCGGTCTGCTTGGCCCGGGTAAACCAGGCGAAGCGCCCCAGCCGCACCAAGGCGCGGCGGATGTCGTCCTGGAAGATGATGAGGATGAAGAGCACCACCACCGACATGAACTGATCGAGCAGCAGGTAGGTGGTGACAAAGCCGAACTGGCGGCTGAACACATACAGCAAAATAAAAAAGAGCAGCCCCACGGCCATGGGCACGGTGCGGGTGCCGCGCACCAAGCGCAGCAAGATGTAGACGAGGTAAAAGACGATGACGAGGTCGAGGATGGCCACCCAGATGCTTTCGTCGGTGGGCAAGGCGCTACGAAAAAAATCAAGCATGGGCGTGGGTCACTTCTGCGGAATGTCGCGCGATGGCCAGGGCCACTTGGGCGGTTTGTTTCATGACGGCGACATCGTGAACGCGAATGGCGGCAACCCCTGCAACGGCGCTCCAGGCCACGGCCGCCGCGGTCCCGCCCAGCCGCTGGGTGACGTCGGCACCGCACAGCGCGCCGATGAACGACTTGCGCGACGGGCCCACCAACACCGGAAAGCCCAGCGCCACCATCTCGGGCAAGCGCCGCAGCAGCTCCAGGCTTTGCGCCGCTGTCTTGGCGAAGCCGATGCCGGGATCCAGCCAGATGTCGCTGGCCAGCACACCGATGTTTTGCGCGCGCCGAGCGGCCTGCAGCAGCTCGTCGTTGACCGTCTTCACGACGTCGTCGTACTGGCAGAGGGATTGCATGGTGGCCGGGGTGCCGCGCGAATGCATCAACACCAATCCAGCGCCGTGCGCCGCCGCCAATTGCGCCAACGCGTCGCCACCGCGCAGCGCCGAGACATCGTTAATGATGTTGGCCCCCGCCTGCAGGGCAGCCTGCGCCACTTCGGGCTTGGTGGTGTCGACAGAGAGCACTACGTCGCTCTCCGCACGCAGCGTTTCAATGACCGGCACGACGCGAGACAGCTCAGTCGCCGCGTCCACCGGTGCGCTCCCCGGCCGGGTGGATTCGCCGCCCACATCGATGATATCGGCGCCTTCGGCGATCATTTGGCGCCCTTTATGCAAGGCCTGTTCCAACGTGGCGTGTTGCCCGCCATCCGAAAAGGAATCCGGGGTGACATTGAGCACGCCCATGATGCGCAGGGGCCGCAAATGGTGGGAATCTTTCATGAAGCGACCATACAACGCATCCCCAGACGACACAAACTTTCTTCCAGGGCGAACGGAAATTCGAGCGCTGTTTTTCAGGGAAATGCGCGGGGGTCGGGATAGGTGATCTCGGTGGAGATATTGCTGGCGGCGAGGATCTCGTCGATGCGCGTGCCGTCCAGGCTTTCGTTGGCCAACAGCTCCTCGGTGATGGCGCGCAAAGCCGCGAGGTTTTTGGTGATGAGCGCCTTGGCGCGGTGGTACTCGGTCATCACGATTTTCTTGACCTCTTCGTCGATGGCCTCAGCGGTCTTCTCGGAGAACTCTTGGTGCTGTGCGATTTCGCGCCCCAGAAAGATCGCCTCTTCTTTTTTGCCGTAGTACAGCGGGCCGAGCCGCTCGTTCATGCCCCACTCGCACACCATGCGGCGCGCGATGCCCGTGGCGCTTTGGATGTCGTGCCCCGCCCCCGTGGAGAGCTCGTTGAATTCGATTTCTTCGGCCACGCGACCGCCCATCAGCACCGCGATGCGCCCCAGTGAGAAGGTGCGCGTGAGGTTCATGCGGTCTTCGGTGGGCAACTGCTGGGTGAGCCCTAAGGCCCGTCCACGCGGCACAATGGTGACCTTGTGAACGGGGTCGCTGCCCGCCACCAGCTTGGCCACCAGGGTGTGTCCGGCCTCGTGCACGGCGGTGACGCGGCGATCGTGCTCGCTGATGATCATGGAGCGCCGCTCGGTGCCCATCAGCACTTTGTCCTTGGCCTCTTCAAAGTCGGACATCTCGACCACGTCTTTGCCGTGGCGCGCCGCCAGCAACGCGGCTTCGTTGACCAGGTTTTCGAGGTCGGCGCCCGAGAAGCCCGGCGTGCCGCGGGCGAGCACCGACAAGTCGACCGAGGAGGCGATGGGGGTGCGCTTGGTGTGCACCGCCAAAATGCCCTCGCGTCCCCGCACATCGGGGTTGGGCACCACGATGCGGCGATCGAAGCGCCCCGGTCGCAGCAAGGCGGGGTCCAGCACATCGGGGCGGTTGGTGGCGGCCACAATGATGACGCCGTCGTTGGCCTCAAAGCCGTCCATCTCCACCAGGAGCTGGTTGAGGGTTTGCTCGCGCTCGTCGTGCCCCCCGCCCAGGCCCGCGCCGCGTTGGCGGCCCAC